>Ga0209723_1002366_pt1 | contig 25454 bp, 19 predicted proteins | sample BiotimSIPDNA_2_FD_185750 | JGI IMG/M metagenome (GOLD analysis project Ga0209723, IMG submission 185750) | Anaerobic biogas reactor microbial communites from Washington, USA - Biogas_R2 time_0 SIP DNA (SPAdes) (version 2) | ecosystem: Engineered > Bioreactor > Anaerobic > Unclassified | place...
TACGAACTCTGGATCAAGTACTTTGACTACGTCTACGCCCGCTCGACGGACAGCGGCCCCGGCGACACGATCGCCGTGGAGAACGAGAGACTCTTGGCCTATCGATTGCTGCGGATGGGGACGTGGTAAGTCACGGCTTGACGCCTCGGAAGCCAAGGCAGAGAGCATAGAGCCGCTGTTGGTAGCTTGCGCATATCACCACGTCATTCCCGCGCAGGCGGGAATCCAGATCGTGACTCGCAGGTAGGGTCCTTCTCGATTCCCGCCTGCGCGGGAATGACGCATGGGTTGTTGGCGAAGATCTGCATGAGCCGGGGTAAGTGGGCAGACACCGATCGTCTCTGCAACATCCGTTGACGGAACCCTGCGACAGTCTTATAGTTACGAACGGTATCGGACAAGACGCTCCTCCTGCAATGGATAGACCGATGAGCAGCGGCGACGAAGCTGGAACCGGGTTCTCAACAGTACGTGGACGGGACTATCCGTCGATCCGCCAATTCACCGTTTTCCTGGAGAACCGGGTTGGGCAACTGCTGGAGGTGATCCGGCGCTTTGAGGGGAGCCACGTTCGCATTGTGGCCCTTTCGATCAGCGATTCGGCGGAATGCGCTTTCGTGCGATTCCTGTTGAGCCACCCGGAAGAAGGGCGAGAAATCCTGGAACGGGCCGGCTTGGCAATTATCGAGAGCGACCTGATCGGGGTCGAATTGCCCGAGGACCCTCAACCGCTGCTGAGGATCTGCACCGCTCTTCTTCAGGCCGAGGTCAACATCATCCAGGCCTATCCCTTGATCGTCCACCCCCACGGGCGGGCCGCGGTCGCGCTGATGGTGGATAATATCGATTTGGGGCTGGAGACCTTGGCGGCGAAGGAGTTTCGCACGATCACTGAGGCGGATCTGCGGGAAACGTGCTGAGACAGGTGAACAGAAAAAGGTGACAGTCACCTTTTGCCGGAACGGCCCTTCGGGTGCTTCGCACAGAAGGTGGCTGTCACCCTTTTTCCCGCCTGCCCAGCCTACTTGCGGAACTCGAGCGGCAGTTGCCTGAGGCCGCGAATTTCGATGCGAGCGATCGAGGGCCAGGGGAGGACGACCAGAGAGTGCGTGTCGTCCTCGGTCTTGGCCGAGAAGGCCAACCGGGTGGAATCGCACAGTCCCTGGGCCAGTTTCTCGGGCACGTACTTCTGCCCGTCGGTTGTGAGCAGTTCGATCGACTCGCCGTCGGCGAGGTCTGCCACGACCTCGGCCAGGAACTTGCCGATCTTGTCGGGGCTGTTGTTGGCCGACGAGATCGGCCGCATGGGATCGTTTGTCCAGTGCGCAGAGCCGGTTCCTTTCACCGCCGAGCTTCCCGAGCCGTGAAGTCCGACCAGAGGTTCGAGGTTCACCACGGAGTCCTCGCTGGAGACGATATCGAGGGGCATTTCCTCATAGTCGGCAAGCGTCGGAATGTGGAATCGGGAGCCGCACTCGGGGCATTGGCCGGCGCGTCCCTGGAGAGAGAGAGGCGCCCAGACGCGATGCCCGTTCGGGCAAAGGAACTCAATCTGCTCCTTGAGGGCCCCGGCGGATCCGTTCCCTGGGTGGCTTGAGGTTTCGGCCGGGGCGGTGGCCCAGGAGCCGGACTCTGAGGGTTCCGAGTCCTCGGGTCCAGGCACATAGAACTTCACGCCGCACTTGGGACACTTGGCCGGTTTTCCGGCCCGATCGTCCCCGCAGCGGATTTTGTGCCCTCTCGGACAGAGAAACTCGATCACCATGGCGCATTTCACCTGGGCCTGCTCTGGGCGGCCTCGGTCACACCGGTTCTAGGCAGGCGGACGAAAAAAATCTACCAGTTAGACGCACAAATGGGGCTGAACGGTCGATGAGAGTGCGAAACTTCACGCAGCAGCAAGCACTCCCGGTAGTGGTCCATTGTTTCGCACTCTCATCGACCGTTCAGGTCCATTTCGGCGAACCCGCAGCCGAGCATTATCCACAACCATAGGATAGGAAAAAGGCGTGGACATGTGGAGCGGCGAGTTCGCTGTCCATGCCAAGTGCGATTCTGCTCCACATGTCCACGCCTTTTTCCTATCCTAGAGCGTCTAACTGGTAGATTTTTTTCGTCCGCCTGCCCTAGCTCGATTTCCTGCAAGGCCACCCTCTCTCATCGATCCTACTTCACAGACAGAATCCTTACAACGACGCGAGGGGGTCCCTGGAGCGATTCTGGCAAAAACGAACGGCATGTCGATCGCCGTAAGTCTTGACAGGACCGGCACGTGTGTCAGACTATGCGAGGTTCGGAGGAGTTTCCGCCGCCCATTCCATTTCCTCATCGAGAGTCATTGGATGTCGATCCAGGTTACATGCCCGGGATGCCTGAAACGTTTCTCGGTCAGCGAGAAGTTCGCCGGCCAGAAAGGCCCCTGCCCAAAATGCAAGACGATCATTGAGATCCCGAAGCTGGATGAAGACGAGGTCGTCATCCACGGCGGTGAAGAATTCGACCACGCCGGCCGGGACGCCCAAGGTAAGTTGATCGGCAAACCGATTCTGCGAGAACAACCGGATATCACTCCCACGATCGTCGCGATCGTCGGAGCAGCAACCCTGGTAACCGTCGTGGCGACCTGGATGCTTGGTCGGACCGGCAGTTTCGACGGCCTGCTGATGCGTTTCGTGGGCCTGCTGGTCGTGTCGCCGCCGCTGGCCGCCGGCGGCTACAAGCTTCTCCACGGCGGCGAAGAGCTTCAACCCTATCGCGGCAGAAGTCTGTGGTTCCGCGCCGCAATCTGCGCGATTGTCTACATCGTTCTCTGGGGCGTGTTCGGCTATCTCGCGGGACAATTCCTTACCGGCGAAATCTGGGAGTGGCTCGTCCTGGTCGCGCCGTTTCTTGCCGCGGGCGGTTTCGTCGGCTTGATCTGCTTCGATCTCGACTATCCCAGCGGATTCCTCCATTACAGCTTCTATCTGGCAATCACAATCGTTTTGCGGGCGATCGCCGGCCTGGGCTGGATCTGGAACATTGCCAACGACGTCGGAGGACGGATCTCCTGACGTCGGCACTTTGAATGAACGTCAGGTTGCACGATGGGCTCATCCGAGATCTTATTGTCAGCCCTTCGTTGCCTGAATGCAAGTAGCTCGATCAACAGGACCATCGTATGGAAACGATTCAGCCCTTTCGCCATCTTCGCCGAGTCTATTGTGCCGGGCCCTTGTTCAACCAGTCAGAACGATCGGAAATGGAAGCCATCGGCGCCGCGCTTCGCGCCCGGGGGTTCGACCCCTTCCTGCCTCACGAAGAAGTCCAGTTCGGCCAGATTCACCCGCTGCTGGTGGAATGGGGCATGACTCCCGCAGAGGCCGGACGTATTCTTCACGAAGCGATCTTCGCCCTCGACGTCTACTACGTCGTTCTCGAATGCGGCTCGCTCGTGCTCAACCTCAACGGTCGCGTGCCCGACGAGGGGGCCGTTGCCGAGGCCACCATGGCCTGGATGCTGGGCAAGCCGATCGTCTTCTACAAAGCCGATTCTCGCAGCTTGATCGAGGGACGCGACAACCCGATTCTGGCAGGCCAGGCCCGTTTTGAACAGGTTGAGAGGTTGGACGCAGTCGGCCCGGCCCTGGACCGTGCTGTCCGGAAGGCAGGGCTTGATCCAACCGCGGCGGTCTCCTGCCCCGCCCACCTGGGCGAGACGCTTCGCGTCGGATTGCGGTTCGCCGAGCAACTCGAATCGACGGGGCCCGAACGCCCCGCCGAACCGATCGCGAGAATCGTTCGTGAACTGTTCGGCCGGAGCTTATGCCAACCCATGGTTAGCGATACCGATTCACTCCGCGGCGAGATGCTGTCAGAACCGGGTGAATCGCGATGAACAGTCTGCTCGAAATCCCCGAAGTCGTCGGCTTGGATACCAAGCGGAGCCTGGTGCGGATTCCGCCGGAGCTTGATGTGCCGCTGACGGCCCGGGTGCGTCAACTGATCGACACTCCGGAGTTCCGCCGCCTGTCGCGGATAAGTCAATTGGGGTTGGTGTCGCTCGTCTACCCGGCCGCCCTTCACACGCGATTCGAACACTGCCTGGGCGTGTACCGGCTCGCCCTCCTGCTGCTCAAGCAGCTTGCCCACGACCCGCGGTTTGCCGACGCAGTGCGTCCGGAAGACGGGGAGTTGCTCCTGGCAACGGCGCTCTTGCACGACCTCGGTCACTGGCCTTTCTGCCATCCTATTGAAGATGTGCGTCTGCCCGGCGTGCCTCACCACGAGTTGTTTGCCAACAGCTTCTTGCTCGAGGGCGAGGTGGCCGACGTGTTGCGCCACGACTGGGGCATCAATCCTCGCGACGTCGTATCGCTGCTCAGCGAAAAGCCCCAGGATCGCACGAGCAAGATCCTGGCAAGCATGCTGTCGGGGCCAATCGATATCGACAAGATGGATTATCTCTTCCGAGACAGTCTGCATGCGGGGGTCCCTTACGGCCGGAACTTCGATCAGCAGCGGCTGATCGGCAGCCTTTGCTTGAATCGAAGCGGCGACGGCCTGGCGATCACCGACAAGGGGAAGACGGCCACCGAACTGATGGTATTCGCCCGTTATGTGATGTTCAGCGAGGTCTATTGGCATCACGGCGTGCGCTCTGCAACCGCCATGCTCCAGCGGGCATTCTATCTGTTGCTCGGCGACCTGGAGCTCGACCGGGTCTTTCGTCTCACCGAATCGGAGATGATCGACGCGCTCCGGCGAGCGGCCGGCAAAGGTCCGGCGGGAGATCTGCTGGACGGACTCTTCGGCCCCTCGCGGCGGCTCTACAAACGGTTGAGCCAGTACAGCTTCTTCGAACAGCCGGAACTCTACAGCCGGCTGGCAGGCCGTCCCTATCCTTGGCTGGCGGCTTGTGCCGAGCACTTCGCCGGGGTGGCAAGCACAGCGTTGGGACGCGTGGTCGCGCCGCACGAAATCCTCTTCGATGCTCCCCCGATACACCGCGAGGTTGAATTCAAAGTCGACATCTATTACCCCAAGGAAAACTGCTATCGGCCGCTGAGCGAGGTCTCGCCCGTCGTACGCTCGTTGGCCCGGGAACAGTTCGACGATTACGTAAAACGCGTCCGCATCTTCTGTCATCCGCGTCTGGCCGCTCCGCTTCGGCAATCGTCAAATGTCGCGGAACTTCTCCTGGCCGCGATCGATCGAATGGAATAGCTTCCCTGATCGGGCCACGAGCCAGGCAGGCGGTAGCCCCGCCACGTGCGTTTCCGACCGACGATCCGCTCTACAGCGCATTCCGACAGTTTGTTTACTATTCTAGTACTCTTTGCCGAAGTCTCGTTGCCTCCCTAGAATTCCGGTTAGGACGGGTCGAAACGATCTCGCGAGGGGATCAAACGCAAGGTTGGCTGGATGCGTCGGCACAGCGGCCGCGACCCAAACGCACAGGCTGACTCAGATAGGAGCGAGAGCCTTGGCCAGTTTGACTGTGGAGAATTACGTCAAGACGATCTTCAAGATCTGTCTGCAGAACGGAGACCGGCTGGCAACAACGGGGCGGCTAGCGATTGCTCTCGACGTGTCGCCAGGTACAGTGACGAGCATGCTCAAGGCGTTGAGCGAGGCGGGCCTGGCCACATACACCCCTTACGAGGGGGTGCGGCTGACGGATTCCGGATCGCAATTGGCGCTCGAGATCCTCCGCCGCCACCGCCTGATCGAGTGCTTTCTTTCCGAAGTCCTCGGCATGCCATGGGATGAAGTCCACGAGGACGCCGAGCAATTGGAGCATTCCGTCAGCCCGCGACTTGTTGAAAAAATCAACGACTTCTTGGGCCATCCTGAATTCGACCCCCACGGCGACCCAATCCCCAGGCGAGACGGGAGTCTCCCCGATCGTCGACTCCGGTCTTTGGCGGATGTCTCGCCGGGTACGTCATTCGAGTTGGCGCGAGTGTCGGATCAGTCACCTGACTTCCTGCGATATCTGAGCCATTCCGGCTTGCTCCTCGGTGTCCGCGGAACGGTGACAACCAGTCAGCCCGAGGCAGGCATTATTACGATCCGCCTGCCCGATCGCGAGGCGTCGCTGAGCACGGAGGCCGCTCAGAAGATTCTGGTGATGGATCTTGTCCATTCGGAGGACGACGATACATCTTCAGCCGCTGACCGACCGTCCCGGTCGGTCCCGACGCCGCATTTGAACACGCTGGCAACTCGCACAACGCATTGACGGTCTGGACAGGTGCTGATCGGAGGCCTGCCTGACGGGCGCATCGGCCAGCCTTAACTGTCCAACAGAGAATAGGCCGGAAATGCCGAGGCAGAACCACTCTTCTGAGGTAACGGCACCCTCCCCCTTTGACGAAGCCTCAAGAGAAACGTACAACAGACTGAGATTGCTGAAGTGAACGAGCGGCCTTCCTGATGAAGAACCGCGGGCTTCGGCATTCCTTCGTGTCGGCCCGCGGCGAGGGGCCCCTGCAATGGGGACCTGTGAACCTGGTCAGGTGCGAGAGCAAGCAGCCATAAGCAGTCCGCCTCATGTGCAGTGGGTCCCTCGCCGCGGGCCGCCCCACACGTTCAAGCACCGACTCTCGCTGGCATGTCCGAAGCAACGCCGACCTCCGAGACATCGACGCCGCGCGACCCGCGATCGGCCGATTACGTGGTGGTGGCGCGACGTTACCGGCCGCAACTCTTCGCGGATCTCGTGGGGCAGGAACACGCCACCCAAGCGTTGTCCAACGCCATCACGACCAACCGCGTGGGACACGCCTACCTGTTCACGGGGGCCCGCGGGGTCGGCAAGACGTCTGCGGCGCGGATTTTTGCCAAGGCGCTCAATTGCGAGAGAGGTCCGTCGCCGGCACCCTGCAATGAGTGCGAGATCTGCCGAAGCATCAGCAGCGGCGACGACGTGGATGTTCTGGAAATCGACGGGGCCAGCAACCGCGGCATCGACGAGATTCGTCAGTTGCGGCAGAACGTCAACGTTCGTCCCAGCCGGACGCGGTTCAAGATCTACATCATCGACGAAGTCCACATGCTGACGCGCGAGGCCTTCAACGCCCTGTTGAAGACCCTGGAAGAGCCGCCGGAGCATGTGAAGTTCTTCTTCTGCACCACCGAACCGACGAAGATCCCGATCACAATACTCTCCCGCTGCCAGCGATTCGACTTCGCGGGGATCCAGACCGATTCGATTCGCGGGCGTTTGTCGCAAATCGCCGCAGCCGAAGGGGTGGAGGCTGACTCGGAGGCGCTCGACTTGCTGGCTCGGCGTGCGGCGGGGTCGATGCGCGACGCCCAGTCTCTGTTGGAACAACTGTTGTCGTTTGCGCCCGTGAAGATCTCGGCGGCGGACGTTCATTCCATGCTGGGTACGGCCGGCGACGACCGGCTTCACCGCCTGGCTTCGTGCCTGGTCGACCGTGACCCCGCCGGGGCGTTGGCCGAGTTGGACACCGCCGCAAGGGAGAGCGTGGACTTCGCCCTGCTCCTGGAGCAGCTCTTCTGTTATCTGCGGGATGCGATGGCGGCGGCGGCCGGTTGTCCGTCCGACATCCTGCTTTACGCCGCCCCGAGCCGGCGCGAGGAAGTATCGGATTTGGGACGCCGGTTGGGCCTGCAGAACTTGTTGGCCGCCATGCAGATTCTCGATCAGACCCTTTCGAGAATGCGTTACAGCACGCAAGGCCGCATCCTGGCGGAACTTGCCGTCGTACGGATATGTTCGCTGGAAGATCTGGACGAGTTGGCCGGGGTGATCGCAGGGCTGCGGAGCGGCGTCCCGGTTCCGATGAGCCCCTCCCCACGTCCCCAGCGAGGCGCGTCGCAGACGCCACGTTCTCATCCGGTAAAACAGGCCCCCCCTCCTGAAGCGGTCGCCGCCGATCCGTCGACGGCGGCCGACAATGGTGTCGCAGGCGACTTGGCCTCAGACTCTTCCGAACCGTCGGAGGTCGCCACCCTCGAATTGGAGCTGACCGAAGCCAACGTAACCGAGGTCTGGAGTCGGGCCGTAGGCCAACTGGAGGGAATGGCGGCGGAACCTGCCAGGCAATTTGCCCACGTCCGTTTGCCGGAAGCGAACCGGATTCAGGTCACGTTCAAGGCCGGCAGCGCGTTCAACAAGACGATTTGCGAGCAACCCGGCAACCTGACGGAGTTTGAGGAATCGCTCCGGCGCGTGGTCGGGCGCCGTGTTCGGGTGTCGTTCGCCGTGGAGGACGGTCCTGCGGCAGCCCGCGAGAAACAGCCGCCCGCCCAGGTCGTTTCGCCACACCAACGCTTGATGGAAATCACCAAACACCCCATGATTCGTCGTGCGGGAGAACTCTTCGGCGCGACGCCGACCGAAGTCATCGACCCACCCGACCGCTCTTGAAACGGAGATGCATCGTGTTCAAAGGTATTGGTGGAATCGGTTCACTGCTCAGGCAGGCAGGACAGATCTCCAGCAAGATGGAGGGGCTGAACGACGAACTCCGCAGCCGGCGAGCCACCGGGTCGGCGGGCGGCGGCATGGTGGAAGTCGAGGTGAACGGCCTCGTGGAGGTTCTCCGTTGCCGTATCGACCCGGCCCTGGTTGCCCAGGGCGATACGGAAATGCTTGAGGATCTTGTCGTGGGAGCCACGAACCAGGCCGTCGGCAAGGCCAAGCAGATTCATGCCGAGTGTCTCAAATCGATGACGGGAGGACTCGAGCTGCCAGGCCTCAGCGACGCCATGAACAAGTTCTTTGGCGGCTCGGCTTCGGCCGAGGCCTTCGCCGAAGATAAAGATCTGCCTGAATCGACTTCCTCGGAATAGTGACCTGACCCAAGAGTCCGGCCCCCTGGAGCCTCGTTCGGACAGGGCCCGGCCGGATTGACTCTGCTGGCTGAGAGCGGTGCTGCCGTGCCGGAACTGACTGAATCCGTCCTTCAATTGATCAACGAGTTCGCCAAGCTCCCCGGCATCGGCAAGAAGTCGGCAGAGCGGCTGGCATACCATATTCTGCGCCAGCACGAGTCGGAAGCGTTAGCTCTGGCCGACGCGATTCGCGACGTTAAGCTGAAAGTCAAGTACTGCCGGAAGTGTTTCAACCTGGCAGAAGAGGAATTCTGCGCAATTTGCCGGGACTTGTCCCGTGACACGAGCCTGTTGTGCGTGGTGGAACAGCCGCGAGACTTGATTGCTTTGGAGCAGACCGGCGTGTTTCGTGGGCTGTACCATGTCCTGTTGGGTCGGATTGCGCCGCTTGAGGGGATCGGCCCGGAGCAACTGACGATTGAAGCCCTGGTCAGGCGAGTCCGTGAGGAAGGGTTCCGCGAGATCATCATGGCGACCAACCCGACAGTGGAGGGAGACGGCACGTCGCTCTACATATCAAATCAACTGGGCGACACAGGAGTCCGGATCACCCGCCTCGCTCGGGGGATTACTTCCGGAAGTGTGCTAGAATTTGCTAATAAGGAGATACTGACGGACGCCTTGTCGGGTCGACAGGAGCTGTGACACTCGCCTGCCGCGGAAAGAGGGGGGCGAGAGAGGATGTATGTGTATGAGTGACAGTTTCCGAGTTGTAGGTAGCTGAGCGGAAAATGCGACTTTCCTTTGGTCAAGAAATGCGGCTTGCTCAGAAGCAGGTGCTCGCGCCGCGGATGATCCAGTCGATGGAGATTCTGCAGTTGCCGATCCTGGCTCTCCAGGAACGCATCGACCAGGAGTTGCAGGAAAATCCGGCGTTGGAGATGCTGGAAACGGATCCGGATCTGCCGACGGAGGCGGAGGAATCGTTCGACTCGGGCGATGAAGAGCGGGAGTTGGTGATCGACGAGGCCAACGGCGAAGACGATTTCGAGCGGCTGCTCAACATGGACGAGGAGTGGCCGGATCACTTCCAGGAGAACACGCGCCCTTCGAGCAACCGGGTCTCGGAGGAGGTCGATCGCAAGCACGACGCCATGGCGAACATGGCGGCGCCGCCCCAGTCTCTGCAGGATTATCTGCACGAGCAACTGCGTTGGCTGGAGATTTCCGCGGATCTGCGTTCGATGGCGGACCGAATCATCTACAATCTCGATTCGAACGGCTACCTCCAAAGCGGCCTCCAGGATCTTCTCGGTGCGGACGCAACCGATGAAGACCTGGCACGAAGCGAGGAAGCGTTGCTCATCGTGCAACATCTGGACCCGCCGGGCATTGCGGCCCGCGACTTGCAGGAGTGTCTGCTGCTCCAGTTGCAGCCGGGCATGGAGTACTACGAACAGCTTCAGACGCTGATCGAGAATCACCTGGAGGATCTCGAACAGAACCGGATCCCGATTATCGTCAAGAAGACCGGGTACTCCATCGAGTTGATCCAGAAGGTCGTCGCGGAGCTGAAGAAGCTCAATCCCAAGCCGGGGGCCGAATACAACGACAGTTATGCTCCGACGGTCACCCCCGACGTGTTCGTGGAACCGCGCGAGGGGGGCGGCTACGAGGTGCGCCTGGAGGAAGGGCACACACCGAGATTGTTCGTGAGGCCCGATTTCCGCAAGATGTTGCGGGCGGGGGCCAACGCGGAAACCCGAGAGTATATCAAGCGAAAGCTCAACTCGGCCCAGTGGCTGATCGAATCGATCGAGCAACGCCGGAACACGCTGGCCAAAGTGTCTCAAGCGATCGTCGATCACCAGACCGAGTTTCTCGACAAGGGCCCCGAGGCGATCGAGCCGTTGAAGATGCAGCAGATCGCCGACAAGGTGGGGGTCCACGTGACGACCGTCAGCCGCGCAGTCGACGACAAGTGGATTCAGACCCCTCGCGGAATTTTCCCGTTGAAACGTTTCTTCTGCGGCGGCACTGTCAGCGCCGACGGCGAAGAAGTGGCCTGGGATGCCGTGCGGCTGAAACTTCAGGAGATCGTCGACGGCGAGGACAAGAGCCATCCTCTCAGCGACGATCAACTGGTGACGGAACTGGCCAAGCACGGCATCACGGTGGCCCGGCGAACGGTCACCAAGTATCGCAAGGCGATGAGTATCCCGAGTTCTCGCCAGCGGCGCGACTGGTCGTCGAACTCGAAATAAGACCGGCCGTTCGCCTGGCCCGCTCGACCGCCGTGAATCGATCCGCTTCTCACACGGACTTAAGTCCCCGGGCAACCCTTTCCTTCTGCCTCGCGTCGTCTAGAGACTTGAAGACGACTTCCGGATTGTCCAGGCCGACCAATCTGAGTTCGGGATTGGACTGATCGGTCGACTTGATGATCACCGTACCGACACCGCCGTTGACCATTCGATCCCAAAGTGTCCGCTCGAGTTTCATGTCGTCGATATCGATAACCTCAACCACATCGCGTACTCGCCGGAAGATCCCTTCCTCGTGGTAGAACTGGTGGGCCGTCAACTGGTACTTGATGGTCCACACGCGATAGATCCGGACGCAGACAAACCAGATCCACAAGGCCACGATCAGGATTAACGCCGGGTACCACACCCAGTTGCCCCATTCCTGACGCATGGTAAGCCAGAGCGGGAGCAGCAGTAGCAGAATCGTTACGGCGATCGTGTTGTAGAATCGGGCGTTGAGGGCCTTGGGAGAATAGCCGCCTTCGGTCCACGCGGGGCTTATATCCGTTTCGGCTTCCTTCCTGCTTGCCGATCGAGCCGCCTCCAGCAGCCGTTCGCTGGCCGTAGGCTGCTTCGCCGGCTCCGATTCTGGCTCCGCCTCCGGCGTCTCCGAAGGTTGCACACCCTCAGAACTGGGGGCCCCGTCCAATTTCTCTTCGTCGCCCCCGTCAATTCTCGCTCCGCATTTCGGGCAGTAAACCGAACTGGCCTCGATCTCCGTTTGGCACGCTGCGCACTTCATCGTCGTTAATCCTTTTCACAAGGGTTGGCATCTGCCGGTTGGTGGGGCCTATTATAAGCATTTCGTCGGAGAAGACTACTACTTGGAATGCAGCGTTTCGGTCTTCCAAAACAGTTGGGATCGAACCTGCGACGGAGCGGCCTCCGGGCGGGCAGCGATTCGGCCCCGCGGTGGCAGAGCCCCCCTTCCAGTACGAACCGCAATCTGATAGTAAGAAAGTGGTATTCGGAGGCCATCCGAGATGAAATGTCCATTCTGCGGTGCCGATAACGACAAGGTGATCGACTCGCGTGCCAGCGAGGACGGGGCTGCCACGCGACGGCGCCGTCAATGTAACGACTGCAAACATCGTTATACGACCTATGAGCGAGTCGAACGGACGACGGTTCGAGTCGTGAAGAAAGACGGGACCCGCGTCCCCTTTGATCGACTGCGACTGAAGCAGGGCCTGGAGAAGGCCTGCTGGAAGCGTCCGGTCAGCGACGCCGACATCGAGGCCCTGATCGTCGAGGTCGAGAATTACATCGAGGCGAATTGCGAAACCGAGGTGGAGAGCCAATTCCTGGGCGAGATCGTGATGGAGCAACTCCGCGAGCTGGACCAGGTTGCCTACGTGCGTTTCGCCAGCGTCTATCGCCAATTCAAAGACGCCAGGGACTTCGTTGACGAGTTGCGTCCCATGCTCGCCGACACGAACCAGGGGATTCGGTAGATTCTGTCCGACCGCTTGCTGCCGCCGAATCAACAAGTGTCGTTGTTCGCTCCGCGAACAAGCGTCTTTTCGAGGAGCGAAAAGCGACCAAATGCGACGCCAATTCCCCGCCCGGTCCTTACTGCCGCCGATCGATCACGAATCGGGCGATGCCGACAAGCGACTCCTTGCTCGGAGCGTCCGGCCAGTTCGCCAATTCCGCAGATGCCTCTTCGATGAAATGGGTAGCCTTCCGCTTGGCGTACTCGATCGCATCGGAATCCTTGAGCCAGGGCCACAGGGCCTCGCGATGGTGATCGGTGGTACTGGAGAGAATCTCGATCATTTCGGCCCGCTGATCGGGGCTGGACTGTCCCAATAAGCGGATCAGCGGCAAGGTGGGCTTCTGCTTGACAAGATCGGTCCCGAGCGACTTGCCGGCGGTCTTCTCGTCGCCAAGAACGTCGAGAACGTCGTCGACAATCTGAAAGGCAATACCCAGCTTCCCGCCAAACCGCGTCAAGGCTGCCGTGTCATCTTCAGAGGCGCCGGCATAGAAGGCGCCGATTTCACAACAACAGGCGCAAAGAGCCGCGGTCTTCCCGTCGATGATCTCCAGGTATTCTGCTTCCGCCAGATCGTAGTCGCCGCAAGCGCCCACTTGTCGCAGTTCCCCCTCGCATACCCGGCGGCTGGCCTCAATGAGGCTGCGAACCGCGTAGGAACCCTCCACGGAGGCGGCCAGGCACAACGCTTTGGCGAACAGGTAGTCTCCCAGCAGAATGCTCGTCTCGTTGTCCCACCGAGCGTTGACGGTATCGAGATGGCGTCGGAGGGCCGCTTCGTCCAGAACGTCGTCGTGAACCAAGGTGGCCGTGTGCACCATTTCCACGGCCGCGGCGAGCTTGAGATGGGCATCGGTGATCTGACCGCAGAGTTGGCCCGACAGCAAGACCAGGGCCGGACGCAATCGCTTCCCTCCCAGGCGGAAACCGTGTTGCGCCAGTTCGTCGACAAAGGGATACTCGCTGGTCAGTTCCCGGCGGAGCAACTCGTCGACTTGTCCCAACTCGTCTCGAATAACGGCGTAAAGCGATCGCAACTCTTGTGGAGCGGGGTCACGTTTCTCAATCGTTTGACTCATCAAATCCTTCCTGGTTGCCGCTAAACGCGATCTCCGCTCCGACGACTCTGCCGACTTGATCTCAAGACCAAATTGGGACGACCCATTCACAGAAAGCCAGAGAAACGAGATAAAGAAACCCACCAGCGTGGGGGGGCGACAAAAAACGAACTCCGCCAGCGAGAGAGCGTTTCAGCCCTTGCTGTCTCAATCAGGAAATCAGGGGGTGGACACCGTCACAACCGACGTACCGAAAATAGACAGATGTTTGACTCGCTCACGGGGAATGCTGCCATTCGATGTATTCCTAGTGTACCGCCCGAGGAGGCCTTTGGGCAATCGCTGTAGACAAACGTCGGGTCAGATACCCCCCACAAGCACAGTCAGACGGTCAGGGCCGATCCAGGCCACGGTCGGCCGTCAGGTGGGTGGACGCATCGCTCGGCGCACGATCTCTTGATCGAAGTAATTGATGGCCATTCCCGCGTCGACAATGACCTGCTGGGCATTAATGCCACTGGACCGGGGACTCAGCAGGAAGACGGCCACGTCTGCTGCCTCCTGGGTTTCGACGGCCTTCTTACGGGGGATGATTTGCTCCGCAAACAGGTAGGAATCCACGTAGCCGGGGATGCCGGCCGATGCCGACGTTTTCAGCAGCCCCGGCGCTACGGCGTTGAATCGCACTCGGGAGAACTGGCTGAAGGACTTGGCCAGAAAAGCAATCGACGAATCGAGGGCCGCTTTGACAGGGGCCATGAATCCATAGTTCTCGCTGGCCATTCGCGTCGTCGAGATCGAGATGGTCACCACGGAAGCATCCGGGTCGAGGAGTTCCTTCAACTCGTTGCAGACGGCAATCAACGAGTAACAAGAGATGTCGACTGCTTGCAGGAACGCTTTGCGCGGCGTCTCGTGAAAGGGCTTCATCCCGTCCGAGTAGTCGGCAAAGGCGATCGAATGGACCAGGCCGTGGAAACATCCGTACTTGGCGGCCAGTTCCTCTCGGAGCTTCGCAATCTGATCCGGTTGCTCAACGTCGCATAAATGCACGTCGGCCTCACCGAACAGCCGTTTCTGCGACTGGCGAATCGCTTCGTTCTGAACGACGTAGACGCATTCGGCGCCGACCTCCGCCAATGTCCGGGCAATGTGCCAGGCAACGCTCTTTCGATTGGCCACGCCAAACAGCAGGATCCGTTTGCCGTCCAGTTGCAGAAAATCCATCGATCGTCGGCTCCTAAGTCGAGGCGGCTGTGCAGGCGAACTCGAACCGGACGGCCACCTTGCCGTCGACGGTCACCTTGCCCTTCAAGTAAAAGGCGTCGGCCAGGCGTTCCGTCAACTCGACTTCCATCCGAAAGGTCTCTCCGGGCCTCACCATCCGCTTGAAACGCACGTCGTTCATTCGCGTGGCCACGGGCACTTTGCCCTCAAGGCCCTGCAGGTGTCGCGACAGCAGGATCGCGCCGCACTGCATCGTTGCCTCGCACAGCAACACGCCGGGAACCAGCGGGAAACCGGGGTAGTGGCCGGCAAAGAACTCCTCGTTGCCGGAGAAGGTCTTCGTGCAGACGATCCGATTCTCTTCCCACTCGATAATCTCGTCGACGAGCAGAAACGGATCGCGGTGGGGAATCGCATCGAGGATTTGCTGGCGGGTCATGATCCCTCCGTGGCCCGGCTCCCCGGAGCCGGACCTTGCGAGCAGTGGTTCAACAGGAGCGCATCCACGTCGTTGGCGACAATCACGCCGTAGTTCACTGCACCCAGCCAGCCCGACATGATAATGCCGACGCTTCCGGAATGGTAGAGACCGCTGATCTGCTGGGGCAGGGCGCGGCTGACCGCCAGGCCTTCGAACTTGGTGCCGAAACTGGAGCCGGCCCAGTGCTTCGTATAGCGCTCGAATGTCACCGGCGTGGCGCAGTCGATCGTATCGATCTTGTCGCGGACGTTCGGCACGTACTTCTCCAGAGCGTTCAACGTGGTCTCGACCAGGTCGCCTTTGCTCTCTTCGTACTCCTCTTTCGACAGCTTCGCCCAGTCGTCGAAGTGAGCGTTCGTGCTCGAGACGATCAGGCAGCGGTCGCGCCCCGGGCGCGTCTTGGGGTAGTAGAACGAATAGGTGCGGCTGGTGATTTCCCGACTGAGCAACAAGTCGGTACGGAAGGCGGGCGCCGTCGAACTGAACAGCAAGTCGCCGCACTCCTCCTCGTCGAGCAGAATGCCCGGTTTGAGGGCCATGTAGACTTGCGTGCTGGAGTTGTTCAGGCGGACGGCCCGGGCCTGCTCGACAAAATCGGGAGCAAACCGGTCTTCGCCCACCAGGTCGAAGATCGTGGCCTTGAGATTGCTGTTGGAAACCACCGCTCGGCACTTGATGTGCCGCCCGTTCACCGTCACGCCGGTAACCCGTCCGCCGTCGACGTGGATTCGCTGAGCGTCGCAGCGGATCCGCACGTCGACGCCGTTGGCCCGCATCTCCTCGTCCATCATGCCGATGAGCTTGTCGGTGCCGCCTTCAAAGGTGTATACGCCCTTCGACATGAAGTTCGAGAACACGATGCCGTAGGTCAACGCGGGGTCTTCCAGGGTCGATCCGTTCGCATAGGTGATCGGCTCCATGAGCAGGCGGATGACGTCGCCACGACCAGGGAAGTACTGCTCAAAGAGATCCCCGGCAGTCATGGTCGTGTCGTCCAGGTGACTCATCGACCGCGCCTTCTCGAAGAACGCCTCCACCGCCTCGGCCTCGATGCCAAACCGCCCGGTCAACTGCCTGGTGAAGTCCTGGCGATCGAAGCTGGTCGACAGCGAGAACATGGGATTGTCGAAGCGAATGTGTTTGAGTTGAACGATCGAGTCGGCAATCTCCTGGTTCCAGTAGCGGCGGCAGCTCTTGATCATCCCCACGGGAAAGCCGTGGAGCGACACGTCGAAGATGTGCCCGCCGGGGCGGCGAAACCAGGTGGCCAGCCCGCCGAGCTTGTAGTGCTGCTCGAGCAGGAGCACGCGGTGTCCGGCACGGGCGAGGGTGTTGGCGGCGGTCAGCCCCGCAAGCCCCGCGCCGATAACGACCACGTCGTATTCGTCCTTCGCTCCCCTGAGGAAATCTTTCGGCATAGAAACACTTCAGACAGTTCTGATGCTACTCGTGTTCGGTGCAAAAACGAAAAAGGGGTCAGGACTGGGTGGGTGAAAAGTGGTCTGGTGTTGCTAGGCCGTATTCGTCGTCGATGTCGTTTCTGTTGAGGCACGGTTGCCACGGGAGTCATGAGACATCTCCAGGGAGATCGTTCGATGCCAGTTCATCGCTCGCTTTCGTTTGTCAGTCCACTCACCAGGTTGGGTGTGTTCGTCAAAGACAGCCGCGACAAGTGGAAGGAGAAGTGCAAGGCGGCCAACCAGGGCACGCGCTCCACCGAACGGAGCATCAGAAGATCGCCTCGCCGCCAAGAATCCGTCATGCGGGACTTGTCTTCGGTGAGGCGAGAGGACTTTGCCGCCAAGCTCCCTCGCCACCAATTCCCATTGGGGGTGCTTATGCAACCTGATGGTGCTATACTGAGTCCTAAAGAACCGTTCTAAGACCTTGTCACCAAGTGCTTTTTGCGTTTCTCTGGACTCAGTGCTATCTAGTAAGAATGGGTGATGCGACGGCTTCTGCGCCACCTTCTCGTCTTTTCGTGCACCGCTTTTTGCGCCACCCTTTTCGCTTCCTCGACGACCACTCTCAGCACCATTCCGAAACGGGTCCGTGCGATCGACGTGACTGCCTCCTGGAAGCGTTGGGACCGTCGCAGACATCACTCTTTGTTGGGGACCACTCTCGGCTGACACGGCCTCCTGGAAATGCTCCTCGGTCACTTGCCGGTAGTGCCGTTTGGCGATGGCTTCGCTGTGGCCGCACGAGCTTTCGCAGACGTGGCCGGGGAACTTGTCAGCGGCGTCCGTCGCTGCCGAAGCCCTCATGTTGACCCAGGGCCTTTCCCAAAGCTCGACGCCGACCCTGGCAGCCGCCTTCTGCGTCACTTTCCCAAGCTGAATCGACCGACGCCGCCCGTCTGGGGCCTTGAATTTCAGTCGCCGTCGTCCGTTAGCATCATTTACTATCGTAGCCATCTTCACTCTCTCACGATTTGTCGGCCACGTCATACGCAGCCAAGGACGAGAGCCGAACGGGAAGGCATTATCGTCTACCGTCAGCCTCATGTCAAAGTGCCATTGCCACGCTGGTTTCCGGGCTTTCGCTTGCCTCCAGCAGCCATTTCCGCAGCCGTTCGACGGGAAAAAGCCGCACCCTGCCAACCTTCACCGACGGTATTTCGCCGCGATTAGCCACATTGTGCAAGAAGCTCTCAGACAGCCCACAGGCCATCGCCGCCTCGGGCAGCCTCAGCGTCAATCGCGGCACCGGCTCGACCTCGATTGGCTGGAAAATGTCGTTTTCCTTTCTGACGGACATCGGGATTCTCCTCATTCTATGAGTGCTTCTCGGACACCTGCGACTGCTCGCCCTCGCGTATTAGCTCGTCGAGCATGGTGTAGATGTCTGACAGCGTTGGCGTCTTGAACGACGCTCTCCAGAAATCGCGCCAGTTGGGCGGCTTGAAGAGCCAATCGTATTGCTCCTATGTTGCGGCCGTGAGAATCCAGATAGGAATCCCAGCTCGCTCCCACTGGGGCCTTTCCGGCATTTCCGAGGGAGTGAATGGTTGTCGAAGAGCCTCTCTACTATTACTGGGGCAACGGCGAACCCACGTGCTTTGGGATCGCCGAGACGCAGGTTCGACTCCTGGCGAGGACACTGAATGACCCGAGGCTGGAGCCAGGCGGCACGGCAACCGGCTGCAACCCGGTCCAAATGGGTACGACTCCCACCGGCCTCTCTGATACGGCCAGACCAACGGCGCACGCACCCTGCCGTTGCGGCAGTCGGCAGAGTGTGTTCCGTTCATGGGTTCTGACCGATGGTCGTGTCAAATGAGGTTAGCTCAGTGGTTAGAGCACCAGACCGTTACTCTGGCTGCCGGCTGTCGGCCTCGACGAGATGGGCCTTGAAGCGTCCCTGGTACAGATGCCCGCTACGACGGTGGTGGCAATTGAAAACCTCGATTGAGGATCCCAGGGAAAGGGGAAGGCTCACCGGCACGAAAGGCGATTGATCCTCCAGGGAACCACACTGGACCGCCCGATTGCCGATCGTCGCTTTCGAGGGGTCGCGCTCCGGCCGAATGGGACCCCTACGAATCGGGCCCGGCTCCCTGGCCGCTTGGGAATCCCGGGGTCTCGAATCTCGCCGGCGACGATTACCGCCAACCCCCGATTGGTTCTGGCTGCCACGCTGACGCAAGGTCCGCCGCCACCAATGGAACCGATGCTCGGGCAGCCCCTCCTTGACGCAGAACTGCCGCACCCCCAAGCCGCTCGCGGCCTGCCGCCGAAAAACATCCCGCCAATAACGCTCCTTGACTACGTCGCGTGGCTTCGCCATCTTCGCACCCTTCCGCATGAACGGGTCGAGCTGAGATTGCAGCGAGGCGCCTGGTGAATAGCAGAATGCACCAACACGATGGCAGACAGGGCCACTTCCTTCGACGTCTTGCCGAACGATTGGGGCTGGAGCGGAAGCACAATGGAAGACCAGATGACGTCAGATCCAGGTGCCGAGCATATCGAAGACGTAGTCGATATCGACGACGTCCGCATGGGGCGACTGGCCGTCTGCTGCGGTGGCCGTGATGAAGTCGAAGAGTTCCAGGTGATGATTCACCCAATCCAGGTAACTGTCGCGTCCGAATACGGAATCGGCGGCAAGTACTCCCGTGATTTTCGCGCGGTCCGTTCCTCCTGCGCGGGCAAAGGCGTCGATGCGATCGAAGCCATGACTGTAGTTGGCAAACCCCGTACCGGTAAGAGAACTAGTTACGTAATCTCCATAAAAGAGATCATTGCCGGCCGAATCGTAGAACTTCGCCTGGTCGTAGCCACCGCTGGCATACCCATCCACGCGGTCGAATCCCCAGGCGACGTTCGAGAAGCCATCGCCGCTGAGCCAACTCTCGGTAGCCTTTCCGTAGAACGAGTCGTCGCCGGCGGAATCGTAGAGCCTCGCCCGATCGTTTCCTCCAGCGTTTGCGTAGGCGTCAACACGATCGAAGCCCCAGGCGACGTTACAGAAGCCTGTGCCGCTAAGCCAACTCTCGGTGGACTTGCCGTAGAACCAGTCGTCGCCAACGGAGTCGTAAAGTCTGGCCCGATCGTTTCCTCCAGCGTTTGCGTAGGCGTCAACACGATCGAAGCCCCAGGCGACGTTACAGAAGCCTGTGCCGCTGAGCCAGCTCTCGGTGGACTTGCCGTAGAACCAGTCGTCGCCAGCGGAGTCGTAAAGTCTGGCCTGATCGTTTCCTCCAGCGTTTGCGTAGGCGTCGACACGATCGAAGCCCCAGGCGACGTTACAGAAGCCTGTGCCGCTGAGCCAACTCTCGGTGGACTTGCCGTGGAACCAGTCGTCGCCGGCGGAGTCGTAGAGCCTTACCTGATCGTTTCCTCCAGCGTTTGCGTAGGCGTCGACACGATCGAAGCCCCAGGCGACGTTACAGAAGCCTGTGCCGCTAAGCCAACTCTCGGTGGACTTGCCGTAGAACCAGTCGTCGCCAACGGAGTCGTAAAGTCTGGCCTGATCGTTTCCTCCAGCGTTTGCGTAGGCGTCAACACGATCGAAGCCCCAGGCGACGTTACAGAAGCCTGTGCCGCTAAGCCAACTCTCGGTGGACTTGCCGTAGAACCAGTCATTGCCAGCCGAATCGAACAGCCTGGCTTGGTCGTTCCCGCCGGCGTTGGCATACGCATCGACGCGCGCGAATCCCCGAACGGTGTTCACAAAGTCAGCGCCGCTGAGCCAACTCTCGGTAGCCTTTCCGTAGAACGAGTCGTCGCCCGCGGAATCGTAGAGCTTTGCGACGTCGTTGCCGCCCCCCCCTTGAATTTCTACATTCGTGATGTTGCTCAAGTCGACGCGGTAGTCGAACCCGGTCATAGCAACCGTGCCGGGATACATGGAGACGGTTTCATTGCCTGCGGAGCCGCACAGAACGCAACTGTCGTTTCCGCCACCTCCATCGAACGTAATCGCTGTTACAGTGGCCGCGTCGAAGGAGTACACGGTACCATCGGCGACGATTTCGTACTGTACGCCCGCAGTGAACCGGAAATCGTTGTTATCGTCCGTACCCAGAACAACGACTGTTTGTCCCACAAGTTCGACGGTTGGGGTATCAACGACATCCGAGATGTCAATGGTGATCGTGGCCGTGTCCGACAGGTTCGGAGTGCCGTTGTCCGTGACCTGCACCGTCAGCACATACTGGTTCGTCGTCTCGTAGTCGAGCGTCGAATTGTCCGCCACCGTGATCTGGCCCGTGGAACTGTTGATCGCAAACACCCCGCTCCCGTTCCCGGCCGTGATGGCGTAGGTGAGCGTTTGGGCCGGACTGTCCTCGTCGGTGGCCGTGACTGTGCCGACGGCGGTGCCGTTGGCGGCGTCTTCGGATAGGGAGAGCGTGGCATCGCCGAGCACCGGCGCGTCGTTCACGTTGGTGACGTTCACGGTAATCGTCGCCGTGTCCGACAGGTTCGGACTGCCGTTGTCCGTCACCCGCACCGTCAGGACATACTGGCTCGTCGTCTCATAGTTGAGCGACGAATTGTTCGCCACGGTGATCTGCCCGGTCGCACTGTTGATCGCAAACACCCCGCTCCCGTTCCCGGCCGTGATGGCGTAGGTGAGCGTTTGGGCCGGACTGTCCTCATCGGTCCCCGTCACCGTCCCCACGGCCGCCCCATTGGCGGCATTCTCGGCCACCGAGAACGTCGCATCGCCGAGCACCGGCGCGTCGTTCACGTTGGTCACGTTCACGGTGATCGTGGCGGTGTCCGACAGATTCGGAGTGCCGTTGTCCGTGACCTGCACCGTCAGCACATATTGGCTCGTCGTCTCGTAGTCGAGCGACGAATTGTCGGCCACCGTGATCTGGCCCGTGGAACTGTTGATGGCGAAGACCCCGCTCCCGTTCCCGGCCGTGATGGCATAGGTGAGCGTCTGGGCCGGGCTGTCTGCATCGGTCCCCGTCACCGTCCCCACGGCCGCCCCGTTGGCCGCATTTTCGGCCACCGAAAACGTCGCATCGCCCAGCACCGGCGCGTCGTTCACGTTGGTGACGTTCACGGTAACCGTGGCCGTGTCCGACAGGTTCGGAGTGCCGTTGTCCGTCACCTGCACCGTCAGCACATACTGGCTCGTCGTCTCGTAGTCGAGCGTCGAATTGTCGGCCACGGTGATCTGCCCCGTGGAACTGTTGATCGCAAACACCCCGCTCCCGTTCCCCGCCGTGATGGCGTAGGTGAGCGTCTGGGCCGGACTGTCCTCATCGGTGCCCGTCACCGTCCCCACGGCCGCCCCGTTGGCCGCATTCTCGGCCACCGAGAACGTCGCATCACCCAGCACCGGCGCGTCGTTCACGTTGGTCACGTTCACCGTAATCGTCGCAGTGTCCGACAGGTTCGGACTGCCATTGTCCGTCACCCGCACCGTCAGCACGTACTGGCTCGTCGTCTCGTAGTTGAGCGACGAGTTGTTCACCACGGTGATCTGGCCCGTGGAACTGTTGATGGCGAACACGCCACTTCCGTTCCCGGCCGTAACGGCGTAGGTGAGCGTTTGGGGCGGACTGTCTTCATCGGTCGCCGTTACCGTCCCCACGGCTACCCCGTTGGCGGCATTTTCGGCCAGCGAGTACGTCGCATTGCCGAGCACCGGCGCGTCGTTCACATTGGTGACGTTCACGGTAATCGTGGCGGTGTCCGACAGATTCGGACTGCCGTTGTCCGTCACCCGCACCGTCAGCACATACTGGTTCGTCGTCTCGTAGTCGAGCGACGAGTTGTTCGCCACGGTGATCTGCCCCGTCGCACTGTTGATCGCAAACACCCCGCTCCCGTTCCCGGCCGTAATGGCGTAGGTAAGCGTTTGGGCGGGCGTGTCCTCATCGCTGCCCGTCACCGTCCCCACGGCCGCCCCATTGGCGGCATTCTCGGCCACCGAGAACGTCGCATCGCCGAGCACCGGCACGTCGTTCACGTTGGTCACGTTCACGGTAATCGTCGCGGTGTCCGACAGGTTCGGACTGCCATTGTCCGTCACCCGCACCGTCAGCACATACTGGTTCGTCGTCTCGTAGTTGAGCGTCGAATTCTCGGCCACGGTGATCTGCCCCGTGGAACTGTTGATGGCAAACACCCCGCTCCCGTTCCCGGCCGTGATGGCGTAGGTGAGCGTCTGGGCAGGCGTGTCCTCATCGCTCCCCGTCACCGTCCCCACGGCCGCCCCGTTGGCGGCATTCTCGGCCACCGAGAACGTCGCATCGCCCAGCACCGGCGCGTCGTTCACGTTGGTCACGTTCACGGTAATCGTGGCGGTGTCCAAAAGGTTCGGAGTGCCGTTGTCCGTCACCTGCACCGTCAGCACATACTGGCTCGTCGTCTCGTAATTGAGCGTCGAATTGTTCGCTACGGTGATCTGCCCGGTCGCACTGTTGATCGCAAACACCCCGCTCCCGTTGCCGGCCGTGATGGCATAGGTGAGCGTCTGGGCCGGGCTGTCTGCATCGGTCCCCGTCACCGTCCCCACAGCCGCCCCGTTGGCCGCATTCTCGGCCAGCGAGAACGTCGCATCGCCGAGCACCGGCGCGTCGTTCACGTTGGTGGCGTTCACAGTAATCGTGGCCGTGTCTGAAAGGTTCGGCGTGCCGTTGTCCGTCACCCGCACCGTCAGCACATACTGGGTCGTCGTCTCGTAGTTGAGCGACGAATTGTTCGCCACGGTGATCTGACCCGTGGCACTGTTGATCGCAAACACCCCGCTCCCGTTCCCCGCCGTGATGGCGTAGGTGAGCGTCTGGGCCGGGCTGTCTGCATCGGTCCCCGTCACCGTCCCCACGGCCGCCCCGTTGGCCGCATTCTCGGCCACCGAGAACGTCGCATCGCCGAGCACCGGCGCATCGTTCACATTGGTGACGTTCACGGTAATCGTGGCCGTGTCCGAAAGGTTCGGCGTGCCGTTGTCGGTCACCTGCACCGTCAGCACATACTGGCTCGTCGTCTCGTAGTTGAGCGACGAGTTGTCCGCCACGGTGATCTGGCCAGTCGCACTGTTGATCGCAAACACCCCGCTCCCGTTCCCGGCCGTAATGGCGTAGGTAAGCGTTTGGGCGGGCGTGTCTTCATCGGTCCCCGTCACCGTCCCCACGGCCGCCCCGTTGGCCGCATTCTCGGCCACCGAGAACGTGGCGTCATCGGCCTGCGGGGCCTGGTTCTCAGAACTGCCGCCAACGGGGGTGCCGACCAGCGTCACGTCGTCGATGTTCCAGCCGCAATACTGGGCGGAACTGTCGCTCGTGCCCATGCCCCAGCGGATGTAAACGGCTGACTGACCGTCGGCGATCCCCGAAATGTCGAAGGTCTGCAGACTCCAGAATGAATCGGCGACCTCGCCCGTGTTTGCCCACACGTCCGACCACGAGCTCCCGTTATTGGAGACCTGGACGCAGGCGTGATCGTACGACGAAGTCTCCACGCCCAGCCATCGATAGAATCTCAACTCGACGTCGTCATAGTCCGAGCAGTCGATCGCACGTGTGGTTGCCCATTGTGTTGTCGCGATGCTGCTGGCATAGTCCCCCGAAAGGTTGTAGCCGAGCACGCGCGTGCCCGTCGCTCCAGCGGTAGGATCGGGATTGCCGCGATTTCCTCCCCCGCCGAGCGGCGTCCCCCAGGCCCAGTCGCCTTGAAGCGTCCAGCCGGGGTTGCTGTCCATCATCGCAGCGTAGATCACGTCGTCGTCAACTTCCGTCACCTTGATCGGAATCGCCCGCAGGCCGCTCGCCGCCAGTTGCAGCGTTGCCTGACCGTTCACATAGTCGGCATCGGCGGCCGCCGACACGGTCACGGTCTGATAGGTGTCCCAATTGCCGCTCGTGAACACGAGCGTGCTGCCCCCCGTCACCGAGAGATCCGTGTCGCCGCTCAGCCACGAAGCCGTCACCGTCACATCGCTCACCGGGGCCGAGGCCAGCTTCACCTGAATGTCGGCAGAAGAGCCTTCATTCACGCTCAGCGATTGCGTATCGACCACCAGGTCGGTCAGCGTGCTCTCCACCGAGGCGTAGACCACGGTGCTGTAGCCGTCGGCGTCGCTGATCGGCATTCCGCCGGCCGTGGCCAGCACGTTGCCGAGCGAGTCGGTCAGCCTGAACGAACTGACGATCGCCTCCATGGACGCGTCCGTGTTGTCGTTCACTCCCAGGAAGTAGGTCGTGCTCGTCCCGTAACTGGCCCCAAGATCCGTGAAATCCAGCACGAAAGTGCCCACCGGGGCCGCGGAAGTCGTCGCGTAGGTGCTTCCGTCGAAGCCATAGGCGCCGCCGTCGTACGAAAGCCCGGTCGGCGTCCAGGTCCTCTCGGGAGCGGTCTGGCCGGCGTCCGCCGTGCCCACCGTCACCGAGAACTGATAGCGTTTGCCGTGCTGAATATCGAACTCGGCCAACAGCGTGGGCGTGTAATCGGCTCGCGCGTTCAGCCAATAGGCTTCGTAAGACCGCCAGGCCGGCTGGCGCCCCGTGCTCGGGCCTCCCGACACGGCCGAGACCCCCTTGAGGGCGTCGTACGCGAGCCAGGTGAAGCCGCCGTCGTTAACCCCGCCGGGCGACCAACTGGTGCCCCAGGAATTGGCAATGCGGAAGGCGC
>Ga0209723_1002367_pt1 | contig 25453 bp, 22 predicted proteins | sample BiotimSIPDNA_2_FD_185750 | JGI IMG/M metagenome (GOLD analysis project Ga0209723, IMG submission 185750) | Anaerobic biogas reactor microbial communites from Washington, USA - Biogas_R2 time_0 SIP DNA (SPAdes) (version 2) | ecosystem: Engineered > Bioreactor > Anaerobic > Unclassified | place...
TGGGAGCATCTTGTTTCCACCTCTCCTCATTTGGATGCTAAAATAAAGTTCGTTCCGCCCATCCTTCTGGACAAAATCGCAGTCCAGCTCGGTGATTGGAGTGGATACCATCTGCTGGCTCATCACCAAAAATCCCCGCCAAATATCGCTGCAAACCGTCAAAGGGTCAGTGGACCGCGCAGAATGACCCAGGTTAAATTTAACTACGACAGGTTGGGTGACACAGAAAGTAAATTATCTAAAATCAAAATTGTTTCACGTGAAACATAAATTGTGAGCATTTAGAAAGCCCTGGATGTTTCACGTGAAACATTACATATCTACCGAACCATAGAAATTCCCTGTTCATGTAACTTTTCCGGGTCAAACCTGATGCATCGACCGAGGGTGATCGATCATGGTTTTTTTAAAACCGCCCGGCATCACCCGCCCCCGGGAAATAATTTTTGACTATTAGAGACCGCTAAAGGCCTAAATGCTATGTGACCGGGTGGTCATATAGCTGCGCAGATGGGTTTCAGGGCTTAAAAAGGGCTAAAAAGTGACTGGCCGGTCATAATTGGGCATAAGAGGCGGGGAGTTTTCTCAACAAACAGGTTGATAGCCTTGTTTCCACTTAAAAATCAGCGACCGGCGGGTTGAAATGTGACCGGTTGGTCGTGTTGGGTGTAAGTCTTGACCCGGGTTTTGGTTGATCATCGGCCGATGTCGTTCAGGCCGGGGGTGTTTGGCTTTAAGAAGGCCAGGGCTCGACCGGTGTCGCCCTCCATGATCAGCTCGAGATGGTGGTTGGGGCGATAGTCGTCCACGCGGATCAGGCGCAGGAAACTGCCCACAGATTCATACTCGGGTAACCAGGCAGGAAGGTGGTTGGTGGTTGATTCGAAAAACTCTGCCAGGAAGATGTCTTCACCAATGTGAGTGGATAGTGGATAGATCTGTCCCTCAAGAAGATCCTGGAAAAAATGGGTGCCAAGAGATGGTTCAGGGGCAGGCCCGATGTTCTCGCCGGATAATTCAAGCAGCGCTTTGCAGTTGAAAATATCAGCATAATCCACGTGTACCCCCAGGTCGGGGTTGGATGTGCCCCAGCGGCCGGGACCGACACATATAAAATTCTCATTGACCAGGACGGTGTTCAGCCTGCCGATCGCGCGTTCCAGTTTGTAACGCTCGGACTGGGAGGGTATTGAAAAATAAGCCTGGGCGGGCACGTACAGCACATAGTTGATCTCGTCAAGATGTCCGCCAGAGACCATGATGCTGGAAGAGAAGACCTTGTCTTGTGGATCAATGTCGTCAGGGATGCGAACACGGCTGTCGTCCTTGAGAAAACTCTGGGGACGGCATTGGATGATGGTGATGGCGACCCGGGGTTGAGATTCGGTGGGGATAAGCTGGGCGGTAAACTCAACATCCACCGGGGAGCGATATTCCTTTTCAAGGATGCGCAGCAGTTCGCGGAATTTCTCGGCAAAAACGGTGTGGGACAGGAGGTCTTCAAAGGTCAGAATGAGGCTCTGGACGTCGCCATCCACAATCCTGCTTCTCAACGACCTGAAATAGCCGTCCATATCCGACTGGGCAAGGTAACGCAGGGGTTTGTAATGTAAATTCAACACCTTGTGAATCGGCAGGCTGTCAAATTTGTTCTTTTGCAGGTCGATCAGGTCGACATACTGCTGGGAATAGCGTCGAATGGACTTGGTGGTGGAGGATGGGCGCAGCGTGGGGTGGCTTAAGGCGATCAGGCGCGGGTAATCGTTGCCTACACGGTCCACCGCGCGCGTACCCAGGCCCCACACCAGGCGAATAAAGCCGTCCTCGGCACGGATCTGGGGCGACCAGCGGTACTGGTTGTGGCTGAATGCCACGCCAGCCAGCTGGGGCAGGTAATAATGGCCGATCTTTTCGCCCTCCACAACCTGGACGAGCAGCGCCATGCGCTCATCATAGTCGATCAAACCGCGGCTGCGACGGTAAAGAAGCGCAGTTGGGTTGAGGGTTGAAGCATAGATCTGCATGACCGCCCGGGTTAATGCGTATAGATTATTTTGATGGGTATCCTGGTTGGCAAGGAAGATGCTCTCGTACTTACCCGCAAAGGAGGTGCCGAAATTATCTTCCAGCAGGCTGGATGAGCGTACGATAATTGGTTTTTCGTCAACTGACGTTAAAATTGTCTCGAATTGCTGCAACACGTAAGGTGGAAACTCCCCTTCCAGGAAGTCTTCTAAAATAAGTGGGTAGTCGCGCCTCATTTCGTCTTCGGTTTTGTATTTCTGGTCATTCCAATGGTGCAGGTTGTTAACGGCGAGGAAGGAATAGAACAGGTCGGAGCCGATATAGAACGAGGTCGGTGTTCCCAGGGCTTCGCGCAGCAGGGGACTGCCTTTTTCTTTGAGAATGCGGGCGGCGAGGAGCATGCCGGCAGCCTTGCCGCCGATGCGTCCCCCGCCAATCTTGTGGCGGCGTATCTCTGCAAGGTCGGAAATGGTGAACCATTCGCGGGCAATATTGATATATCGCAACTGGTCACTGATCAGGGTGCGGATCAATACCACCTTAATCTCGCGCAGGCGGGCTTCGTATGGTGCGCGCTGGGAGTCGGGTAGGTTTTCGATCATCATCCCCTGCTCGAAGAGCATATCCTGGGGGGCGGTTTCGGGATTGATATCGATCATTACACCTTCATCGTTCACCCCGCGATCGTTCAATACCCGGTGGATCAGTTTCTCCAGTTTTTCATAATTGTTATGGCGGCTATAGTAAAAATCGGTCAGGTCGTCAGCCACCAGGGCTTTCCGTTTTTCCCATACCTCGCCAGGCTCCTGTACGGTGGGGTCGGTCAGGCCTTCGCGCTCCTGGGATTGGATGGCTTTTTGTTGAACTTCCAGCTTAAAATCATCAGGTTCGAGAATGTGCTGGCTAAAAAGCTCCTGTCGCATCAACTCGCGTATTTGAGATGCCAGGATCGGGTATTGTGAAAGAAGCAGGACCGTGCTGAGCAGGCGATCACTTGCGCTTTGAGGAAGGGCCATATTTTTTGTCTCCGATATGGATAATTTTATCATCCAGTGAGATCGCGTGGGAGTAAAAAAACCGGGCGAAGTTAGTTTTCGCCCGGTTTTGTGGTTAATTTTTATGTATTCTAGCCCAGATGCATGGGCATGATGATGTGTCTGAAGAAATCATCGCCCACCGGACGTATCATGCCGGGTGAGTTGGCCGCATTTGTTTCGAGGATCACGTTGGGGGTCTTGATGACCTCAAGTACTTCACGCAGGAAGCGCACATTGAACGCTACGAGCAGGGGGGTACCCTCTATGCTGGCATCCACCATGATCTCGGAGGAACCGGTTTGCTCGGACACAGCTGAGATCTCGAGGACTGCCGGCTTTTCGCCGACAGTTTCTGGTTGGATATCCAGGCGGGCAACGTTGGTGCCGTCACGGGCGATAATCTCGGCTTGCTTACAAGCTGCCAGGAGACCGGGGGTGGAAAGGATGGTGTGGGTCTTGAATGAAGGCGGGATGATCGCCTTGTAATCCGGGAAGTTACCATCGATCAGTTGAGAGACCAGTTCGACGTCCTTCATGTGGAAGATCACCTGTCCCCGTTCTGCCGGGAAGCTCATCAGGAGGGTCTCGTCACCATCGGTGGCGATGCGCGAGAGCTCGGTCATGGCGCGCGCCGGGATGATGGCATCAAAGCGGCGGCTGAGCGCCTCGGATAGGACAGCGGTGCGCACGGAGATGCGGAACCCGTCGGTGGCCGCCATGGTCAGTTTGTTGCCGTCACCGGTGAGATTTACGCCGGTCAGGGTGGGTCGGGAGTCGTCTGTGGAGGCGGCAAAGGCAACCTGCTGGATCATCTCTTTGAAGTTTTCAACATTAAGCGGCACACTGTTGCTCATGTCGGGCTCGGGGATGGGCGGGAACTCCTCGGCATCAATACCCTTGATATCGGTATTGCTGCCACCACATTTGACATTCAGGGTGTGGGTCAGCCCATCCAGGGTGAGCAGGACGTCTTCGTTGGGCAGGTTGCTGATCAGGTCGGAAAAGGTGCGCGAGGGTACGGTGATCGCCCCTTCGGCTTTGACGCTGGCACCGATCCAGGTGGTGATGCCCAATTCCAGGTTGGTGGCAGACAGGCGCAGACGCCCCTCATCTGTTCTGACCAGTATGTTGGAAAGGACGGGTAACGTGCTGCGGGGTGCAACCGCCCGCGCAACCAGGGATACACCATGGGCTAAGAGTTGTTGTTTGACTGTTACTTTCATCGGACGGACACGCTCCTTTGTTCAAAGGCTTATTAACAATAAAAGTATACATCGAAGGGACATTTTTTACCAGTTTAATCGCCAAACGCGAGCGATATCAACCAATTTAAGAAAAAGTGTGAAGGAAAGGCTTGACATTAACCTTACGTCATAGTTTATACTGGGGGCATGTTTTCGATTAAGCAACTTTCGGACCTGGCAGCGGTCTCGCGCCGCACTCTGCACTATTATGATGCGATCGGCTTGTTGCAGCCAACACGCATTGCTGAAAATGGCTACCGCTGGTATTCAGAACAGGACTTGCTGCGCCTGCAACAGATCCTGCTATACCGCGAAGCGGGTCTGCCTCTGCTGCAAATTAAGAAGATCCTGGATGAGCGGTCATTTGATGCCATAATTGCCCTGCAGCAGCACGAAAAAGCTCTAGTAAAACAAAAAGAGCACCTGGATGGGCTGATCGAAACCGTCAAGCAGACGATCAAACACCTCAAAGGAGAATTAGAAATGAGTCCGACACAACTTTTCGGGGCTTTTAGCGAGGAAGAAGAAAAAAAATACGAAAAAGAAGCCATGCAGATGTATGATCCGGAAACGGTCAAAGAATCAAATGCCCGCTGGCGTGCTTATTCCAAGGCAGATAAGGAGAGGATCGGGAGGGAGGGGAATGCTGCATACGATGCCATGGTCAAAGCGATACCCAGGGGAGCAGATTCTTTGGAGGCGCAGGCAGGGGTGGAAGCCTGGCGCAAGCACATGAGCTATTTCTGGGAGCCGGAGGATGAGCAACTGCTTGGACTCGCTGACCTCTATAATGAGGACCCACGATTCAAGGCGAATTTTGACAAGGTGCACCCCGACCTGGCAGTTTTCATGCGTGAAGCGATCAGGATCTATGTGGAAGGGCGAAAATAGTAAACCCCCGCAATAAACAGCCATCCGAAGCTGATTGATTTACCGATTACTTGGTAAAATTAGGCATACCAAGGATCAAGGGAGTTCGGTATGAGCGTAAAATCAAAATTAGCAAAAAGTATCCTCCAACAGAAAGTTACCCGTTATACCCGATCATTTAATTTTTGGGCGAACCTGGTGGCGATTGGGTTGCTTCTATTTATTGCCGCTATTGGGGTGATGAACATTGATCCCTCCTGGGATTCGCAGGAATATCATCTGCCGTTTGCTGCGCGCCTGGCGGGCATTTTTACCCGAGATGAATACCGCATGGGTAACTGGCTTGAGACACGATTTGACGGAATTGCAAAGTTAGCAGAATTACTTCAGGGAGTTTTATGGAGGTTGAGCGGACTGCCGGGGGCAGCCAACTTGGTTGGACTGTTATCCTTAATGACCCTGATCGTGGTCAGTGGCAGGCTTTTCAATATCCCGCTCTGGCAACTGACCATTTTTTACCTAAGCATTCCTCTGGTATTGCGTCACAGTTATAGTTCCTATGTGGACTTGGCGGCGAATGCATTTCTAAGCATGGCTATTGTGACTTACTTCAGTGCGATTATGAAGAGAGACTATTCGATGAAAAAGCTGATCTTTATATTAATACCTCTGGCAATATCAGCTAATATGAAACTCTTTCAGTTAGTAATAGGTGCCGTGTTGGCTATTTTTATCTTCCTGTTCTTTGGGATTTCATGGATAAAAAAGAAAGTCCACATTAAGAAGGTTTTTATATATATGTTAATTTTTTTGTTATTTATCGGTGCCGCTTACTGGCAGTTAGGACACAATTTTCTTCAGTATAAGAATCCAATTTATCCGGTAGGTTTTACTTTCAATGGCCATACATATCCTGGTAATTCAAGCGCCTCAACCTACGACCACATTATTAATGCTTTTTCGGTAACAAAAAGCAACCCGTATTATTTCTTAAGGTCCTTATCGGAATATGACTTGTGGCGAGCGCGCCCTGATAAACTTTATACAATTGATATGAATCTTGGCCATTATGATCCCATCTTGTCTGCGCGTATGGGTGGATTTTTTATTGTAAATTTAATTTATTGGAACCTCGGACTAGTTATTTTTTCTCTTTTCTCTCAGAATCGTACAATCTTCTTATCATTTCTAATCTTGGGTATATTAATAGTAATAACAAGCTTTCTTCCGTCAACAAGCGAATTAAGATATGTTATGTATATACCATTAAGTCTGGCAACACTGTTCTTAGTCGGATTGCATGACCCAGCCCGCAAGCTCTGGTCAAGGGCTGCGGGGATTGTTATCCAGGTGGCAATATTTGTTTTCGTAGCAATTTTGGTGGTAACCAAAAGCGATAATTTTCCTGTATTCATGACAGTAAGTCAATTTCAAACGCAGATGGCTATTGAAAACGCAAAATATGATGTGGATATTGAGTCACCAATCTGTGTTTTTGGTGAAATTCCACAAGGTTTTCGATATAAGTTGGCAAATCCAGATTTAATTATCGAATTTTTTCCCGATGAGGGAGATTGTAATTATTCGAATAGAGTCAGTTTAGAGAAAATACCTGAATACCGGGTGAGTCCATGAAAACAAATGCTAACTTAAACGCCTGTGAACTGACAATTTTAATGCCTTGCTTAAACGAGGCAAGGACATTGGGTCGGTGTATACAGAAAGCGCTTAAGTTTATAGATGAAAACAATATTGCCGGAGAGGTATTGATCGCAGATAATGGCAGCACAGATGGCTCACAGCAGATTGCAAGTGATTTGGGCGCTCGGGTTGTGAACATCGACAAAAAAGGCTATGGCTGGGCTTTACGAGGGGGTATCGAAGCCGCTACTGGCAAATACATTATTATGGGCGACTCTGATGACAGTTATGACCTGTATCATCTGCTGCCGTTTGTTGAAAAACTGCGCCAGGGCTATGACCTGGTGATGGGTAATCGTTTCAAGGGTGGCATTGCCCCGGGGGCCATGCCCTGGCATCATCGCTACATTGGCAACCCGATCCTTTCGGGATTGGGAAAACTCTTCTTCCGCATCCCGATTAACGATTTTCACTGTGGTTTGCGAGGTTTTTCGAAGGATGCCATTGAAAGAATGAACCTGCAAACAACCGGCATGGAATTTGCCAGTGAGATCGTTGTAAAAGCCGCGTTAATGAAGATGAAGATCTGCGAGGTACCAACGACCCTGTCGCCTGATGGACGAGATCGTCCACCCCACCTACGATCTTTTCGGGACGGATGGAGGCACCTGCGGTTTTTACTGCTATACAGCCCACGCTGGCTGTTCTTCTACCCGGGAATCTTCCTGATGGCGATGGGTGGTATTGTCTCTGCTGTTCTGATCTTCCGACCACTCTCCATTGGTAATGCCTATTTGGATATCAACACCCTGCTTTATTTCAGCGCATTCATGGTCCTTGGTTTCACCATGCTGCTATTTTCGGTCATGAGCCGGGTTTATGCCTACCAGTCCGGTCTGATCCCCAATCAACCGGAATTTTATGGGTTGCTAAAGTATTTCAAACTTGAGAATGGGCTTTGGGTAGGGTTATTGGTCCTGTTTTTGGGTATTGGACTGGCAATCTATGCCCTGGTCAGGTGGAGTGGGACGGGATTTGGTGACCTGGATCCGCGCAATTTCATGCGCATCAGCATTCCCAGTGTGACAGCCATCATTATGGGCGGGCAGATCATGTTCTTCAGCTTTATATTAAGCATATTAGGATTGGATAAGGCAAAATAGTAGGAAAACATGACCAATCAACATAAGGGGCAATCGTATGGTCAAACCAGGCATTCCTGGATTGATAAACTAACCATCAAACAGCGCATGCATCACACCTTGCAGATGATAGATGCTGCTAAGTTATCTAGAAACGATGAAAAAAGCGTGTTGGAGCTTGGTTGTGGATATCATGGTGGTAACTTGAGAGAATTGGTAAAACACTATCCTGCCTTCCAGTGTCTGGGGATCGATACGGTTGTTAATTCTGATACCGGAGTAAAAAACATTACGCTTCTTGCGGATGATGTCACAACCTGGCAACCTAAAAAATCCGTGGATATTGTGCTTTCCCTGGCAGTGATCGAACATCTGCCCGACCCGGGTCAGCACTTGCAGTTGATCTCCAAGGCACTAAAACCAGGGGGTATTGCAGTTCTCTCTACGCCCACGCCTGCTGCTCATGCACTCTGGTCGTTACTAGGAAAACTCCACTTGATCGACACCTCGGAGGGGAATGTGCACATGCTTTACTTAACCCGACAAGGTATTAATTATCTGGCGGAGCGGGAGAGGTTAAAAATTATCAAGCGAAAAGTGTTCGAGTTTGGTCTCAACCAGATCGTCTTGGTGCAAAAACTCGCAACCTATTAATTTTTTACGGCTCCAAGCATGCCGGGATCGAATTGCTTGGACCATCCGGTTGCCCGGTCTGCCCATTCTGATCAAATATCTTGACATACTGCACCTGCTCGAACTGCAGAAGATTCTTCATCAGGGGTTGGGCAATGGTGTAGGTCGCCCCATTTGAAAAGCAGATCCCGGCCAGGTAAACCCGGGCGATCCCTTCTGATATCTCCAGACGGCTAAAACCAGTAAAACCGTCTGTGATCGCTTCGAGTCCAAGGGCTTTTTCGCTTTCCGTTGGACCTCTAAAGAATTCCTCCAGGACAATTTCTGGCAGGAAGGCGTCCGGGCTGACCTGCCGGAAGACACCCACCTCGAATGGTGGTCCTCCCGTAGCGTAGCGGATGGTGTCTGTAAAATAGACGGTGACCGTTTTTGTTTCTGGTGGAGAACTAATAATTTGCGGGGCACACCCAAACACAAGGAGGATAACCAGTGCCAGCCAAAGAATAGCACCCCGGCGACTTCCACAGCAACACTTCACTTGAATTCTCCTTTATTTCGGCAAGATCGTTTGTGTGGCTGACGATCTCAATCCAGCCTAACTCCAATATGGCCGGGCCTAATGATGCTACCTTTTAGGTTAGTCATTGAGGAGCGATAAAAGGCAGTGACATTTGTAGTATAGAGAAATATGAATTCAAAGTCAATAGCATGAGATGAGTTATTAATCAAACAACCCCTCGAGGTAAGGGGTTGTTGTAATAAGTGACTGGAGACCGCTTAACGAACGATAAGGGGTAAAAAGGTCAAAAGGTAAGTAATACCGGCAGGTACATAGAATGTCCCGCCAGAGTCTTTAAACGGTCGGTTGACCATCACGGTGAACCAGCTGTCGGGTATGCCTTCCGAATAATTGATGTGCAGCGCTGGAACCGGAACTTCATTGAACTCATCCTATTTATCGGTCACATCAGGAAAGTCGAGACAATTATTGAAGTAGATGTTTGAGTTGATTGTTGCCGGTGATCCATAAGATATGGGCAATTGTCACCCCAAGTTCCTTGATAAATTGTCTGGTGAGGGGAATATGTAAGTAAAAGCCATCCCGGTGAGATTCCAGGATGGCTTGTGGATCCAGCCGGGCAGGTGTTGAATTACCCGACTTCGTTTTTATTTACTCTCTGGGTTGTCGGGTTACCGTCTTCCCCCGCCACGGCGCCCACCGCTGAAGCCCATTCCACCGCCAAATCCCACACCTCGGCCTTCACCGATGTTAGCCAGCAGCAGGTCAGCCTGCGCCTGGGTAATTTTTCCATCGGTTACTGCCTGGGCAATTGCATTCTGGTAGGCTGTGGTTCGTGCCTCTGCCATATATCCCTGGACAGACTGTCGGGCGATCATCAGGTCAGCCTGTTCCTGGGTGATCTTTCCATCAGTGACTGCCTGATTGATCTGTGCCAGGAACACATTGTCCCTGGCTTCGGTCAATTGCTCAACGGTGATCCCAAGCGATTCGGCAAGATATGTATCGAGCAATTCCGGTCCAACGGGACCCATACCGCGTGACATGCGGAAGGAATGATTGTCATCATCCAGGTCTTCGATTAACTCATCCGCTTCATCCTGGGTGAGCTCGCCGTCGGCTACTTTGGCCTCGACCAGGGCGGTGTGGGCTTCAAGATAGGCGGCCTGGAGGTCTTCGAGGGTGATGCCCAGCTCGTCTGCCAGGGCTTGCGTGTGGTCATCAAAACCCATGCCAAGCCTGGCAACTTCATTGTCGGGGCCACCCTTTGCGCTGACCTGTTGGGCAACACTAAAAGCGCTGAGACCGATGAAGGTCAGGACTGCCATGACGATCAAAATAATTTTGCTTTGTTTTTTCATAAGTTTTACTCCTTTAATGGTTTGTATTTGTTGTAATTTGGATCCTTGATCCGCTGCCATAATAGCATCCTGATCACATGTTTATGTTATTGAAATATGTGTTGAATATGGATAATTTATGTAGACGGGAAGGACGAGAAGGCCATAAATTCCCCTTGACTATTAGACAGTAGTGCTGTATAATTCAGTTATACTGTAATAATGATCAAAGGACATATCATGGAGAACACAGAACTGACCCTGGAAGAGCTTGCATCAATAAGCCTGGTGCCCATCCGAACCCTGCGTTTCTACATCCAGGAGGGTTTGCTGCCCGGACCGGATACACGCGGCAAGAATGCCACTTATTCCAATCAGCACCTGGAACGGATCGAGATGATCAAGCGCTTAAAGGAGCATTTCCTGCCGCTGCAACAGATCAAGTCGCTGCTTGATAATATGTCCGAGGATGATATCCAGAAGATCCTGATCTACAGAGAGCAATTCAAGCTGAGCATGAAGGATAACAGTACATTTTTGGAGAACCGCCCAAAGTCATCAAAAGTGGGTTCGAGCGCCCTGGATTACATACGATCTCTTGAGCAGACACAACACCTTAACCAGGCGGTCGGGGAACCTAAGATGACTTTGAAAATGCCGAAAGAGCAGTTTGTTTTTACGGAGGCGCCAATACAATACAATGACCGGTCATCTTCAAGGCCCAGGCGGGAAAGCTGGCGCAAGATCATTTTTACAGATGGGGTCGAGCTGCACATCAGTGTGGCACGGGAGAAGCAGTTCAAAGCTGAGATCCAGGAACTGGTTGACTTCGCCCGCAATTTATTCGAATAATATGTTTTGTGGAGGGAGTAAAAATGAAAAAGGAAAATAAAATACAAACAATTGAAGTCAAAGTGCTGGCAGACAAGGCGCTGGTAGTGTCTGACAAAGCCAGCGAGCGCATCCTGGAGATCGCCTTGACCGCACCTGAAAAGAAAGCGGTTGTCGAACGGGCGCCACTCAACATGAGCCTGGTGATCGACCGCAGCGGCTCAATGGATGGTGAAAAACTGGAATATGTCAAGCAGGCGGCCAGTCATGTGGTGGACCTTTTGGGAGAAAAGGACCGCGTGGCGGTGGTGATCTATGATGACACGGTGGAGGTGTTGGTTCCATCGACTTTCATGGGTGAACCGGCAAAAAAGGACGCTAAAAACAAGATTGCCGGCATCCGCTCAGGTGGCAGTACAAACCTTGGGGGTGGGTGGCTTGAGGGCTGTAGACAGGTGGCGGAAGCGTCCACAGACAAGACCTTTAACCGTACGCTACTGCTGACAGACGGCCTGGCCAATGTAGGGATGACAAGCATAGGCGAACTCTCTGAGCATGCGCTGGGTTTATTCCGCCGGGGAATATCCACATCCTGTTTTGGGGTGGGACTGGGCTATGATGAACACCTGCTGGAGGCTATGGCCGCCAATGGCGGGGGCAACTTCCACTTCCTGGAGACGACCAATGCCATCCCGCTGGTATTTGAGCGCGAATTTTTGGAACTGATCAGCGTGTCGATGCGCGATACAGAGGTCAGCCTGGAGGTTCCTGAGGGGGTTACGGTGAATGTCTCAGGTGGCTACCAGTTTACGAAGTCCGATAGAAAGTTAAAAGTGACGCTGGGCAGCCTGGTGGCGGGCAAAGCTTACTCCCTGTTCTTGAAACTGGCTATCAAGGAAGGTTTGGATACCAGTGAGTTGACCATCCCTGTGGCAATTTCTGCGCGGGGTGAGGATGACGTTGAGATCGAGGGCAAAGGACAATTTACCTTCAAAATGGCACCCGCCAATGAGGTGGACGCAGTTGAACCTGACCGACCCTTGATGGAACGATTTGCCCCGATAGACCTGGCGGACCAGGCCACCGAAGCCATGAAACGCGAGAGAGCGGGTGACCGGGCGGGGGCATCGCGGATGATGTCTGATGCAGCATTCCTTCGTAAGCCTTATGTATCAGATAACGAGAGTAGTAAATACCGCTTTATGTCTAAGCAAATGGCTGTGGGAATGGATGAGCGTACGCGAAAGCGCATGCATCAGCAGGAGTATTCCACGAAAAAGGGAAGAATCATGACCTATGACTACCCGCTGAGGCTTGTTAAAGGTGTCCTTGTGGCGGATATTGCAGGCCTGTCGGTGGTGATTGCCACGGGTTCGCCCATTTCTACAGGGGTGGTTGATGATTGGTTCTTCCTGGACCAGGTGCATAAGCTTTCCAAAGACACCCTGGGAGTGACACCGGCCTATGTTGGAAATAATATTGGCACCCATGTGGACATCCTGCTGGGTATGGACATCATGAAGAAGTTCCATGTGACCGTAGATTTGAAGAACAAGCGCATCAGTTTCAGTGCAGAGTCACCTGTCAATATGTTTAACAACAAGTGGGTTGGGGCCGAACGCATTCCATTCCAAGACCTGGTGGGTACGCCGATCATCCCCTGCTTGATCGATGGGAAAAATGTCGAGTTGTACCTGGATACGGGTGCGAAGTTGACCTACCTGGATAGCATGTTGGTTAAGAACCGTACTGCGTTGGGAATTGAAAAAGACTTCTTCTACACAATAGGTGAATTTGAAACAGAGTTCTACGAATTACCGGTCAGGTTAGGTCGGGTTCAGATGGACCTGAAGTGTGGGAAGATGCCGGGGTTGATGCAAAAGTTGGTGCTGGGCAGCGGCAAACGGGGGGTATTAGGGACAGAAATATTTGAAAGGCACGGAGTTTGCCTGGCTTTCCCGGATCATGAACTGATCCTGTTCTAACCAACAGCCACGGGCATCATTCTGGTGCACCGGGATACCTGGCAGGAGGAAAAAAACAGGTATCCCGGTAATTATTTAATCATCATCATCAGTTTCGCGGTACTGATGGGCACGCCGGCCGGGCTTATCCTCCATCTCTGCTCTGCGCCGTACCAGGTCCATTTCGAGCAGTACGTCCTCGGGTGAGACATCCTCTTCGAGTTCTCGCAACTCGATATCATCATCATTCGGGATTCCCAGTTTGTCCTGGATGGCGTCCAGCATGCGCAATGCGCGGGTCAACTCGTACTGGTTAAGCAAACTCATCTGCAGGTCAAGGTCGGCGCGCTGGTCAGCTTCTTTTTGCTGGCGGTTTTGCGAGATCAGGATGAATGTGGAAAGAAAAAGCACCTCAACGGTCAGAACACCGACCAGCAGGCCGAAGGGGTATGGGTCGAAGGGTTTGATGCCAAAGATGCCGCTGTTGAGCAGCACATAGAGAGCGATGATGAATATGTGGATTATCAAGAAGCGCACATGTCCGGCAAACCCAGAGATCTTCACGGAGATTCTCTCTTCGACAGTTGACGAGCGATGTGCCTGCCGCCTGATGCGCATGATGGTGCGTATGTTCTTTTCGAGGACCGCGGCCAGTTCCGGGTCGTACTCCTCGAAGGTGTTTTTCTCTTCAGTCGGTTTCATAAGAAACTTTCCTCCTGGTCTTGATGTTGGTAAGTCAAATATAACATGTTCCTATCAATATGAAGAATTGTCTCAAGCAGCTAAAGGTTAAAAATTTGATCTGTCGCTTAGCTATTGATTTTGGGTGTAAGACTCGCTATACTGTTTATTAATCCATGTAGCTTCACTGCTACCACAATCTATTTGATTATCAAACAGGTCAGGAGGTGACCCATGGCACAATTTTCAGTCAATACCCATCGATTTGACCCATACAAGCAGTTCAAGTTCCGGGTGAAATGGGATGGCCGCTATGTGGCAGGCATATCCAGCATGTCTGCGCTCAGCCGTTTCACCGAGGTCGTCGAGCACCGTGATGGCGGTGAACCCAATACCACCCGGCAGTCGCCGGGGAAAACCTATTTTGAACCCATTGTGCTGGAAAGGGGCGTTACCCACGACGATGAGTTTGAGAAGTGGGCCAACAAGGTCTGGCGTTTTGGCAGCGGGTTGGGCAGCGAGGTCTCACTGAAAGATTTCCGCAAGGATGTGATCATCGAGTTGTATAACGAAGCCGGGCAGCTCGTCAAGGCGTACAAGGTGTACCGCTGCTGGCCTTCGGAATATGTGGCGGTAAGCGACCTGAACGCCAACGGGGAAGCGGGGGTGGCGATTGAGTCGATCACCCTGCAAAATGAGGGCTGGGAACGGGACCTGGAGATCACCGAGCCTTCTGAACCATCTGTTTGATGGACAGGTTGACCCTCCATAGTCAATTTGTCCCACCAAAACACGAACAAAAAAGGGTGCGGCATTGATCTGCCGCACCCTTTTATTAATTAACAAATAACCAGGTTCTAGATCCAGCCCCTCAGTTCCATGGCTTTGACAACCTTGTGGATGGCGACCATGTAGGCGGCATCGCGCATGTAGACATTCTGCTTGAGTGCCATGTCCAAGACCGCTTCGAACGCAACGGTCATCTTGTCGTCCAATTTCTCCAGCACCTCTTTCTTGGTCCAGTAGAAATTCATATCGTTCTGCACGCCCTCGAAGTACGAGGTGGTCACGCCGCCGGCATTGCACAGGAAGTCGGGGATGACGAAAATGTTCCGGGCTTTGATAACCTCATCGGCTTCGGGGGTGGTCGGTCCATTGGCAGCTTCGGCCATTAATTTGACCCTGGGGTGGATCAGCTTAACAGTTTCGGCGTTGACCTGTCCTTCGAGCGCCGCCGGGATGAGCACATCGGCTTCCTTGGTGATCCAAACTTCGCCGGGTTCGATCGTATAGCCGGCTTTTTTGGCTTCTTCCTTGTTGATTGTGCCGTATTGGTCGGTGATGCTCATCAGGAAGTGCGGGTCGATGCCATCGGACTTGCTGAAGGTGTAGGAGGTCTTGTCTTCGCGATCCCAACAGGACACACAGGCAACTTTACCGCCAAGGATCTCGATGAACCCGATGGATGCGTATTGGGCAACATTACCGAAGCCCTGGATGGCTGCCACCGAGGTCTTGGGGTCCATCTTGAGGTGTTTCATGGCTTCGCGCACGGTGTAGATGACACCAAAGCCGGTGGCTTCAGTGCGGCCGAGTGAACCACCGCCGCCAACCGGTTTGCCGGTAATCACACCAGGGGTGTATTGACCGACGATCTTGGAATATTCATCCATCATCCAGCCCATCATCTGGGGAGTGGTGCCTACGTCCGGGGCCGGGATGTCGAGCCTTGGACCGACATTTTTCCACAGGATGCGCATGTATTCGCGTACCAGGCGCTCTTTTTCACCGACTGACAGGGTGGAAGGATCCACCACGATGCCACCTTTGCCGCCACCCAGGGGAATGTCTGCCACGGCACATTTCCAGGTCATCCACATGGATAAAGCGCGGACTGTGTCCACTGTTTCAGCTGCGTGGAAGCGGATGCCGCCCTTGTTTGGACCGCGGGCGTCATTATGCTGCACGCGGAAACCCTGGAAAACCCGTACACTGCCATCATCCATGCGCACCGGGATGCGGATGTGATACTCCCGCAGCGGCCAGCGCAGCATCTCGCGGACCTCGTTGTCGAGACCCAAAAGATCTGCCACGTGATCGAACTGCTGTTGAGCCATTTCAAATGCGTTCTTTAAACCTGCCATTTTCTCTCCTGTCACAATAATTTTTCGAGCCGGCAATTCTTCACTGCCGGTTATTTAATAAGATAAACGGGCACCTCGGTCCCGTGCCCGCTGTCGTGCGAAAGTGGCTAAAAACATCCTGTTCAAGGTTGATCGATCCTCACCATGTTCCACTGACGGCTTAACCTTAATCCAATTTTGGATTTGCGTCAAGGTATCCTGCCGACCTGGATGAGTTATCCCGGGAATTGCTGCCAGGGGTTACCACTGCCAGGTGTAAATGACATCGGGCGTCAGTTTTATCAACAGGTTATGCGGGTCTTTGATCCATCGTTGGGGGTCTTCTGCTTTGACGCCATCCTCACCCAAATAGCGTTCATAGATCCATTCGAATTGTTTCTCGAGGAACTGGCGGGGTTCCCTAACCAGTTCAGCCTTGCCTTCAAAGATGACCGCCCTGGTTCCTCCTTGATCCCCTGAGACATCAATGGACACGGCGATCTTTGCATTTTCCTGAAGATCGGTGACCTTGCGGGTGTTTGAATAAGAACTGATCCACAGGCTTTTGCCATCCCAGCCATACCAGACCGGCACGACATGCGGCTGAGCCTCCTCGTCGGCGGTTGCCACACGGGCAATTAAAGGTTGCCCGAGGAATTCGTTGATAAAAACTTGTTTCTCTTCAGGTATCAGATCCATCTATTGTTCTCCACATAACCGGCAGGATAAGCCTAATAATCCGTTTTCTTATCGCCACCCTCGGTGTCATTTTTATAGTGCCAGGCACTGTATCGACCAGCGAACGAGCCCCAATATTTAGCAAAGATAACATATCCACCCACGGGGAGGCTGAATGCGCCCAATGCCAGGCCCCACAGAAGACCGCCTTTCAGGCCTTCCCATCCTGCTACAAAGAGCCCCACAATGCCGAGCACCAGGCTGGTACCAACCAACGGCAGGATGATAAATAAAAAGATGTATTTAAGCAGTTTCTTCCATTCCACAAATTTATCTTATCACTTTTTAGCCTGGATGGACTATCCGTCATGTCCCCCGCGGGATTGGCGTGTGAGTATAATACTAGCAGGCATATGAACAACAAAATCGATCTTGCCTTTACGGCCATTAAAGAACTGAGACCACAAAAGCTTACCCTGTTTGCAATCTACAAACTGAGTTTGAAAACCGGTTTCTTTAAGGCTGTCCCCAAGCCCCGGGGTGAGGCACACCCGGGAATGCCGGCAGACCTCCGCCAGTTGATGTGCCAATGGATCGACCTTTTCCCGGTGGATGCCGCAGTCCTGTTGGACAAGGCCAATGAGGTTATTGAAGACCTCTCCAAGGAACCCGGCACTGCTGAAGGTGAGAAGCACATTGAAGCCCACACCGCCCACTGGACACATTATGAGAGCGGCAAGGAAACAACGGGTGCGCAAGATATCAAGCACATATGGGAACCGGCGCGCTTTAACTGGGTGTTTGCGTTGGGTCGGGCTTACCTGTTGGGTCACAATGAAGCGTATCCACAGCTATTCTGGCGCAAGTTTGATGAATTTCAGCAGCAAAACCCGCCTTACCGGGGTCTAAACTGGATGTCCGCCCAGGAGGTTGGCTTGCGCATGCTGGCTTTTATCTTCGCCGGGCAGGTTTTTGACACCTCACCCACTTATTCGCCTGAAAGACAGTGCCAGTTGAGCCTGGCGATAGCAGATCATGCCCGGCGCATCCCGCCAACGCTGGTTTATGCGCGCGCACAGAACAACAATCACCTGGTCAGCGAGGCGGTTGCCCTCTTTAGCGCGGCCTGTGCCCTGCCTGACCACCCGCAAGCCATGCACTGGCGCAAGTTAGGCTGGAAATGGTTCAATCAAGCGATCCAGCACCAGGTCAGCTTGAGCGGCAGCTATGTACAACACTCAACCAACTATCACCGCCTGGTGTTAATGCTGGCAATATGGATGAAGTGCCTGGCAGAAGGTCGGGGTCAGCATTTACCGGCAGGAACTATGTCGCGCTTGAAGGATGCTACAGGCTGGTTGGCTCCACTGGTCGATGTGCACAGCGGGCAGGTGCCCAACCTGGGCGCCAATGACGGGGCAAATATCCTGGCGGTCAGCGGGTCGGACTTTGTGGACTTCCGACCGGTTCTGGGGGCAGCACAAAAGGCTTTTGGGCAACCCTATCACGCCACACCCGGGTTGAGTGACATGCCGCGCCTGGAGAACACCAGCAGCCATGCATTTTTAAGAGTGGCACACTTCAGCGATCGGCCATCACATGCCGACCAGCTGCACCTGGACCTGTGGTGGCGGGACGAAAACATCCTGAGGGATGCCGGCACATTCTCATACAACGCTCACAGCCCCTGGACCAATGCGCTCAGCGTAACCCGCGTACACAACACGCTCACCCTGGATGACCTTGACCAGATGACTGCGGTTAGCCGTTTTTTGTGGCTCAAATGGGCACAGGCGGAAGTCCTGGATACGATTTATGATGAAAATGGACATCTCGTTGGCCTGACCGCCCGGCATGACGGCTATAAGCACAGGGGGTACATGCATATGCGGTCAGTTTCGGCATGCGGACCGGACCAGTGGGCGGTGGATGACAGGCTGGTGGCTACCAAACATGCCAAAAACAAGCCATTGCCCACCCTTAAATTGCACTGGCTGCTGCCGGACCTGCCCTGGACATTGATGGACAACATGCTTTCCCTTCAGGGTGAACCAGGTACTATCCGGGTTTCTGTCCGGGGAGCGGATCAACTGGTCCTGTTCCGTGCTGGCCAGCTGATTTACGGCGAAGCGCCTGTCGACCCGTTGATGGGCTGGTATTCTCCAGTTTACGACTTCAAGGAACCGGCGATCTCACTAGTTGCCATCAAAACCAACAACACTGATCTTTCATTTACAACCTTTATTACGCTTGGGGAATGAATATCAACTGTCTGGCAAAGGCTGGTTGCTCACCCGGTGCAACGACCGGGCTGATTTCACGTATTATGTATTAAGTAATAAAAATTGATCTGTAAAAAGGAAAAAACATGAGCGAAGAACCAGTTATCATACCAGACCCCAGTACACCCGCCGAGCCAATTGAAGCCGGGCAGCCGGTGTATACCCCCTTTGAAAAACCTGACAAGGTCCAGGCGATTGCCATCATTACCCTGGTGAGTGGCATATTGAACATCATTTATGGATTGACCCTGTCTGTCGGTTTTGCAGTTACAGTGGTTGGCTTGTTGTGCCTGCCGTTGACCATTGCCCCGGCTGTCCTGGGAATTTTTGAGGTGATCAATGGCGCCAAGCTGATGAACACATTGCCGCGAAAATTTAACGTAAAGACCATTGCGATCCTGGAGATCATCACGATCATCACGGGCGCGGTGCCCTCGGCAGTTGCAGGCATTCTCAACCTGGTGTTTTACGACGATCCGCCTGTAAAGCAGTATATTGACTCATTGCCTTTATAGGGGCGGCCTTCAACCAGGAAAATGATGGTTCCATGATAGAATCATTTGCATTAATGTCTCAAGCTTTATCAGCGTTCAATCTTTATAAAAGGAAAAAATAAAATGACAGAGCAACCTATTTATACTCCCCCTGCTTATACTCCGCCGGCAGTTCCCGGCAAGGTGCAGGCTATTGCAATTATTACGCTCATTAGTGGTATTTTAAATATCATTTATGGCCTGACCCTGACAGTGCTGATCGTGATTGGCACGATCGGGGTGGGTTTGTTATGTGCCCCGCTGACGATCGCTCCCTCGGTACTGGGAATTTTTGAAGTCATCGCTGGCGCAAAATTAATGGGCACCCCGGGTCGAAAATTCAAGGTACAGACCATCGCAATCATGGAGATTATTGCGATCATTACCGGCGCAGTACCCTCCGCCGTGGCAGGCATCCTCAACCTGGTCTTCTACAACGACCTGCCCACAAAGCAGTACATCGACTCACTGCCTTCGTAGCCAAGTTCGATTTAACAGCTTTATGACCTTCGCCAGGTGTACTCTTGTACGCCTGGCGTTTTTGTTAACAGTTTTTGTGCCAGGAAATCCTGATTCGGGTACAATTGTTAACGTGCATATTCTCTTGATCCACCAGGCTTTTGCTTCTTTGGGTGACCCCGGCGGAACGCGCCACCATGAGTTGGCGCGCTACCTGGTCACCCAGGGTCACCGCGTCACGGTGATCGCCAGCCCTGTCTCGTACCTGACCGGTATGCACAAAGGCAGGATCCGCTGGCGTGAGACCAGTACGGATGAACTGGGGGTGACCATCATCCGATCTTGGACCCTGCCGGCACTGCACCGCTCATTTGCCTGGCGGGTGCTGGCGTTCTTCAGTTTCATGCTTTCGTCATTCTTAAATGGCCTTTCTGTAAGACATGTGGATATGCTGTGGGGCACTTCGCCACCCCTCTTCCAGGGCATCACCGCCTGGTTGCTGGCTCGCTTGAAGCAGGTGCCCTTTCTTTTCGAGGTGCGCGATCTGTGGCCGGACTTTGCGATCGCGGTTGGGGTGCTCAAAAATCGCCTCCTGATCTCCCTGTCCCATTGGGCGGAGAGTTTCCTTTACCGACAGGCTGACCACATGGCGGTCAATTCGCCCGGCTACATCGAACATGTCAGCAAAAAGGGTGCCCGCCGGGTCACACTGATCCCCAATGGCGCGGACCCGAGGATGTTTGACCCGGGCGACAATGGCATGGCTTTCCGCGAGGAACATCATCTTGGCGGGCGCTTCGTGGTGTTGTACGCCGGTGCACATGGCATGTCCAATGACCTGGGTGTGGTGCTGGATACGGCAGAAATTATGAAGGACGAGACGGGCGTGACCTTTGTTTTGCTGGGGGATGGCAAAGAAAAACCCGCCCTGGTGTCCAGTGCGCGTGAGCGCAGCCTGGACAATGTACTGTTTCTGCCGCCCCTGCCCAAAATCGGGATGGCGCAAGCCCTGGCGGCAGCCAATGCCTGCCTGGCGATCCTCAAGCCGATAGAACTCTACAAAACCACCTATCCCAACAAGGTCTTTGATTACATGGCAGCTGGCAGGCCCGTCCTGCTGGCTATTGATGGGGTGATCCGCGAGCTGGTTGAAGCGGCGCAAGGCGGCATCTTTGTTCGCCCGGGAGATCCCGCAGACCTGGCGAAGGCAGTGCGAACTTTGCGGGCAGACCCTGGTCTGTGCCAGCAGATGGGCAAAGCCGGGCGGCTATATATTGAAAATCACTATTCACGTTCTCAAATAGCAGAACAGTTTAACCAAATGATCGGTTCCATTCGGAGGAAAAATGCCTGAAAAAATTCTAGTTGTTGATGATGAAATTTCCCTGCAGGAAACACTGGCCTATAACCTTAAAAAAGAAGGTTACCAGGTTGATGTGGCCAGCGATGGCCCCTCGGCCCTCGACCAGGCGCGTCAATTCAAGCCCGACCTGATCATCCTGGACATCATGCTGCCCGGATTGGACGGTTTTGAAGTATGCCGCATCCTGCGCAAGGAAATGTCGACCCCGGTTTTGATGCTTACAGCGCGTGATGATGAAATTGACCGCGTGGTGGGACTGGAGGTTGGTGCGGATGATTACCTTGCCAAGCCTTTCAGCATGCGTGAGCTGATTGCGCGGGTCAAGGCGCTTTTACGCAGGGTGCGCATGGTCCGTGAGGAAGTTGGTTCCACCGCTGCAGCTGAGGGTGCTTCACTGCCCAAAGTGCTTACCTTTGACACCCTGGTGATCGATATGACCCGCCGTGAGGTAAAGCGGGATGGCAAGGTGTTGGCGCTGAAACCCAAAGAATATGAGCTGTTGACCTTTTTGGCGCAGCACCAGGGGCAGATGCTGACCCGCGAGTTCATCCTGGAGCGCGTCTGGGGTTGGGATTTTGTCGGTGACAGCCGCACGGTCGACGTACACGTGCGCTGGTTGCGCGAAAAGATCGAAGTGGACCCGTCCGAGCCGGTGCGCATTGTCACCGTGAGAGGAGCTGGATACCGCTTCGAAGGTTAGTATGAAGAGCCTGATTCGCTGGCGGATCGCCCTGCCTTTCATAATTCTTATCCTGGTGATCGCGATCACCCTGGGGATTATTGCCCCCTTGATGGCGCGCAGCATCATTGTGAAAGCTGCACAAACCGGTTCTGTGCCTGATTATCGCGCCATGATTTGGGTGATGATCAGTATTGTCCTGGTGGGAATCGCGTTGGCATTCGTTCTCAGCATATACGTGACGCGCAATACGATCATGCCGATCAAGCGTCTCTCCCTGGCGGCCAGCAGGATGGGCGAAGGCAAATTTGAGGAGATCAAGAATCTTAATGCACCGGAAGAGATCATGGAGCTCAGCGCCACCCTGCATCAGACCGCCAACAGGCTAGGTGAACAGATCAGCGACCTGACCCGTGAACGGGCAACACTATCCGCTGTGCTTTCCCAGATGACCGATGGAGTGTTGATCGCCGACCAGTCAGGTCGGGTGCAATTGCTCAATAGGGCTGCGGAGCGGCTTTTTCATATTAAAGAAAAGAACGCCATCGATCGTTCGGTGGTCGAAGTAATGCGTCATCACCAGCTGGTTGACCTGTGGTCGGAAGTGCGCGAAGGTGAACCCAAAACGATCACCCTGGAGATGGGGACAGACCATAAATTCCTGCAGGCGATCGGTATTTCACTCGGCACAGACCTGCCGGGCAGCAAAATGCTCCTCCTCCAGGACCTGACCATGATCCGCAGGATGGACATCATCCGCCGTGATTTCATCAGTAACGTGTCGCACGAGTTGCGCACCCCGCTCGCCAGCCTCAAGGCACTGACCGATACGCTGCTGGACGGGGCGCTTGAAGACCCGCCGGCAGCCCGGCGTTTTGTGGTGCGCATGGATACCGAAGTGGATAACCTGACCCTGCTGGTCAATGAACTCCTGGAACTGTCGCGCATTGAATCGGGCAAGATCAGCTTTGAATTCCAGCGCATCCCGCCACTAAAATTACTTTCGTCTCCCTGCGAACGCATGTCTTTGCAGGCGGATCGTGTTGGGTTGAAACTGGATCTGAATTGTCCCGCTGACCTGCCCCTGGTGTTTGCCGACCCGGATCGCATCGGGCAGGTGGTGATCAACCTGCTGCACAATGCGATCAAATTTACCCCCTCTGGCGGGCAGATCACAGTCTCTGCCAGGCAAAAGGATGAATTTGTCATTTTTTCAGTGCAGGATACAGGGGTGGGCATTGACCAGAAAGACCTCAACCGCATCTTTGAACGCTTTTACAAGGCGGACCGGGCGAGAACGGGCGGCGGCACAGGGTTGGGGCTTTCCATATCCCGGCATATGATCGAAGCGCATGGTGGAAAGATCTGGGTGGAAAGCCAGGAAGGCATGGGCTCAACGTTCCATTTCTCGCTGCCGATCGCATAATTTGCATGGCCCGGGTATTAAGCCTGGGCGACGCTTGAAATTAACCCGTTGCTAATATTGCCGGGCGCATTGTTAATCTCAACTTTGGTAAAATCCTATATAATAAACGGGAGGTTTTCATGCCACGGATAACTTTGGATCGCGAGATCAGCCAGTTACAGGACGAAGTGCTGCTTTTAGGCAGCATGGTTGAGCAGGCCATGCTTAATGCCGTCGAAGCGCTTAAATTGCGCGATATCAAAGCCGCCAAAATGGTTGACAAGGGGGACGAAAAGATCAATGAGAAACGGTATGCCATTGAGAACCGCGTTTTGATCGTCATTGCCACCCAGCAACCGATGGCACATGACCTGCGCACCCTGGCTGCCATTCTTGAAGTGATCACCGAGATCGAACGCATGGGCGATTATGCCAAGGGCATTGCCAAGATCGCTGTGCGTATAGCCGACGACGAGGCGCCCATACCCATCCGCGAGATCTGCGATATGGCTGACCGGGCGGTCAGCATGCTGCACCGCGGGTTGGGCGCGTTTGTCAACGAAGACGTGTCCCAGGCTTACAGCATCCCCCAGGAAGATGACCAGGTGGATGAGCTGTATAACTATGTGTACCGCAAACTGGTACAGAACATGATTGCCAACCCTGACCTGGTTGACCACTCGAGCATGATCATGTGGGTCGCCCACGATATTGAACGCTTTGCTGACCGCGTCACGAACATCTGTGAGCGGATCGTCTTTATCGCCACCGGTGAACTGCTTGAAATGTCCAGCTCCGAAGATGAATTCGAGGAGCAAGATGAAACTGACGGAAGCCAGTAGCATGTGAAATACTAGAACCTAAACCCTGAAGGTGTCACCCTTCGGGTTTTTTGTGGCAATGTAAGAGTCAGTAGAAAACTATCCCTTAAATAATCTTTACGGCATGCTGATGTTTACCTGGGTCCTGCCTTCCTGGACACTCACAATCAACGTAACCTGGCCTTTGGGCTTGTCCCACATTTGCATTGACATATCATCCTGGGATGTTTCCATCGTTAAGCTCCAACCATTGGCAAGCATTTGTTCCTTGTAATAAGCAGCCACAACACCGGGATCATCGGGAGCCTTAAACATAACCAACTGACTCATTTTGAACAACTCAGTCGCGCCGGGGTATAACGGGATATCATCCGGAAGCCCACTTTCCGCAGGGTTGATCGTTGGCGCAATAGTTGGTGTACCGGAGGGTAGTTCCTCGGCTCCTTCTGATGACACAGCATTTGTTCCAATAATTGGAGTGATCTCCAGGTCTACATCCATGCCACCTTCCTCGGATTCTGTTAAAACGAGGGTCAGCACCTGGTCTGCTTTCGTGAAAGTGACCATATTGGGCAGGGAGATATCGCCTTCCGGCAGGTGCTCCGGCAGGGTCCAGCCCAGGGCGGGTAATTCTTTTACATAAAAATCGGCTACCTCTATGGGCTTGAGATTTGAGGTGAAAGCTAGGGCACCAGTGTTCAACCTTACATCCCGGGCGTCGCTGGTGACAGGAATGTCCGTTGGCACAGGCATGCAGTTTGTGGGCAGGGAAATGCCTTCAGCTGCATTCACCAGGCTCAGTTCATATGTCCAAGTCTGGGAAGTTTCCAGCCCTTTCCCGCTCAATTTATCCGGTAATGGGGATGTCAGGACATACTTGACCAAATAACCGCCTTCTTCGGAGAGCCATACATCCCCCGCAACATTTGAGCCATCCTTTTCAATGTATAGTCCCTCCTGGTCAAAGCGGTAGTGTTCGCTGGCAATCCCATTGACCGTCTCTTTGCCCATGCGGGTGGCGTTCGAAATTGGCAAAAGCAGGGATGCCGGCTCGAACACCTCATGTCGAGACTATGACAGTACTACGAAGAACTCAACGAGTAACTTCGTAGAAATCCTTCGTTTTAAGCACTTTATTCATAAGATTTATTTCGTCCCTGAAGGGGAAAACTACAGAAACAA
>Ga0209723_1002369_pt1 | contig 25437 bp, 19 predicted proteins | sample BiotimSIPDNA_2_FD_185750 | JGI IMG/M metagenome (GOLD analysis project Ga0209723, IMG submission 185750) | Anaerobic biogas reactor microbial communites from Washington, USA - Biogas_R2 time_0 SIP DNA (SPAdes) (version 2) | ecosystem: Engineered > Bioreactor > Anaerobic > Unclassified | place...
AAGTCCGAGCCATAGGGATGCAAGCATTGTGTTTTTCATCAATGTCCCCTTTTCAGAAAAAAGCATCCAAGTTGCTTATAGCTAATATCACGTTAGCTATATCTAACATAATGTATAACACACGCACGTCACGAAAGATTATTTGCAGAGTCTGTGGGATTGGGAGCGCTTCTTTGCCGTACAAAAGCCGCAAGCCGGATTCAGTTTCGTTCAGCACTCTCGAGAAGGAATGTGAGAATTTCCGCTATCGGAAATGAGGTACTCATCGAAAAAATGGCGGAGGTGCATGGGAATCGAACCCACCCAGCCCACCTTCCGGTGAACCACAACTGGATTTGAAGTCCAGGCCAGCCACCAGGCCAGATTCACCTCCGCTGTATCGGCTGATTGTAACAGAATCCTGCAATCGGCCAACCCCAAATTCAAGCCCGGCTGTATCATTAGTCTATGGAACTCCAGGCCCTCGCCGACACTTCCAGATGCGTCGCCGAGACAAGCCGCCGGCTTGAAAAAGTCACCCTCCTCGCCGAATTCCTGCGCCGACTCGAGCCGGAGGAGATACCCATCGCCATCAGCTATCTCTCAGGCAACCTCCGGCAGGGAAAGATCGGAATAGGCTACGCCGTCCTTCGCGATGCCGGACCCTGCACATCCGAATCATGCAATCCTTTGACGATCATTGAAACCGACCGGCTGTTTGAAGAAATTGCCGCCGTCAGCGGCCCCGGCTCATCCGCAAAAAGAGTCCGGCTGGTGCGCGAACTGATGTCGCGTGCCACCTCCGAAGAGCAGGACTTCATCCAGCGGCTCATTGTCGGCGAACTCAGGCAGGGTTCCCTCGAAGGAATAATGATCGAGGCGCTGGCCCGCGCCGCCGGCATTCCCCCTGAAAAGATGCGCTCGGCGGCAATGCTCGCAGGCGATCTCCCGCTGGCAGGCAGGATCGCACTCCAGGAAGGGACCGCCGGTCTCGAACGCTTCCAGATCCACGTCCTCCGTCCGTTTCAGCCAATGCTCGCCCAGACGGCACGCGACACGGCCGAGGCAATCGATGCTCTCGGGACGACCGCACTCGAATACAAAATGGACGGCATCAGAATTCAGGCGCACAAACTCGAAGACGAAGTCCGCCTGTTCTCGCGCAACCTTAACGACGTCACCGAAGCGGCTCCGGAAGTGTCTGAACTGTTGCTCAAAATCCAAGCTCGCAGCTTCATCCTCGATGGAGAAGTCCTTGCGCTGAGAGAAGACGGCACTCCGTTTCCTTTCCAGATCACGATGCAGCGCTTCGGGAGGAAACTCAACATCGCCGAAGCACGGCGGGTCATCCCGCTCACGCCTTTCTTTTTCGATATCATCTATCTCGACGACAAGCCGCTCCTGAGTCTGACAGAGCGAGATCGCTTTGCCGCGCTTCAAACCATAATTCCCACTCCCTGCCTGATCCCCCGTATCGTCACAGGATCTGCAGGCGAGGCGAAGGAGTTCCTCGCCAGAGCGCGAACCGCCGGACACGAGGGGATCATGGCGAAAGCTCCGGACTCGCATTACGAACCCGGCATCCGCAGCAGCAACTGGCTCAAGGTAAAGCCCACTCACACACTCGACCTTGTCATCCTCGCAGCAGAATGGGGACACGGGCGGCGGCGCGGCCGGCTGAGCAATCTCCACCTCGGCGCGAGAGATCCGGCAGGCGCCGGTTTCGTCATGCTCGGCAAGACCTTCAAAGGATTGACCGATGCCATGCTCGAATGGCAGACAAAGCGTTTGCTTGAACTCGAGGTCTCGCGCGACAACTGGACTGTTTACGTGCGTCCCGAACTTGTCGTCGAGGTGGCGTTCAATGAAATCCAGTCAAGCACGCAATATCCGGCCGGAATGGCGCTCCGCTTCGCCCGCGTCAAACGCTACCGCACCGACAAATCCGCCGACGAGGCCGACACAATCGAGACGGTGCGGGCGCTCCGATAGGTCGGCGATGCGGAAGAAGAGGGGGAAAAACACCGAAAAGCATGGTAGAGTATTGCCGACACTCTTATGAAGGAACCCTCTGGTATGGCCCGGGCTATCAGCGATCGCTCCTCAAAACCTTTGATCGAGGAGTTGGAAGCGCTTCGCTCTGCGATCCACAGCATTTCTGAAGGAGTCATCATCGCCGACAAAGACGGCCGCTTCCTGTTATGCAATCGCATGGCTCAGTCAATACTCGCTCCTTCACTGCTGAAACAGCCGCCGAAATCCTGGGCGGGAGTAGACGGCTGCTACATGCCGGACGGGGTAACCCCGATTCCGCAGGACAGGCTCCCCGCCGCCAGGGCGCTCGCCGGAGAAGTGGTCACGGAAACCGATATTTACATCTGCAACGAGCGGCATCCATCCGGGATCTGGCTTTCCGTGCAGGCGCGGCCGCTGCTGAACAAGGCGGGAGAAATCAGCGGCAGCGTCGTCACCTTCCATGATGTGACGCGCAAGAAAGAGGCGGATGCCCAGATCAGGATATTGACAAATGCCGTCGAACAGACGGCCGACGGCATCATCATCACCGACCGGGGCGGTATCATCGAGTACGTCAACCCGGCGTTCGAACTCACCACAGGATACTCACGCAAGGAACTGCAGGGACTCACGCCGCGGATTCTCAAGTCCGGCGTCCACGACGATGCTTTCTATGAAAAGCTCTGGGCGACGATCCTCTCAGGCAACGTCTACCGCAACACGATAGCGAACCGGAAGAAGAATGGCGAAATCTTCTTCGCCGAGCAGACAATCACGCCGATGCACGGTCCGAACGGGGCCATCACTCATTTCGTCACCGTTATCAAGGATGTTACCGAACAGAGGAAGCTGCACGATCACCTTCTCCAGATGAGGCTGGCGCGCGCCGTGCAGCAGCAGTTCTATGGAATGCCGCCGCCGCAGATCGACGGTTTCGATATCGCCGGCGCCGCATTCCCTGCAGATGCGACCGGCGGGGATTATTTCGACTTCATCCCGCTGCCGGGGGACTGCCTCGGAATCACGATCGGCGACGTCTCGGGCCATGGAATCGGTTCCGCCCTGTTGATGGTCGAGTTGCGGGCATTCCTGCGGGCTTTCATTCAGCAGACCTCGGATATCGGCGAAATTCTTTCACTGACAAACAATGCACTCGTGTCAGACCTTGAGCAGGACCGCTTCGCAACTCTCATCCTCTGCTGCGTCCACCCGGACACCAGGACCCTCGAGTATACGAGCGCCGGACATACGCCGGGATTTATTCTCGACTCGGAGGGGACTCTGAAGCGCACCCTCGACAGCACCGATATTCCTCTCGGCTTCCTGCCGGAACATGCGTTCACCCGCAGTGGTCCGATTACGCTGGAAGACGGGGATATCCTGGCGTTGCTCACCGACGGTATTACCGATGCCGAACGACCGGACCAGGACTCCTTCGGCGTCGACCGTGCCCTCGACTTCATCCGCCAACACCGGCACGAAACAGCACAGGAGATAGTCACCGGGCTCTATGAGGCCGTCCGGGAGTTCTCCGACGGACTGCCGCAGGTCGATGACATAACGGCTGTCGTGTGCAAGATCAAGAAAGCCGGCAATCGCTGACGGCGAAGAGTCATGAAGAATCATAAGGAGATCCAATGCTGAGTGGAAAAGTAGTCGGCATCATAGGCGCCGGAAACATGGGAGAAGTCCTGATCCGTGGATTGATCCAGTCCGGAAAGATGAAGAAAGAGGACATAATCGCGAGCGACGCCAACCCTGAGCGGCTGGCAGCCATTTCGGAGAGTTATGGAATAAAGACCACCACATCCAATGTGGCAGTGGTGGAAAACGCCTCCATAGTCATCATCGCCGTCAAGCCGCAGAATGTCGACGAACTCCTCGAGCAGTTGTCCAGATCGAGTCACGAAGGGCATCTCTTTATCTCGATCGTCGCCGGCATCACGACCGAAAAACTTGCCGCGAAAATGCATCACAAGTCGGGAATCATTCGCGTAATGCCGAACGCCCCCGCCTCAGTGCTCGCCGGCATCGCGGCTTTATATCCCGGACCGAACAGCTCTGCCGCGGATCTGCAGCGCGCCGTGACGATTTTCGAATGCGTCGGCCGAACGGTCACTATCAAGAACGAAGCCTTGATGGATGTCGTGACAGGACTCTCGGGGAGCGGACCGGCGTTCGTATTCCTGCTTATCGAATCTCTCAGCGACGCCGGAGTGCAGCTCGGGATATCGAGAAGGGAGTCGTCCCTGCTCGCCGCCCAGACCGTCTATGGCGCGGCCAAGATGCTCATCGAGACAGGAAGACACCCGAGCGAACTGAAGGACATCGTCGCAACCCCCGGGGGCACAACCTTCGCAGGCCTTAAGATGCTGGAGAAGGGTAACTTTCGTTCGACCATCATGGATGCCGTCGAAGCCGCTACCGCCAGGTCGCGCGAACTCGGACGGCTGCTCAACGGCCCCAAGAAAGATTAGAACTGACTGCTGCCTGCCGGAATTCCTTTCCCGAAAAATTTCAGCGCCCTTTCTCCGGGAAGAGAAAGGGCGCTGCTCGGGTGTAGGTGGGTATTAAGGGTGGAAAGGAGGTTTATATGTCGGAACGATTCTCCTTATTGGATTTAATTTGCTCTATCCAAGGCTATTAGTAGGCAACCGGCGTGCCATGGCCCGCGATTCAAGCTAACCTGTTGAGACACCAATCATAAGTTCAATTCGCCAGTAGAACCCGAAAAGGAAAACCGTGTTTTCCTGGGGGAGGGTACCCAGATAATGGTCATCTCACCCAGGAGAGACCGATCCACATAGTGAAGATTCCCCACCGGCCACCCCTTCCATTCCCATGGCACTGGAATGTATCCTTCAGTTGTGATAGTTGTATGACAGATCCATCACAAGAATCGGGTAGTTCAATGCGCGCAGATGCCACTGCATTCGGAGACATGTTCTCCTCGGGCCGCATCAGCCTTGCAGGCCGGCATGTCATGTTCGATGCTTCCGCGATCGGGAGCATGAGGAGCGAACTGCTCGACAACCTCGGCTGGGAAGCCACGAGGGGAATACTCGAAAGGATCGGCTACCGCTGCGGCCGTCGCGACGCATACGAGTTGCGCACGCAGCACGCATGGTCCTCCGAAGACGAATGGCTCCGGGCCGGACTGACGCTTCAGTACCTTCAGGGTATGGGCAAAGCGAGGCTCGACAAGTTCGAGGTAAACAGGGAGAGGCGTCAGCTCAACGTCAGCGGCGAATGGCTTGATTCGTTCGAGGCGGAACAGCATATGCAGCAGTACGGCACAGGGTCGCGTTCCGTCTGCTGGATGCTCGAAGGGTACGCCAGCGGATATGCCAGCGAGTTTCTGGATGATAACGCAGTCTGTCTGGAGACCGACTGTCGTGCCAGGGGTGACACCTCATGCAGGTTTGAACTGCGGTCCCTGACCGATTGGGGGAAGCAGGCGCGCCCGGTTCAGGACATGCTGACCTCTGCCCGCTTCTCCGAGCGCTTCAACCGTTGTCTGCGCACGATCAGCGAAATGACGTGCGAGCTCGAACAAACGTCCCTCGATGCGATTTTCACGACCGATTCCCGTGGATTCATCTCATCGTGCAGCCAGGGCGCAGGAGAACTGTTCGGCATCCCTCCCACCGAAGCAATGGGGAAGCACGCAGGCAGCTTCTATCGGGGCGGATTTGCGGAATTCGAATCCCTCGTTGAACGCCTGCTCGAACAGAGACGCGTGCGCAACTATCTGACTGAGTTCGTAACGGGAAACGGGAAACGAACGCCGGTCTCACTCTCGGCTTCGGCAATTCGAGACAGCACCGGAAGACTCATAGGAACGATCGGGGTAGCTCACGATCTGACTGAAGTGAGGCGCCTTGAGGATGAACTCGCGGCCAAGAACCGCTTTATGGCAAACATCCTGCGCGACTCCGCAGACGCGATCATCACGATGGATCCCAACGATATCGTCACGTCGTGGAACAGGGGAGCGGAGCGGATGTTCGGTTATACGGCCGAAGAAATCGTGGGCAAGCCCATCGCAATTCTGGTCCCACAGGAGCTTCGTGATGCTCATGAACTCGAATCGATAGCCCTCCGCTTTCATGCGCAGGGGGCAATTACGAGTCACCAGACTGAACGGATCACGAGCGACGGGAGGCGCATCCAGATTATTTTCACCCGCACGGCGATTCGAGACGATTCGGGGAAGATCATCGGCAGCTCTTCCGTGATCAAGGATGTCACCTCGCTGCGCAACCTCGAGCGGCAGCTGGCAGATGCCGAGCATCTTGCAACCCTTGGCGAGCTCTCCGCAGGACTCGCGCACGAAATCAAGAATCCTCTCGCGGGCATCAAAGGCGCGATCGATGTCATCCGTGATTCCCTTCCCGCCGATGACATGCATCGGGAAGTTCTCGGAGATGTGCTCCATCAGGTCGACCGGATTGATAAGACGGTGAAAGATCTCCTGAATTACGCCAAACCGAAGCCCCCTTCGCACACAACCGTCAATCTCTCGAAACTGGTCAACAGCATGGTCACAATAGCAAGGACAGGCGGTCCGAAGCGCAATGCCGTTTCAATAGAGATAAGGCAGTTGTCGGAGATTCCGGAATTCACCGGAGACGAAAGCCAGCTCGAACAGGTGCTTCTGAATCTGCTGCTCAACGCGCAGAACGCCATGCCGGGAGGAGGGCGCATCGAAGTAGTGATCGGCTACGACAGCGAATCGGCCGAAATCAGCATGGAAGTCTCGGACAACGGTCCCGGGATTTCCGAGGAAATCATCAAGAAAATATTCCACCCCTTTTTCACAACCCGCACGGACGGGTCTGGACTGGGGCTGGCAACGTGCGTGAAGAACGTGCAATATCACGGAGGTTCAATCGACGTACGCAGCGAAGTGGGACGTGGAACAGCCTTTACGGTAACGATCCCCCTGCGCTGCCGTATCGGATGAACCTTGACTGACTCAGACCGGAGATGCCGAAAGAGACGATTCTGGTGGTCGATGATGAACGGCTCGTGCGCTGGTCGCTCCAGCAGAAGCTCGAGCAGTGGGGATATCACGTCACACTGGCCGAGGACGGCGCCACTGCACTCGCCCGCATTCAGCTCGACAATCCCGATCTTGTAACACTCGACGTGAAGCTTCCCGATATGACCGGAATCGAACTCCTCTCGGAGTTGCGTGCCCGGCACATTCAGATTCCCGTCATTGTCATCACAGCATTCGGAATAGTCGATGACGCCGTCCGGAGCCTCAAGCTCGGCGCCTACGACTTTATTGAAAAGCCGATCAACTTTGAAAGGCTGGAGAATGCGGTAAGGAATGCTCTTGAGACGCGCAGGCTGCGCACTGAAGTGGCGCGCACCTACGAAATCCAGCGCAGCGCGTTCAGCGTCGACAGGATTATCGGTTTGTCGGAGCACATCCGCGAGGTCAGGGAACTGATAAAAAAAGTGGCCGGGAGTGAGGCTTCCACCATACTGATTCAGGGGGAAAGCGGAACCGGCAAGGACCTCGTCGCGCACGCTATTCACTACGAGTCCTCGCGCCGCGACCGCCCCTTCTTTGCCATCAACTGCGCAGCCATCCCCGAAAACCTGATGGAATCCGAACTCTTCGGTCATGAAAAAGGCGCATTCACCGACGCGCGCACCCAAAAGAAGGGCATGTTTGAAATCGCGGACGGCGGAACGCTGTTCCTCGATGAAATCAGCGAGATGACGCTCGGAATGCAGGCAAAACTGCTCCGGGTGCTCGAAGGACAGTCGTTCAGACGTGTGGGAGGGGTCAAGAATATCACCGTGGATGTGCGGGTGATCGTCGCATCCAACCGCAATCTCGAAGAGGAGGTGCGGGCATCGAAGTTCCGGCAGGATCTTTATTTCCGCCTCTCGATCATACCCGTGTACCTGCGCCCCCTGCGGGAACACAAAGAAGACATTCCCCCGCTGCTCGAGCATTTCATCCGGCATTACAACGAGAAGTTCAGAAAGAACATTCAGGGCCTTACCAGAGAAGCCGAAGAGCTTATGATGAACTACGAATGGCCCGGTAACATTCGTGAACTGAAGAACGCGATCGAGCGCGTCATGATTCTTGCCGACGGCAACCGCATTTCAGCAAAGTATCTTCCGATACGGATTTCAGAAGGGGGAGTCATGCCGGTGCCGATCGCCGAGGGGCACGCCAATGGCGAGATACGGCTGCCCTCCGGCGGCATGTCTCTGCATGGAGTCGAGAAGGAACTGATTCGGCAGGCGCTCGATCAGGCGCGCGGAAACAAGACTGATGCAGCGCGGCTACTGCACATCACCCGCGATACTCTTCGATACAAAGTCAAGAAATATAATCTGGAATAGCCTGGGCCGAGCATTATCGGTAACGGCCTGCGCGAACGTTGCGGCGGATCTTCACGACCTCACTCAGGACCTGCAGGTAGGAACCCATCGAAACCTTGCTTCCGTCGGAGTTGAACCACGTGATCGGGATCTCGCAGATCCTGCAGTTGTGAAAGCGTGCAATCGCCAGCATTTCAATATCGTATCCCCATCGTTCGATCGTCAGCCGCGGGAAGATGATGTCAGCCTTCTCTGCTGTCAGCATTTTGAATCCCGCCTGAGTATCGAGGATCCCGGGAACTGCCAGCCGTTGAATGATACGATTCCCGATTCGACCCGCGATCTCCTTGATCCTGGTCTGACGCACTTTGATCACGGAGTTTTTGAGTGCGCGCGAACCGATTGCGACGTCGTATCCACTCTCGAAGGCCGGCCAGAACCGGTCGACGTGGTCCAGCGTAGTCGAATTATCCGCGTCCATGAAGAGACGGTACTCGCCGCACGCTTCCAGCATTCCCCTGCGCACGGAAGCACCTTTCCCATGATTGGCGCCGTCAGGATGCCTGAGGAGGCGCAGCGGAATCCCGTTTCCACAGTACTCCCTGACCACTCTCTCGGTCCCGTCCGAAGAGCCGTCGTTGACGACAATTATCTCGGAGCCGTAGGGTTGAGATTCAAGATACTCGATCGACCTCTTGAGCGTCTGCGGCAGCCGCAGCTCCTCATTATAGGCGGGTATTATGACCGACAGCTTTATGCTCGACCCTTTCGACATAGATGTAGAGAATTGCGTAAATCCGGATGTACTTCAACAAAAATAGCCGCAGACTGCACGGAGCGCGCTAACCCCGCACAATCTGCGGCACAGCCGCCACGTCTCAGGCGATGGTAACGTCTTTGCAGAGATAGACGTCCTGAATTGCATTAAGGAGCGCGATCCCTTCCTTCATCGGCCTCTGGAACGCCTTGCGGCCTGAAATCAGGCCCATCCCGCCGGCTCTCTTGTTGATGACGGCCGTCATCACGGCTTCGGCCAGATCGCTCTCTCCCGAGCTTGCCCCCCCGGAGTTGATCAATCCGGCTCTGCCCATATAGCAGTTGATCACCTGGTAGCGTGTCAGGTCGATCGGATGCTCGGACGTGAGATCTGAATAGACCTTCTTGTGTGTCTTGCCGAACTTCAAAGCCTCATATCCGCCGTTGTTTTCCGGCAGCTTCTGCTTGATGATGTCGGCCTCGATCGTGACGCCAATGTGATTGGCCTGTCCGCTCAGGTCGGCGGAGACATGGTAGTCGGGCCCTTTCTCTTTCGTCTTGTTGAAGGCCGGGTTGCGCAGGTAGCACCACAGGATGGTAGCCATCCCGAGCTGATGTGCTTCATGGAATGCAGCCGAGATCTCCTGTATCTGCCGTTTCGACTCCTCCGAGCCGAAGTAGATCGTAGCCCCGACGGCGACGGCGCCCATTTCGAACGCCTGCTGTACATTCGCAAACAGGATCTGGTCGTACGAGTTCGGGTAAGAGATGAACTCATTGTGGTTTATCTTCAGAATGAACGGGATCTTGTGCGCATATTTCCTGCAGACGGAGCCGAGCACCCCGAGTGTGGAGGCAACCGCATTGCATCCCCCTTCGATCGCGAGCTTGACGATGTTTTCACCATCGAAATAGATCGGATTCGGAGCGAAGGAAGCGCCGCCGGAATGCTCAATTCCCTGGTCGACCGGAAGGATCGAAAGATAGCCTGTACCCCTTAGCCTTCCATGATCGAATAGAGCCTGCAGGTTTCGCAGAACGGGTGCCGGCCTGTCGCTGTTGATCCATACCCTGTCAATGAAATCAGGGCCCGGGAGGTGGATCTGCTCCTTACTGACGGTCTTGCTCTGGTAGTCAAGTAGATAACCGGAACGGTCCCCCAGCAGATCTCTGATCCTGCCGATGCTGTTTTCAGATTGAATGTTGGTAGACATAGCTTTCACTTTCTCCTAAATAAACCGTTTGATGCTGAGGGGTACTTATTCCTCCATAGTATACAAAATTTGCACCTCATTGTGTTTAAGGTTCACCCCGGTAGCTGCGCCTATTTTCTCCGAAAATGTTCGGCGAGAACATAAGCGATACAGCTCGTGACCTTCTCTCCCGTGGGCAAATGAAGGAACTCATTCGGGCCATGCGCGTTTGAGTTCGGCCCCAGAACCCCTGTGATGAGGAATTGAGCGTCGGGGTATTTCCTGCCGAGCATATCCATGAACGGGATCGAGCCTCCTTCTCCCATGAAAGCTGGGCTCTTGCCGAAGAACGCGCGCGAGCTGTCCTCCATCGCTCGGATAAGCCAGGGACTAAGCTTGGGCGCGCTCCACCCCGCCGCGTATTGGCCGAGTTTGAACTCCACGCGCGCATTGTACGGAGGTTCTGATTCGAACAGACGCTTGAGCCTTTCACTCGCGTTCTGCGGATCGCAGCCGGGAGGAATCCGCAGCGAGATCCGGGCCGCCGTCATCGGGCGAAGGACGTTTCCGGCATCCGTCAGCGAAGGAAGGCCCGCAGCACCGGTGATTGCAAGCGCGGGGCGCCATGTTCTGTTCAGGATCAGTTCTGCAGGTTCTTTGGTCACCGGCTGCACGCCCGGGAGGAAAGGAAATTTTGAAAAGACTTCCTCGCCCAGAATCTCTGCAGTCGCGTTGGCCTGCCGTACAGTCTCTTCCGGTATTTCGACGTGGAAATCACGGACGAGGATCTCGCCGGTTTTTTCATCCTCCAGGCGGCTCAGCAGCTGCCTCAAAACCCGGAAACTCGAAGCCGCGACTCCGCTGCCGTCACCGGAATGTACTCCTTCCTTCAGCAGCTGCACCGAGAGATCTCCCACGACCAGTCCACGCAGAGACGTGGTGCACCAGAGCTGATCGTAATTTCCGCAGCCCGAATCGAGGCAGATCACCAGACTAGGGGTCCCGATGCGCTCCTGAAGCGATTCGATGTAAAAAGGAAGATCGTAGCTGCCGCTCTCTTCGCATGATTCGACAATGACAATGCAGCGCGCATGAGGCTGCCGCTGGTCTTTCAGGGCCTTTATGGCAGTCAGGGCGGAAAAGACGGCGTAGCCGTCATCCGCGCCGCCGCGGCCATAGAGCCTGTCTTCCTCTACCACCGGGAGCCAGGGACCAAGATCCTCACGCCAGCCGGTCATTTCGGGCTGTTTGTCCAGATGGCCGTAGAGCAGGACACAGTCCTGCGAGTCTCCGGCGATATCGATGAACAGCAGCGGCGTCCGCCCTTCGAGCCTGACCACTTCAAACTTCATTCCGGGAATGGACTGCCTTCGACACCAGTTATCTACGAGCGCCACCGCTCTTTCCATATGGCCGTTTTCCTGCCATTGCGGATCGTAAAGCGGGGATTTGTTGGGTATCCGGATGTATTCCTTCAGTTCCGGCAAAATCGATTGCTGCCACATCTTCGATACGAACAGCTGTGTCTTCGCAGTGTCCATGAATTTCCTCCTTGAGAGAAGGATACCTCCACGGGACATGGGCGCAAATAATGAGTTGACACAGGATAGAAACGTGTAAAGCATAGGTTATGAGTCTTCGACGCATGGCGGCTGTGGCAAGAAAGGAGTTTCTTCACATCCTGCGCGATCCGCGCAGCCTGGTAATGGCTCTTGCACTCCCTTTCCTGATGATCCTGCTCTTCGGCTATGCCTTAACGCTTGACGTCGACAGGATTCCGGCCGTCGTCTACGACTCCGACCACAGTCCCGAAAGCCGTGAGCTGATCTCGCGCTTCCAGGGATCCCGCTATTTTGAGATACTCGGCTCGGCGGACTCCTACCGCGCTATCGAGGAGAAGATCGACAGGGACGAGGTGATGCTCGGCATCGTCATTCCTGAGGATTATGCCAGGGATCTGCTGTCGGGCCGGCGGCCACAGGTGCAGCTGCTGTTTGACGGAAGCGATTCGAATACGGCATCAATCGCCCTTGGCTATGCCAACGGCATTGTACAGGCATTCGCGATGGAACTGCAGCTGGAGGCTCAGAACCGGAGAGGCAGGAGTTCCGCCATTGTCGAACCGATAGACGCCCGCCTGCGCGTTATCTTCAACAGCGAGCTCAAATCGAGAAACTATATTGTCCCGGGACTGATCGGATTGATCCTGATGATCATAGGAGCGCTTCTCACTTCCCTCACGCTGGCGCGCGAATGGGAGATGGGAACCATGGAGCAGCTCCTCTCCACGCCCCTGCGCCCCGCTGAAGTCGCTTTGGGGAAGATGAGCGCCTATTTCATCCTCGGAGTCATCGACATGCTCCTCACAATTGCAGCGGGAGTATGGATTTTCCAGGTTCCCCAGAGAGGAAGCTATATCTTCCTGGTCGCGACCGGGTGCCTGTTTCTGATCGGCGCCCTTTTCTGGGGTATCCTTGTTTCCGCACTGGCCAGGACACAGCTGATGGCGTACCAGGTAGCCATGCTGACCTCTTTCCTACCGGCGTTTCTGTTGTCCGGGTTCGTTTTTGCAATCGAGAACATGCCGGTCCCGATCCAGGTGGTCTCCCACATCTTCCCGACCAGGTACTTCGTCACCATACTGAAAGGTATCTTCCTGCGGGGAGTCGGGATGGAAGTGCTGTACATCCAGGTTCTTTTCCTCGCACTGTACGCCGCTGTGATTTTCCTGATTGTGGTGAAGAAACTCCGCCAGAAAGTCGCCTGACATGGTCACAATCTTCGCTCAGGAGGCAGCAGATGAAACAGGATTCGTTCTTAAAACGGCATTCGCTCAGCATTTCTGCAACGGCCGTTCTCCTGCTGTGGCTTGCGCTCTACCTGAGATCGGATTTCCAGTCGCATCCGGGCTCTCTTTTCGGCAACGCGGTCGCTGACTGGGTCGGGGTGGTGATGACCGTGTTGATAACAAAATGGGTGTTCGAGAGGGGATCCAGTGAAAGCCGCCAGCCTCGAAAAGAACACCGAAACCGCATCCTCGAATTCATGCACGAACACTCTCTTTCAATCTTCCTTTCGGTGACGGGTACAGTCTGGATCCTTTTGTTTCTCGAGATGGACCCAATGAGCAGGTGGGGTACGGTGACCGGCAGTATTACCTCCGAATGGACTCAGCAGCTTGGCCTGGTGATAATGACAAAGAAGCTGATAGAAAGCGGCTCAAAGGAAAGCTCCGGCAAGTGAGAATCAGAAACGATGTGGAATAGAATCAGGCAAATCGTTCGCAAAGAATTTCTCCAGACTCTCAGAGATCCGAAGATGCGCGGGCTTCTCCTCGGGCCTCCGCTGCTGCAGCTCATCCTGTTCGGCTATGCTGTCAATCTGGATGTCGAAAACGCCAGAATTGCCTGGATGGATAGGGATAGAACTCCGGAAAGTCGGGAGCTGCTGTCATCTTTCGAGGGATCGAGTTATTTCCAGATCACGGCCGCGCCCGAAAACGAGCAGGAGTTGCGAAGTCTGATGGACCACGGCAGCGTGCAGGCCGTGATCCGGATTCTGCCCGGGTTCGCCCGCGACATCAGGCGGGGAAACACGGCGTCCGTTCAGGTGCTGGTCGACGGCACCAATTCGAATACCGCCGCGATAGTTTCGAATTATGCGTCCCAGGTTATTGCCGCCTTCGCGGTCAGGACGCGTGCGAACCAGCAGAGATCCCTCCTGGTGCAGCCTTCCACTGCCGCCGGCGGTCCTGTACCCGGCGCCATACCGGTTCTGACAGCGGAACATCGCATCTGGTTCAACCCTGACCTCGAGAGCCGTGTGTATTTCGTCCCCGGAGTGGTGGTGAACATCATCGCACTGGTCACTATCATGCTCACCGCCATGAGCATCGTGCGGGAGAAGGAGATCGGCACGATGGAACAGCTGATGGTGACCCCGATAAGGCCACTCGAGCTGATCATCGGCAAGCTTCTCCCTTTTGCGATCATCGGGGTCTTTGAAGTCATCTTCGTGGTGGCGGCCGCCTTGCTGATTTTCCAGGTTCCGATCAGGGGAAATTTCATCCTGCTGTTTGCCGGCACGATTCTGTTCCTTCTGTCCACGCTTGGAGTGGGACTCTTCATCTCGACCATTTCTCAGACACAACAGCAGGCGATGATGTCTTCATTTTTCTTCTTCATGCCGGCGATGCTTCTGAGCGGCTTCGCCTTCCCGATACGCAACATGCCGCCCCTCGTCCAGATCCTGACATACCTGAATCCGTTGCGCTACTTCATGCAGATCGTGAGAGACCTGTTCCTGAAGGGAGTCGGGATGGGATCACTTTGGCAGGAGATGCTGTCACTCGCGATCTTCGGCGCGGCCATTCTCGGCTTGAGCGCCCTCAGGTTCCACAAGAAGCTCGACTGATCTTTGGGCAGCGGCACAAAATTTTTCTGGCAGGGAAAGATCGGGAGCGGGTATGATTGTCCCAACTCTTTATCGTATTAGATGTACATCAAGGAGGCATCATGGAGCGATTTCTGCAGAAGTCGGTCCTGGCCGCAGCCTTCACTATCGGTGGGCTGTCTTTCCTTGCGGGCCACGGCCAGGCGTCTAACCAGCCGGAGCTTACCGGAGCAGAAAAGAAGTCAATCGAAGAACTCACCAGGCGCGGAGTACCGCTGCAGGCTGATCCTCAAGGCAGAATCAGGTGGATCGAGGCGCCACACGGAGAGCTGAGTGACAAGGCACTGCGCTTTCTCCCGGGCCTGCAACACCTCGAGTGGCTGGAAATCGGCGGAGGCGCAGTGACAGCAGCCGGCCTTGCGCATCTCGCTGAGTGTCGGTCACTGAAAAGGCTATACATACATGACCTCGACCTGAGAGGCGAAAAACTCCCCTGGCTCTCCAGACTCGTGAATCTGGAAGCTCTTTCGCTGCAGCGTACCGGCATCGACGGCAGGGTTCTCCGGAATATCACGTCTGCGGATTCCCTGCTCGTGCTGAATCTGACCGGCAACAGGATTGTCGACGAAGACATGCAGCAGATCGCCAGGTTCAGAAACCTTGAAGTCCTTGCACTTGCCAATACCCGGATCAGCGGCGCCGGGCTCGCCAGACTCAAGGGGATGGAGAAATTGAACGAGCTGAACCTGATTAACTGCAGAATTGTCGACGGGGACCTCGACTACCTCGTCACGATGCCGAATCTGCGCATCGTCTATACCCGCGGGTGCGATCTGAGCGACATGGCAGTCATTCAACTGAGATCGAAATCCCACAAACTCGCGGTTTTCCGATAGGGACTGGATTACCATGCGCGACAGCAGAACGATTTGTGGATCCTTACTGTTGTTTCTTGCCTTTGTATGCACGGCAGGAGCGGGATCGGGGCGCGATCCCGACGTTGTCTACGTCGGAACGCCTTATGACGTGGTGTCGAAGATGCTGCAGATGGCCGGCGTGACAAAGGACGATGTGGTATACGACCTGGGATGCGGCGACGGCCGTATAGTCGTACTGGCGGCTCAGAAATATGGCTGCCGGGGGGTTGGATACGAGATCGACCCCGAACGGATCGCGGCCTCGCAGGACAACGTGTCCAGAAACAATGTCGGTAACCTTGTCAGGATTGTACACGCGGATATTTTCACCATCGATTTGAGTGAAGCGACGGTATTGCCGTTGTACCTTCTGCCGGAGATTAATCGAAGACTTATTCCGCAGCTCGAAAAGCTGAAGCCGGGATCGCGCATCGTATGCCACAACTATGATCTGGATGGAATCGTGGCGGATGAGATGACGACGTTTCTGTCGAATGAAGACAATTCCACTCATATCCTGTGGCTCTACACCACCCCGCTGAAGAGACGGTGACTCTCCCGGATGTCGCACCGGTGTCGCAGGTGCATACACCGGTGCCCTCTCCGAAATTTTTTTCGCCCGCAAATCCCGGGAAAAAGATATGATTGCCTTTTGCATCGAGGAGGTTAAATGGAGCGTTTCCTGCGAAAGTCCGTCCTGGCCGCGGCACTCATCCTGTTTGAAACACTTCCGGCCGTCGACACCGCGCCCGGCGCCGTCGAGACTCAGCGCAAATACACGGAAAAGGAATCAATAGCGGCACTGACCAGGCTGGGGGTGCCGGTACACGTCGACACACGCGGTTCGGCAAGGTGGATTGAGGCGTCCGGTGCAGAACTCAGCGATGAAGCGATGCGGTATATGCCGGGCCTGAAGAATCTTGAATGGCTGGAAATCGGCAGCGGCTCGGTCACGGCCTCGGGCGTCGCGCATCTGAAGGAATGCGCCACACTCAAGCGCCTGTACATACATGACGTGAACCTGAAGGACGACCCGCTTGAATGGCTCTCCAGATTGACCAATCTCGAAGCGCTCTCGCTGCAGCGCACCGGCATCGACGGCAGGGCACTTCGAAACATCACCTCTCCGAACCTGGTCGTCCTCAATGTGAGCGGCAACAATATTGTGGATGCGGACATGAAACAGATCGCGAAAATGCATGGGCTGGAAGTGCTCGCTCTCGCCGACACAAAGATCACGGGTGAGGGATTGGCCTCATTGGAAGGGATGGCGCGGCTCAACGAACTGAACCTGGTGAACTGCGCTATCCAAGACACTGACCTGGAATTGCTGCTGACGATGCCGAACCTGCGCATTGTCTATGCCGAAGGATGCAACATTTCCCCGATGGCAGTCCACAGCATAACGTCACGGTTCCAGATGCTTGCAATTTTCCAATAATTTCTCCCGCCAAGCCGGAGTTTACGAGATGGGCATAAACAAGAGAATCGCTGTTGTTTCGTTACTAATACTCTCTTTCCTGGTCATGCTTCCGGGCCTGGCCCGCGAAGAGACCAAATGGATACGCAATCCTGACGTGGTGTACGTGGGCACTCCCTACGACGTCGTGTCAAAGATGCTCCAGATGGCTGACGTGAAAAAGAAGGATGTTGTGTACGATTTGGGATGCGGCGACGGAAGAATGGTAGTGCTCGCCGCCCAAAAGTACGGCTGTCGCGCCGTGGGTTACGAAATCGATCCCGAGCGTGTCGGAGCCTCACTTGACAACGTCGCCAGAAACGGAGTCGAGAAACTGGTCAAGATCATTCAGGCGGATATTTTCACCGTCGATCTGCGGAAGGCGACGGTGATTCCTCTGTATCTTCTGCCTGAGATGAACCGGAAACTCATTCCTCAGATAGACAAGATGAAGCCAGGCTCACGAATTGTCTGCCACAACTACGATCTGGACGGAATCATCCCTGATGAAACCGTCACGATCGTTTCGAACGAAGACAATTACAGTCACACCCTCTGGCTCTACACGACTCCGCTGAAGAGAAAGCAGTAGCGGATATTCAGTTTCGGGAATCAAGCTGCGAGGCTACCCGACGAGCCATCTTCACGCAATCGTTAAGGCCGACGCCATAGTAGGCATTGCCGGTGATGAAGAGCCCCGGATGACGTGCAACCAGCCGCTCGAGGCGCGCACGCCGTTCCCGGTGGCCGAGTTTGAACTGGGGAATCCCCTTTTCCCAGCGATAGATACGGATGAATGTCGGGTCATTCCTGATTCCGATCAGGGGGTCGAGCTCGCGCCGCAGCGTTTCCCACAGCTGATCGTCCGACAGCTCGAGCACGGCCGGGTCGCCGGCTCCGCCCAACATCGACCGGAACTGGACGTATCCCTCGGGGGCACGGGCCGCGAAAATAGACGAGGTCCAGATTGAACCGAGAGTTCTCATCCCCTGGGTGCGTGGGACAAGAAAGCCGAACCCGTCGAGGGGATGGGTGACATCTTCACGCCTGTGCCCGGTGGCCACCACGATGATTGGAGCATACGGAATCGCTTCGAAAGCATCGGCGAGTTCGCTGTCGAAGTCCTGCAGCATCCCTGCTGCGGCATAGGTTGGACATGCGATTACCAGCTTCCCTGCCTGCACGACTGTGCCCGAATCATCCGCGACTTCCCAAAAGTCGTCGTTCCTCGTAATCCTGGCGATTCTGCGGCCTTTCCGGATAACCGGTGCCAGCTCCTGCTCGAGCCGCTGGATCAGGAGATCCAGGCCGGTTTGGAGGGACGTCAGGCGTCCTGCGGGACCTGCGGGACCGCCTTTCTTTTTCGGCGCACCGGCGCGGCGCTTTTCAAACCCGCGCGCAATCATCGCCTTGACGAGGCCTCCGTAGCGCGTCTCCATCTCTCTCATGATCGGGAAGCAGGAAGGGAGAGAAAGCTCACGAGCAACTCCGCCGAAGACTCCCGAGACCATCGGATCAACAAAGGTCTCGGCCGCGGCCCGTCCGATCCGTCGAGCCGCGAAATCGAACACCGATTCATCGCCGTCGCCACGGCGCCCGGGAACAAGGGGCTCACAAAAGACACGAGCCTTTCCCAGCGGGCCCAGCAGGGCTGTCTTTACCATCTTTGCAGGAGAGAAGGGCACCGGGTGGAGCCTCCCGTTCTTGGCGATAAACCTTTTTTCGCTCAACGGATTCGCAGGCTCCAGTGCTTCCCTCAAGCCCAGTTCATCGACGAGCTTAAGCGTCAGCGGCTCGCGGTCGAGGAAGCCATTCGGCCCCCAGTCGACCGAGTATCCTTCAACGCGGTCTGTACCGATGGTTCCACCCACACGATCGCAGGCTTCCCACAATTCACACTTGCCGGGCCGTTTCCCCATCCCCGCGGCATGAGCCACCGTCAGACCGGAAATCCCGCCGCCTATAATCAAAGTGTCAAGCATGTTCTGAGTCTGTCTGCTGCGTAATGAAAAGTCAACTTCCCGGAAAGAATCAGACGCTGCGCTGCGCCACAAGTCTGGCGAAGTGTTCGAACGACCGGTCATAGGTGCGCTCGGCATCGGCCGGGAAACAGCAGGCGGGAAGCTCCCGGCTGCTCAGGTGATAACGGAGACAGTCGCAGCACGCCCCTTTGCGTGAGCACGGATCATAGGTACAGTTGCAGTTCTTCTGATTCTTGCTGATGTTGCAGTCCATAAGAGAGTCTCAATCCCCCGCAATTGTTGTTCTGTCAGCGACCGCCCCAGGTGCATTTACCGGTAGTATTGCCCGAAGCGGTTCTGAAGGAAGTCACTATACTTAATGCTCTCCTGGGTTACAAACCCTTTGGGCGGACCCGGGGATTGCAGTATCAGATCGAGGACTCCACACAGACCCGAGGCCGTGGTCACCTGTATCGCCGACCATAATCTTCCCGCTATCCTTTTCGAGTAGAACTTCTTGACGTAGTTTTCCTCAAACAGTTCACCGTTCTGTCTCCCTGTGACCGAGACGTAAATGATGACGACATCCTGGAGCGTCTTTGGAACCGCATTTTCCAGGATGCGCTTGAGTGTGTCTCTGTCATGGTTGAGCTTCAGATCCTGCATGAGAAAATGCACTTTCTCGCAGTGCCCGGGATAGCGCAGGGTCTTGTAATTCATGGTTCTCACCCTGCCCCGGTACGTTTCCGCCAGAGTTCCAATGCCTCCGGATGTGTTGAAGCATTCGTACAGAAGGCCATCGACCGAAATCGTCTCGTATCCTTCAAGCGGCAGGAGCACGATCTGTTCTCCGTTCTCGACACCGGTGCAGAAATTGCCGTACTCGTTTATCAGACCGTCGGTTGACCAGGTCAGCGAGTACTTGAGCGCGTTGCTCGGATTGATCGGGAGGGCCCCGACCCGGAGCTTCACGGTATCGAGCGACTGGAAATGGGTCATCAATTCGTTGGCTACAATGCTGATGAAACCGGGGGCGAGTCCGCACTGCGGGACAAAGGCGGTGTCGGCCTCCCGGCTGGTCTTGGCGATGTGCCTTGCGACATCCACGTCTTCAGTCAGATCGAAATAGTGCAGACCGAACCTGTGCGCCATTTCCGAGACATTGAAATTGCAGTAATAAGGAAGGCAGGAAATCACCGCGTCGACGGAATGCGATCCCAGGAAATGCTCGAGGTCCTTCCGGTTCATGGCATCCAGAACGTGCACTGTAAGGTTGTCACAGCCCAGTTCGCTGACATGCCTGATCGCCTCCGGATTCACGTCCCCGACATGGAGCTGGTAATCGCCGGTTTCCGCCAGCAGGCAGGCAATCAGAGAACCTACTTTTCCTGATCCCAACATCAGAATTCGTTTCACGGCCCCCTCCCTCCTTATCCGTTAGAGGAATCATACATTACGGTTTTCGGCCCTGCCAGTGTCGGTGGACTTCGCAACTTCCGCCGGGATACTTCTGCCGCGTTGACAATTGTCCGTCAGCTTGCTAATTCCTTTAGCAGGCCGGGCCCCTCCGGGTATGTCGAGGAGAACACAATGGATCTGGAAAAATCCGACATCACCGTGATCGGCGGAGGAATCGTAGGCCTGGCCACGGCAATGGCCCTGAAATCGAAATTCCCCGGGTATTCGCTCGCCGTTCTGGAGAAGGAAGCCGACCTTGCGAGCCATCAGACCGGCCACAACAGCGGCGTGATACATGCGGGCATCTACTACAAGCCCGGTTCATACAAGGCAAAGCTCTGCGTTGAGGGGGCCCGTCTCATGATGGAGTTCTGCGAGGCGAACGGGGTTCCTTACGAGCGCTGCGGCAAGCTGATCGTTGCAACTTCCGAAGAGGAACTCCCGAGGCTGCAGAACCTTTACGAGAGAGGAACGGCCAACGGAATCCAGCGACTGGAGATGATCGACCCGGAGCGCGTACGGCACATAGAACCGCACGCCAGGGCCGTCAGGGCGCTCTACTCTCCCGGAACGGCGATAACGGACTACAGCAAAGTCGCCGCAGCCATGGCCCGGAGAATTGCCGAAGCAGGAGGCAGAATGCACCTCGCGGCGGAAGTCGAAAGCATCAAGCTTTCTGACAGTTCCTTTTACATTGAAACGGAACGCCTGACGGTGCAGTCACGTTACCTGATCAACTGCGCCGGTCTTCACGCCGACAGAATCACCCGTATGATGGGGATCAAGCCTGACGTGCTGCTGATTCCCTTCCGCGGAGAGTACTACACTCTCCGACCGGAATGCCGCCTTGTGCGCGGACTGATCTATCCGGTCCCTGACCCCCAGTTCCCTTTTCTCGGCGTCCATTTCACCAAACGCATCGGCGGCGGATATGAAGCGGGACCCAATGCGGTACTGGCATTCGCCCGGGAAGGATATACCTACGGCGATATTAGCCCTACGGACCTTCTCGGCATGCTCCGGTTCAGCGGGTTCTGGGCGATGGCAAGACGGTACTGGCGCACCCAAGTGTACGAACTGTACAGGTCACTCAGCCGCAATGCATTCCTGCGCGCGCTGCAGCGGCTGGTACCCGATTTGGAAGACAGGGACCTGGAGCCCGGAGGATCGGGCGTGCGGGCTCAGATCGTGGAAGCCGACGGGTCGCTTGCAGACGATTTCCTGATACTCGAGGCACCGAACGTTATCAATGTACTTAACGCGCCCTCTCCCGCCGCGACCGCCTCGATCGCGATCGGGAGACATATCGCCGAACTGGCGGTCAAATCCTTCACCCTGAGAGCCGGCGGGTGATCACGGGTAATCCGCATCAGGGCTGTGTCAACAGCCAATCCCGGCCGCCCGGCTTCCGACTGTTAAGAAATCAATTTTCGTAATCTCATCGACTCCTCGCCGCCCTGCGGCGGAGCACTTTCCGCTTGACTCCAAACCGGATCAGGATAGAATCGGGCTGGTCCTAAACACCAAGTAGTCAATCAGTTAGTGTTCTGACCAGAAGTGTGATTTCGGGTGAAGGGCCGAAATAGCACGATTTAACGTCTTAAGAGGCAGTCCCGGCCCTGCGGGGTTGTTTCTGATAGTTTTATGAGGTTTGAATGAGTTTTAGATTGACGCATCACGCAGGAACAAGAGTAGTACTTGCGGCATTTCTGATGCCGCTGCTTTTCCTGTCCGTTCAGGCATTCGGCCAGTCCTCCGCAACATTGAGCGGGACTGTCCTGGACACCTCTCGGGCAGTTTTACCGGGTGCGACCGTTACGGCGACGAACGTCGAAACCGGAGTAGAAGTAACAATAGTCTCAAACGATTCCGGCGTCTACACTTTCGCCGCACTGCAACCGGGCACCTACACCATCAAAGCCGAAATGCCCGGATTTCAGACGTCTGCCAAGACAGACGTAAGGCTCGTAGTAGGGCAACAGGCTCGTTTGAACTTTGAATTGAATGTCGCCGGAGTAGAGACTTCGATAGAAGTGACCACAACCGGCCAGGATATTCTGCTGGAAGCCGGTTCATCGACTGGAACAGTACTGGAACAGAAGACTGCCGCCGAGCTGCCCCTCGTGGGCAATGACGCCATGCAGCTCATCAACGTGATGGGTGGCGTCGTGAAGCCGGAAGACAGTATTTTCGGTGGTTATACACAGACTTTTGCCGGAGTATCGGCCGCGAACGTCAATATTCAGCGCGACGGTATCACGGTCAATGAAGTCCGCTATAGTTCCGGTGTTACTTCGCCTGCCCGCCTCAATCAGGAAATGATTGGCGAATTCAAAATGGTTCTGGCGCCCGTCGACGCCGAAATGGGACGCGGTTCCGGACAGGTGCAGGTTCTTACAAAATCCGGATCAAATGATTTTCACGGTTCTGCTGTCTGGAGTGTGATGAACACTGCTCTGGACGCGAATGAGTGGGATAATAATCGCAAAGGCCTCGAGCCCGACTGGAGAAATGTCAACGAGTATTCGTTGAGCACGGGCGGGCCGATTGTCAAGAATAAGACCTTTTTCTTTGTAAGCTGGAATCAGCAGATCGCACGGTCCAAACAGAGCGTCGTGACCCCTGTCCTGACTCCTTGCGCGAGGAAGGGCATCTTCCGTTATTTCCCGGGATGGGACAACGGCAACGTTGATACTGTTATTAACACGGATCCCTTTAGCATTCCCATCCGACCTTCCGTTACTCCCGGTGGTGATCCCCTGACGCCGAACGGAGACCCGTCGGGGGGAACTCTGGTGGGACACCCGATGCTCAATAATACTGCTTACCAGGGGATGCAGTTTTTCAGTGTTCTCGGACAACTGACCCCGGAAGCCCAGCAGGCAATAGCGTTGGATCCTGTGGATTGCAGCAATTACCTGCCGGCGGGTCTGTCGTTTGACGGAACCAGCGACAACGGCCTTGTTGCCGGGTCGAACTGGGACGCCAACCGCAAGGCATATGATCCGACCGGATACATCGCTCGTTTTTCAAACATGATGCCGGTGGCGAACGACTACACCATCGGCGACGGGCTGAATGTCGCCGGCCACAGGTGGGTGCGGACGACGTCCGGCGCTGACTCAGTATTCGGGTCCGGCCAGGACAATCAACGGAAAGCCATCACGGTCAAAATCGACCACAACATCAATGCTGCACACAGGCTCAGCGGCACATACTCGTATGAGAGCAACTACAGCTCCGGCGCAGAACCCACCTGGCCCAATGCCTTCGGCGGGGCGGTGGTCCGGAAGCCGCAGACCTTCACCACAACCTTAACCTCCACGCTGCGGCCCACGCTTCTCAATGAATTCCGCGTGGGGCTCTCCCGTACCGAAACCCATAACCAGGAGCCGCTGGCGAATTCAAAGACCGGCCAGCAGATGGCCGATCTTCTGGACAGCCTCATGTCCACGAAGGGCTGGGAGAATTATGACGGGTTCCCTCTTGTCATAGGTCCTGGTGCTGGTCAAGCCAGTTTCGTTCCGGATGTCTGGTCAGCCGGCGGAGCCGCCGGGGCCAGCAACCCGTATGGAAGCCGCGGTATCCTCGAATCCACCTGGGGAGGAGTCGATCCTCGCTGGACCTTTGCTGATACGATGACGTGGATCAGGGGTTCCCATTCCTTCAAGGGGGGCGTTGAAGTCCGGCTTGCACAGTCAAAGCAGGACAGCAACGGATGGGCGCAGTTCATCCGTTCATCGAATACCTTCCCCTACGTACAGGGTGGCAATACTCCCCATACTCCGCCGTCGGGTCTGACAAATGAGCAGGTGGCAGGACTTGTCGGCTCAGACAACGGAAACAGCTCCAACGGGACATATGGACGCGCCTATAACCTCATGTCCTACATGGCAGGTTCGGTTGGCGTGATCCGGCAGTTCTACTTCGTCAACTCCGCCACCCAGCAGGCCTGGAACGATCCCACGAAAGGCGAATTGACGCGTGTCGTTGATATGCGCCAGCGGGAGTTCAGCCTCTTCTTCAAAGACGACTGGAAGGTCAACAACAGCCTTACTCTAAACCTCGGGCTCCGCTATGAGTACTATGGCCTGCCCTGGGTTGATTCGGGCATGACCGCCGGTGTCGTCGGAGGTGCGGAGAAGCTGTTCAGCGCCTCGGGCGATTTCAGCGGATGGATGCCTGCGGATCCCACGTACGACATCGAGAATCCGGTGCTGACCGAGCTTCACTTTATCGGACCGAATTCTCCGAATCCGGATCTGAGGCCCTACAGAAAGGACTTCAACAACTTCGGACCTGCCGTCGGATTTTCATGGCAGCTTCCCTGGTTCGGAAAGGGCAAGACCACCCTGCGCGGCGGCTATCAGCTGACCTACGTCCCGATAGCGAACGCCGATCCGAACACCGGATTCGGTCTGGTGCTGGCTCAGGTGCCCGGCACCATTTATCCTCACGAGTATACCGGCCAGCTCGAGTCCAGACCGTACATGGATATGACCATGCTGCCTGAACTCGTCCCCACCGCCGAATTCATCGACCAGAACATCAAACCGCTGGCGACCAGGCCGTACTACGATCGCAGCCAGAGCCTGACGGTGTATGATCCAAATATCAGGAATCCATACATTCAGAGCCTGACGCTTTCTTTGACGCGCCAGATCGGAAGCAACCTGACGGTGGATGTCCGCTACATCGGCACACTGAGCCGCAAGCAGGTGTCCGGCATGAATCTGAATTCGGCCAATTTCATCAACAATGGACTCGTCGAGGCCTTGGATATCGCCCGCGCAGGCGGCGAATCTGAACTTCTCGACAGGCTGATTCAACCGTTCACACTTTGGATGGCCGCGAGCGGAGCGGAGCAGTTGCGTACCTATTTCGGGACCAACACGAATCTTGCTACCGGCAACTACGCTGCCGTGGCAAGTACCCTCGCAACAGCCAACGGG
>Ga0209723_1002371_pt1 | contig 25416 bp, 18 predicted proteins | sample BiotimSIPDNA_2_FD_185750 | JGI IMG/M metagenome (GOLD analysis project Ga0209723, IMG submission 185750) | Anaerobic biogas reactor microbial communites from Washington, USA - Biogas_R2 time_0 SIP DNA (SPAdes) (version 2) | ecosystem: Engineered > Bioreactor > Anaerobic > Unclassified | place...
GTAATCACGGGTTACCATCGCTCTGCGAAGAGTCATTTCCTTATCATTGCGTGTTTTTTGTGCTATTCCACGTTGGCTCATTCTTTTGCTCCAATTAAATATCGGCAGGTAAAGCCTGTAATTCTGCGAGGCTGAATACAGGGCCATCTTTACAAATATACTTTGACCCAATATTGCATCGTCCGCATTTACCGATGCCGCATTTCATGCGTTTTTCAAGTGATGTAAAAATATTTTCGGGGGGAAATCCTAAATCGACTAACGCGGGCAGTGTGTATTTAGTCATGATGGGTGGGCCACAAACAACCGCTACCGCATTATCGGGTGAAGGCGCAACTTCTTTTACGACATCAGGCACGTACCCTACATGGTGAAGCCAATCATCCTCAGGCACATCAATCGCTTGATGAATTTCCATATCTTCTCGCTGGTACCAGCTTTGAATGTCGTGTTTGTACATGCATAAGCCAGATGTTCGGGCACCGTAAATAATAATGAGTTGATCAAAATTAGGGCGGTTGCTGGGATGGTGTACATGTTTCGTGAGAGCGTATAATGTCGAAAAGGCACAACCACCACCAATAATCACCAAATTTTTGCCTTTCCATTCGTCTAGTGGAAAACCATTACCTAATGGCCCTCGCATGCCAATCGGATCTCCAGCCTTTAATGTGTGAATATACTGAGTAAAAGAACCCAATTTTTGTACTGTGAAGCGAACGAATTCACCTTCCCATGCAGCAGAAGCGACACCAAAGGGAGCTTCTCCTTTTCCAAAAATAGACAATTGACAGAATTGTCCGGGATTGTATTTTTCAAAGAAGTTAACACAATCTTTATGGTCATCAAAAACAAGTTCAAAAGTTTTTAAGGATCGATCATTTGACTCGTAATAAGCTCTCACAATGTGCATTGGGATCGGATTGTAAGGATTGTGCCCTTTATCAGACATTTACAACCTCGCTTTCAGCTTCGTAAGAAGCACTTAGCATAGCACGAATATCCAAGCCTACTGGGCAGTATCTAACACATCTACCGCAACCCGTACATCCAATTTCACCAACATGATCAAGCCAATAGCTAAATTTATGCATTAAACGTTGACGTGTCCTTTCTTTTCGCGTTGGCCGAGGATTGTGACCAGAAGCCTCTTGAGAGTAAACCCTAAACATACAGGTATCCCAGTTTCGAACGCGCTGATTTCTGTAGATTTCGTCCACAATATCAAAGCAAAAACAAGTAGGGCATAAGAATGTGCATACGCCACACCCCAAACAGGATTCAGAAATCTGTGTCCAATATTCACTTTCGAAAATCTGGTCTAAGTTTTGTTTTAGACCTTTTGTCTCAAAAGCTTTATTCATGCCACTCTTAGTACTTTTCTGGATTAAGTGCACATGCTTTTCTTGTTCTTTGGTCGCTTTAGAAAAAGAGTAAAAAAGCTCATTTGCTTTTTCATTGAAAGTTTCTACAAAAAGTGCACCATCAACTTCTGTAATAAGCGCATCTAGACCATCATGATTAAACGGGCTTCCCCCGACAGTCGTACAGAAACATGTTTGACAAGGGTCATTACAACCCATACCAATGATTATTGTGGCATCTCTTTTGTTTTTCCAGTAAGGATCATGATATTCTTCTGTGCAAAAAACAGTATCCAAAAGTATTATTGCTTTTGCATCACAGGGGCGAATCCCAAATAAAATTCGTGGCTTAGGCTTAGGAATATAGTCTTCTAGTTTATTAAGCTTCGCATTAAATTTCAGCATCACCTCTGACTGGGGCAAGAAGAATGCTTTTGGCGGAAACCGGGTATTGTGAATATCAGATAAGATTAATTCTTTTTCTGGGTTGATTGGTTGATATTGAGAATAATTCTCTACTTGTTGAGGGGCAAAGACATCAAATTTTGCAGACCAATCGATTAAGGTTTGTTTCAGTTTGTTGTTTTGAATAATATACATTTTTTAGTCATTCCTTATAGTACAAACCGTTTTTTATCATCCATATTGAAAGATGCAAATGGGGGTTGTGTCTTTTCATCCATACCAGGAACGAATTCATAATTTTCATACATGTCGAAGTTCAACTTGTCAGTTAGGTAGGTCATTTTAATATCCATAGGGCAAGCGCGCTCACACGCACCACAGCTTGTGCATCGGCCTGTTTGATGGAATGCACGGATTATGTGCCAAGCATGCTTACCAGCTGGCGAAACAGTACTCTCAGACCATCTAGGTGTGGCGTGGTCTACGAAGCATTCCGAACAATAACACATAGGGCAAGCTTCTCGGCAAGCGTAGCAGCGAATGCAGCGTTCTGCTTCATGACGAAACCACTCATACCTCTCACTCCTACTTAATTCTTGGAATGACTCCACCTTTTCACGAACTATTGATGGATCACCTTCTGGTAAAGGTTCTGTTAACATGACATCTGCATTTACAGGATTGGGGTAGACACAATTTAGACAGGAATCGTGAAGGAGTTCTCTTCGATTGAACTTTATTTCTTGACCCTTATGAACAACGGAGACAATATCCTCATCTTCTTCGAATGAAGTGACTTCTTCTCCTACACTATTGATTATCTTTTTTAAATCAATAATTCCACTACAAGGAATCCCGACAAGATAAAGGTTTTGACGTGGATGCTGTTTTTCTATTATAAGTGCATTAACTGAGCGGCTTTCGCAACCTCTCACAACCATGCCTATCCTGGTTTCTTGTGAGTATTTAGGTAGGTAATTCGCAAGATTATTTTGGCAAAGCCCATTGTATTCAAGTTGTGCTAATTCTTTAGTGTTCCGAAAAAAAGCTGGTTGCGGACGTAAGGGAGAGTCTTCTTTTTTAAAGGCAATAAAAACATCAACCAAATTCTCATTTAGTAACCGTGTCATCTCATTTTGTAGTTTTGTTTTTAAATCAAGCATTAAGGCCTCCAGCTGCAACTTCAATTCTAGTAGTAAGGGTATTTGCTTTTCCTAGTATTGAAATTTGGGTTAGGAAGTCTGAAATTTCGCGTTGTATTCGGCCACGGTCTTGAAGGTCTATCCAAATAAAACGAACACGAGACTTTTCATACCCTATGTGGTCTAAAAAATTTACAAATTCATCCATCTGTCTAAATGCGCTTAAATTTCCTTCTTTGAAGTGGCATTTTTCAGGCAAACATCCGCTTATTATGATCCCATCCGCACCGCCCTGAATCGCATTTAATATGTAGAGTGGGTTGATTCGCCCAGTACAAGGCGTTTTGACCAGGTGAATAAAAGGGGGTAACTCATGGTCGACCCATTGTTGATCTGGTTCAGAATACAGACACCATTGACATTGGAACAAGATTATTTTTGGATTTGTCTCCATAATTAATTTACTCCCTGTCTAATAAGCCAGTTCCATAAATTATCCATAAGTACTTCATCGGAATAATGATCCGGAATTCTGATTGAAGTGGACCTACAGATCGCTGAACAGATGCCACAAGACATACATAATCCAGGATCTACTTTTGCTATTTGGATAGATCCTCTATAAGGGATTTTGGTTTCTACTATTGTAATTGCATCATAAGGGCACGCTTCAGCACATAATCCACACCCTACACATGTTTGTTGATCAACGATTGCGGTACTTACAGTAGTCTTATTACCTTCACTAACAGCGATTGATTTAACAGCTGTTATTACACCGGATATGTGTATTTTTTGTGGACAAGCTGGATAACAAAGATCGCACTCAGAGCATAACCAAGTTGTTATATCAGAAAAAGCCTCGTCTTTCATTTCCATCATGACTAAGCGAAGTAAACGGCGGGGGTTGTATTCTGAATCTAATTTTTGCTGGATCATACATTTGCTGGTACAGGTTCCGCAGGAGTAGCACATCTCCAAAAATTCTCCACCAGGTGTTGAACGAACCTGATCCGCAAATATTATGGATGGGATTTCATGGCTCATGCAACTTTCTCCCTTTTTAGGATAGTATTAACCATAACGTCAGCATGATCTAATGCCTTTTGAACGCCAGGAACATTAGGAAGCCGTGTTAGGCGTTTTGTCACATCAGGTTTTATTCTTTCAATCTCAGCTAAGAGATCCTCTTCAGGTATGTTATCAAGAACCGCTTGCATTTCATTTAGAACCCGCGCGTATTTGTCACCCTCTGCAGCACTTATCCACTCAACTCTAAAACGACCCGGGCTCATTCCCATTCTTTCAAATATGGTCTCTAGCCTTTTTGCCCGCTTGGCACCAACAATTTGACCAGTGATGTAGTGACAGTCCTGTGGGTGACAACCCGAATAAAGGATTGCACCGGCCCCTAATCGGTAGGCTTCGTATATAAAATCGGAGTCCATTCGTGCTGAACACATAACTTTAATGCCACGTTCATTTGAGGTGTACTCGAAATGGCTTGTGCCGGCTAAGTCAGCACCACCATAAGAACACCAGTGACATCGCAAGGCTAAGATTTTTTTATGTGGTTCGGTGGCAAGTAAAGTCCTGATTTGTGCCAAAATTTGAGCATCGGTGTAGTGTAACTGTGTTATTGAATCATGAGGACATTCAGCTACACAAGCACCACAACCATGACATTTAGCTGTAATCACTTCTGCTGCTCTTCCTTGTTCATAATCTATGGCACCATATGGGCATGCTCTTTCACACAAGCCACAGGATTTCCCTTGTGCACTTACACACCTATCAGGCCAGACGACAGCTACGGTGGGTTCTATTTCCCACCGATCAGAATGGAGAATCCGGCTTGCGCGTGAGGCTGCGGCTGAACCTTGAGCAACACTTGAGGGTATATCTTTAGGTCCCTGGCAAGCACCTGCAAAGAAAATACCATCGGTTGGGCTATCCATTGGCCGCAGCTTTGGATGGTACTCCATAAACCATCCACCCGGAGATTGTGCTACATTGAGAACAGAACTCATATGATTTTGATCGGGCTGAGGTATAGCTGCTTGATTGAGCATCACCATATCATATTCATGTTCAACAACTCTTCCCAACGTGATATCTTCAGAGTGTATGAATAAATTATGAGTACTAGAATCTTCAGTTATTAAGGCTGGACGTCCTTGAATAAAATGAATACCCATTTGTCTTGCACGATCATAGAATTCTTCGTAACCTTTTGATGGTGTACGGATGTCCATGTAATAGATTGTGATATCAAAGGCAGGATTCATCTGTTTCAATAAAACTGCATTTTTGATGGAATACATACAACAAAAATTAGAACAGCTTTCTATATATCGTTTATCTCTTGATCCTACGCAATTAATGAATGCTATTTTTCGTGGATTTTTTCCATCACTCGGCCTTATGAGATTGCCAGCAGTGGGGCCTGCTGAGTTATTAAGGCGCTCCATCTCCATCGATGTTATTACATTAGGATACCTGTTGTAACCATATTCTTCCATGGGTGTTGGATCAAAGTGATTAAAACCAGTTGCTACGATAATAGCTCCGATTTCTTCATCGACAAATTTATCTTCCATGCTGAAATCAATTGCTTCTAATGGACCGCATGCCTCAACACATTTGTAACAGTGAATACATGCATCCATATCAATGTTGTAAATAAGAGGAACTGATTGGCTCATTGGAACATAAGCTGCCTTTCTTGGTGCCAAATTCATTTCAAAATAGTTTGGAATCTCAATGGGGCAGACTTTTGCACAATCGCCACAACCATTACAGCGATCAGCTCTTACATATTTAGCTTTTTCACGCAGGGTTACTTTGAAATTTCCAACAAAACCTTCAACTTTTTCAACTTCAGTAAATGCTCTTACATCAACGAGGGGCTGACGCGCCGCGTCAACCATTTTAGGTGCAAGAATTCATATACTACAGTCCATAGTGGGGAAGGTCTTATTTAATTGGGCCATCACCCCACCAATTGTTGGTTCTTTTTCAACAAGAATTGTTTGGATATTTTGTTCGGCAAGATCTAATGCAGCACTAATTCCAGCTACACCACCACCAATGACGAGTGCCTTTTTAGAAACAGGTACGGTTATCATATCCAGTGGGGTTAAAAAGGATGCTTTAGCTACAGCAGAAGCGGTAAGGTCTTTGGCCTTCTTTAAAGCCCCATCACGATCATGACCATGTGCCCAAGTACATTGCTCCCTAATGTTTGCCATCTCCATTAAAAATGGATTCAGACCTGCTTCAGCTACAGCAGCCCGAAATGTTGGTTCATGCATACGTACAGAACAAGCAGATACAACAACCCGATTTAGATTGTATTTTTTTATATCTTCTTTAATTAAGCGCTGTCCACTGTCTGCGCATGCATACATAGTGTCAGTTGCTCTAACCACACCAGGCAATTCACTAGCAAATTCGACAACATCTTTGGGTGGAATTACTCCAGCTATGTTTGAGCCGCAGTGGCAAATATAAACACCAATGCGGAGATCTTTTTCATTATCCGCAGAATAATCGCTCATTTAGGGTCCTTGGCTTTAATTGGAAATTCAATACTATCCTTAATTAATTCTCGACGTGATTTTTGGGCACGTTGATCTGGCGTTGTGTATTCAAGGGCGTCTTTTGGACACCATTTAACACATTGTGGACCTTCTTCAAGTGTTTCACATTGATCACAAATTTCTGCTAACTTATTTATGGGGTTAATAGAAATAGCACCAAAATCACATGCCTCAACACACCAAGCACATCCATCACACTTAACGCTATCGATGTGAATTATTCCAGTCACTGAGTCCTGTGTCAAAGCATCCCTTGGACAAGCAATAACACAGGGGGCATTTTCACAAGTTCTGCATGCTATGGCTGTTATTAGGACTTCATCCGCACGAACTGTTCTTATTCGTGATCTGTAAGAGTTATACTCACCAGTTTTTGTATATGAACAGACATACTCACAAATCTGGCAACCAATGCACAAATTTGGGTCACAAACAACATACTTATATTTTGATGTAGATGCTACCATTCATATCTCCTTATACACCAATTTGCTCGGCGACATCGGGCATACCTAACTTCACTAACAACTCTTTTGGAAGCATACCATCCGCTGTCCAACCTTTCGCTTTGTAATAAATATCTTTTAAATAGGCTAATTCCTCTTCTGTGACAATGTAGCCAGCAGAAGCGCCCTTTGTCATAGGATCATGCTTCCAACGCCAAGGAAGATCATCATCCTCGGTCGTCCAGCCTTCGCGAATATTAAAAGCTTTTTTGATAGTGTGCGCACGAATTCCTATCATGTCAACATCATCATAGTCATAATGCCAACCTGTTGTTGCATTGATGAGTTTCGCAATTGAAGGCCATGCACCAGCTCGATCAGCTTTGCCAGTAAAACAGCGGCGGATAAATTTACATAATGGTAATGTGTCATAAACTGCTGCATATTCTTCAGAATCTGCTGCAACTTTTCCACGTGTTTCATCGATTGTGAAACGGTTAACTTCACCTTGTATATCGGGGTCGTAAGCTGCAGAGCGGTTGTGGCATCCACCTCGGGTTCCGACTGCTAATCCGACAGAGAAAGTTTTGAGTCCTCTTGCATCATAGCCTGGACATTCTAAGCCTTTAATATTCATTGCCCATTTATAAGACTCGGTTTCTCGTTCCTCATCAATCGCTTTGCTGGCAATACGAGTTCCTTCAGCAAGTAAGTTACCAATCCCCTCACGGTCTCGGATCATTTTTGCCAAAGCCACTGCACCTTCGCCATTTCCAAAGTTGAGTTCAATACCTTCGGGGAACTGGGTACACTTGAAATCCTCCTTCTTTAAGACGCCTTTTTCATAGCACTCCATTGCATAAGAGATAGTAACACCCATGCTCATGCTATCCATCCCTGCATGATCAGCAAGCTCTAAGAGTTGAATACAAGCCCGCATATCAGATATTCCAAGATTTGAACTATTGGCTTGCAAACTTTCATACTCAACGCCCGTCATCGCGCCAGCAAATGGACCGGTTTGGACTATAGACATTTGCTCACAAGCAATTGGACATTGTGCACAAGCAATGACTTTAACTTTATGATGCTCGTCTAAATATTCTCCGCTTACCATTTCCGCAAATTCAAAGGTTCCTTCCTGGTAATTTCGCGTAGGAAGAAGACCATGCTTATTCATATTTAGCATGTTTGTGGATGTACCGTATAAACGATATTTCTTCGTAGATTCACCCTGGGCTGCTGCAGTAATATCAAAAGACATTTGCATTAAGGTGTCAGGATCAGCTACTTTAACGCCATTGGTTCCTCTAACAGAGACTGCTTTAAGTTTTTTTGAAGCCCAAACAGCACCGTGACCTGTGCGACCTGCCTGCCTACCGTCATTGGTCACGTTAGAAAAACGAACCATATTTTCTCCACAAGGACCTATGGTGCATGAACGAACCTGGTCATCTCCAAATTTTTCCCGAATTGCTTCTTCAGTCTCATATGTACCTTTACCTAACAAATAGGTGGCGTCTAAGAATTCCACGCGATCATCGTCAATGAATAAGTGTATCCACTTATCACTACTTCCATGAATCACGATACCATCCCATAGCGCACGTTTCATTGCTACTGAAAACCAGCTTCCAGAAAGACTATCCCCAATAAATCCGGTCAATGGAGATTTCGATGCCAAACCAAATTTACCACCCACTGGTACTGGCGTTCCTGAAAATATGCCATTGGCGAAACATATCGGATTTTCTGGAGAATAAGGATCACACTTAGGAGTAATATTCTCCCAACATAAACGTGTGGCCATTGAGACGCCGCCGATCCAAAGTTTGTACCACTCTTCTGGTTTTTCTTCAGTCCAATGTTTACGATTTGTTAGATCGATGTGAAGAATTTTTCCACAATATCCAAACATTAGCAACTCCTTAATTATCTAAAATATCAATTACTTGAAATTTATCATTATTATATTCGTACTGTCTTAACAAAACGAAAAATGAAATATTGGCTGTGTTTTTCATTCTAAAAATGAAAAAATTTGAGTATATTTTAGAAATACCCGAATTAGTTATTTTCGGTTGCATCTCTAGGATTTTACCATAAGGATATTTGTTTTAGGGCGCAAATTATTTCTAATGTATATTAAATTAATAAAGGTGACTAATCCTAAAAACAGAAAATCCAAAAAGCATTATTAATACTAAACTTATTGGATTTCTGTAAGTGATTATTGAAAAGTAACTCTTAATGTGAAATACTCAGTTTTATCATTTGTCCTTTATTGTCAAATGTCATTCTTGCGTATTGATGATGTGCAAATTCGCCTTTCTCAAAAGACTTCTTTAGCATAATGACAAAACGTTGGCTGTCTTTAACAGTGGATCTTCTAGACGTCCTGTTTTTTCCTGATGCAGCTGGCAGCGTAAAATTTGTCAATTGGGGATTCATTGAAAGTTGTGCATCAGTAAGTCCTGGTAAGTAAGCACTGACAACTTTTCTGACTTCTGACAATATCTCTTTTGGCATTGCTTCTTGGTTTTCGATTACTTCATCGGTAGAATCACTGATGGTATTCAATTTAGGTTGTGCTTTTGGGCGTAACAAGGGTTTAGCTATGTGAGAAAAATCCTGGAGAGTGGCAAGAGGATCCCCAAGTAAAACAAAGGAAAGGATGGTTTTCTGATCTTCCCCATCTAAATAACCTTGACGATCTGTCATTTCTCTAGCCAAGTTTAATTTTGATCTCAAGAGTGCATAACCAACAGCTACTCCATTTTGTACTTGTTTCCAAAATTCTTCTGCTAATAAATCAGCAGCAATGAGAGGTTTTTGAACGGAACCATAAGCAACACAAGTTGAACCAACAACAACACGGCTTCCATTTGCCATGAAATTTAATGCCATGGATTCTTTTGATTCTTTGTCGACTATATAATTTCCGTAACAAGCTTCAGTAAATACTATTTCGGGGGCAGCATGTGTTTGATTGAATTGAGATGGGATCAAGGCTACCGGAAACTCAGGTTCATTTGAGTCTTTAGCAAGATCTTTTTGTCCAAACCATTCAGGTGAATCTTTTAGACCATGTAAATTAAAATATGCGCACCTATATTTAGATTTGGAATTCATTGGAAGACTAGAAAAATCTGTAGGAGGTGCAAGTGTTATTTTCTTTTTACTATCAATAACCTTAAAGACAATATCAGATGGTAGTTTCCAAACTTCAGCAGCATAACCAAAATTATCCAGAGGATGGAAATGATCTGATATCCTCCGTAGAAATCGTGAGACGAAGTCAAAAATTGGTATAAAGAGAGGAGATTTTGGCTTGTTGGAAGACTTTATCTTTATTGCATACTCATTATTTAAGAATCGTATTTGTTCAAGCAAGAAAGCAGCATCTGTCCCTTTTTCATCCGGCATTCGACCGACTGGCCACTGTGGAATAAAGTAATTTTCATCAAGTGATGCATAAGGATTGTCGGAAGGTACAGATGTATCCATATCATCAGTGGGATTAGGTAATTGATGAAATGGGATTATGTCATTCCCGCCAATGATTAATAATGCACCAATCATTTCACCTTTTGATGATAGTTTTTCATCTAAGTCATGTAAAGCAAGTTTAACTTTCCAGGCATCATTTACCAATACAGGTTGTAATCCAATTTGGCTCGTACAATTTGGATCGTCAGGGATGAATAATAAGCTATTCCAATTAGGTAACCCAGTTATCTTCAAGACTAACTCTTCCAAGTTTTGTTTTATCACATCCGCAGTATTGATACCATATTTTTCCTGTAAAGCCTTGATTGAGGTCATCACGATATAGGATGGAAATCTTGTATCAGCGTTAGATAACGCACTTTTCTTTAGATTTTTAGCGATCCTATCAAATTCAGATTGAATTTCATCTAGTGAACTCATAATGGAGTTGTCTGTCATCTCAATTTCGTCCATATGGTTATTTAAGTTATCAGCAGATTCAAGCTCATATACTGAATTCTCAACAAACTCTTTCGGATTTACTTCGTGAAAATCATCTGCCTCTTTATCGTCGGTTTGGTTTGGTAATACATCAGTAATAACATTACTGTTGAATTTTTGATCTTCAATTGATCCAAAACCGCCAATTTGATTAAGACCCAATTGAGAGGTAATTGACGCAGGGATTGGTAATTCAAAATAGATCTGCAATTTCTCAGGCCATAAAGGTATAAATTTATGATCATAACCAAGGATTCTATGAACAACTTGACCATTTACATCATGTGCCGCAGACCAATGTAGATTCTCAACTGCAGATACATCATTGTTATTTTCTAATAAGGATAATGCAGCAAAGATTCTAAATTGAATGCAATCCGGCCAACGTTTTTGATAAATAGATGTAAGTGTCTTAAATAGAGCAGGGTTATTCATTTGCCAAACTACGTGCGAATGCAGTATTGCTGGCAAAGGCGAATTAGAATTGCTTGCTAAAGACGCCAGGACAAATTTTTCAGAATTCTTTGTTTGACCTTCCTCTAATAATTTATGCGCCTTAGCAAGATTCTCTAACCAGTTAAATTTTTCTGATTTCTGTTCAAAGGCTTTCTGTTGAAGATATGAAATTATTGCCTTGTATTCATCTGCTTTGATTGCATTATTTATTGCTTTTATGAGTATTTGATAAGCTTCAAGGAATTCTGGATCATACTTAATGCATTCCTCTAGTATTTTGAGCGATTGTTGAAAATCATTTAATAGAGTCAAGATTTTTCCATATAAAAATTTTATATACAAATCTCCAGGATAATTTTTTAACCATATTAAAATTGATTGCCTTGCAAATTGATATTCCTTAACATCAAAAGCTGCTTGTAATATTGTTAAAAATTTACTTCGTGTAACAATCAAGGAATTTTCTTTAGTGTTCATAGCGGTTTGGTGCCTCCTGAAGTGTATTAACAAGATTTAGTGTGATAACAGAAGCTAATTGTCTGCGGATGCTTGTCTCCATAGGCGCTAGAGTTGCTGCAGTACGTAGCATAGTCTCTGCCTGTCGATAATCTTTACATTCTTTGTAAGCTATACCTGCTTGAAAATAAAGCCGATAATCATTATCTACAACTGAAATTGCCTTGTTGTAAATTTCAATTGCTTTTTCGTGTTGCCTACGATTTTGGTAAGTCTTCCCTAGTTCAATATAGGCATCCATATTTGTCATGTCTATTTCAATTGCATGGCTTAGTAAATCAATTGCTTGATCTAAATTGCCATTGATACGGTTAATACGGCCTAGTTTTGTAAGCGTCTCTGGTTGATCAGGAAGGATCTCTAGAATTCTATGGAATGTCAGGGCTGCATTGTTCAACTGACCGGAATCAAGCTGGCTATTTGCTAGAGCTAGTATCACAGAAGGCTCTTCAGGAAATTCTTGAACTAAGCTATTTGCCTTTTTAAGTGCAGCATCATTACCAGAAATCATCCGGGTTGTTTCTACTTCCAACAATCTAAATGGAAGATAGTCTGGAAATTCAAGAATAGCATTCTCTGTTAGCCTTTTCACTTCTTCAGAATTCTTTTTACCTATTAAAGCTTTGATTTCTATTTCTCTTGCTTGAATCTCATCTTTTACATTTACTCTTATGTTTTTAGCTGTTTCCAAAGCTTTATCATAATTTTTCCCTGCTAGGTAAGTATCGGCTAATTTGACCTGGTGCGTTGTATTGTTGGGATCTAATTTGATTAATTGATGTAAACACTCTATGGCATCGTCATTTTTCCCTAGTTTACGATTAATTGATGCTAATTCTTGCAGAACTTCAGTATTTTCAGGAAATAGATTATATGCTTGCGAAAATAGTGTTTTAGATTCAGATAAATCATTATCTTTCTTCTTAATTTCACCTAATAGCTGGAAATATCCATATGCATGGGGATTAAGCATTATTGCCTTTTCTAAATGTTTTTCCGCTTCGCTATTTAGACCTATTTTTGTGTACTGCTCAGCAATAATGGCATGCCACTCTGGTTCATCAGGCCAAATAGCTAGAGCCTTTTCAAAATATGCAATTCGCTGCTCTGATTTTAGTATTTGGTTTAACCCACCCAATGCTAACAGTTTTGGATTTCTTGGTGTTACCAATACAAGATTTTCAATAATTGATTGTGATTGCCTAGGATTATCGATCATCGATATTAAAGCATGCTGAAATTGAACCACTGGAGACTTTGGAAATGCGGATGTTATCTCTTTGATTAATTCTGGCATATCGATTACACCCAGTATCAAAGCTGCTATATCTTCATTACCTATCAATTTCATGAGTTCATTTTTCTCAGGAATTTGACATGTGAAGACAATGTCAGCAATCTTCTGAGAAGATGTAATTATCGATTCAGGTAAATAATGCTTCGCATAGATAATCTGTTCCCTAAAAATTTGAGAAGCAAGTTCAATAATCTCTAGCGAAGGTTTATGAGCGACAACCTTAAGCTTTTCAGCATTTCTATAATGATGAACTAAATCAACCCGGAAGTTAGCATGAACAAAGTTTAAGTAGGGATTAATATTTACATGGGTGCTTGCTTGTTCAAATAAGTGCCCAGCCATTTCCCACTTTTCCATTTTCCAAGCGGCAATTGCTAATGCAAATTGTGTCCAGAGTTCAATGAAAATGGCTTCTATATTGAATATCTTAGGGGAATTATTATTTTTTGTTGAAGTGATTTCTTCGATTGCTTCATCAAAATGATTCTGTGCCAAATCGATTTCGTTATAATGATATTCTAGACATGCTTGAATTGCTAATGTCATAAGGGATGGTTCGGAATTACTTAAATACATATCAAATTGATTTTCTGCAGTAGCATAATCATTGTTGATTATTGCCTTGATGCAATTAAGGCCAATTATCAGGTTATTTGGCGGTATTATGTTTTGAAAAATATTTGAAAAAATCTGTTGTTCATGGAGTGAAAAAGCTACTTCAAGTTTAACAAGTTTTAGTTCGGGGTTGCTTAAATCAACTCTCTCAGCAGATTCAATTAATTCTTTTACCTTTAAGTAATTTCCAAAGAATCTTTCTAGTTGAATAGCCCTTAAATATGTACTTATCAGGCTGTAATTATCACATTGCGCTTTGTTTTTTATTATTACTTCAGATTTTCCATCTAATAGATTGGGTGAATAACTTAATTTATCCAGCAAAGGGTATAAATTTGCCAAAGCGTCAGCTGGTAAGTTGCTGGCTATTAAGACATCTGACTTTAAGATAAGGAATTCAGGAAGAGACCCAAAAATTACTTCGTTTTCGATGACTAATTCCTTAGCCGTTTCAAATTCACCTATCAATAATAACATCCTAATAATTTCATCTAAATCCCAAAATGATTTTTGACCATTTGACGAGATAGCTTTCTGTATTAATGAAGAAGCCTTGTCGATATCATTCAAATGGAAAAAAATGCTTGCCGCATTTGACATTTCATGGATTGATATATCCTCTAAATTGATCATGTCATTTAGTATTGATTTTGCAGATACATAATCGTTGATTGATATATAAAGGCGTGAAAGTGATATGTACAATTCACGATTATTTGGAGATTGGATGATAGCATCTTTTAGAGAGGCAATGGCTTTTTGAGTCTCACCGTTGGCCAGCATGAAATTTGAATACCATAGGATGTTATCCAGTTCATGAGGTGATATTTGCAGGGCAACCCTGGCTGAAGACTTGGCATCTTCAATAAGATCAAAACGCAAGTAAGCTTCAGCTAATGCCCTGCGAAATTGATAATTGGTTGGTTCGGTTATAACTGCTTCTTGTAAAGCCGCCAAACCTTCTTCATTCAGCTTTAAATCTAATGATGATTTACCAATTTTAAATTGGAGCTGTGAATAAATTCGTGGTGATTTTGACGCAGGATCACTTAAAAGGTTAATATACTCATCGTGAGCGCATTTATGTTGTCCTAAAGCATTTTTTATATCTGCAAGAAGAAGGCTCTTCTCAAATGAGATTTCACCATCTATTTCATCCTGAAGGGAATATAATATTTCGCTTAATTCAGAGTTAATATTTTCAATATCTGCTTCTGAAGGACCTTCTTTTTCTTTAAAATTTAGAAGTAACTGGCTATAAGAAAAGGTGATTTCTTCAGATGGAGAAGAACGCCACGCAAATTGTAAGTATTGATGGGCTTTATGAAAATCACTCATTTGATATCGTAATTGGCCTAATAAGAATGCTAATTTAGGGTCAGAAGTATATTCATCTTCCAAATCTTCCAAAACTTGCCAAGCATCTTGAATTAATCCAAGTTTGTGCAGTGCATCAGCAAGGTTGATTTTTATCTCAATACTTTCAGGACTTAGCTGATTAGCTTCCTTTAGCAAATGAAGGGCATCTGCAACTAATTCGTTTTCTAAGTATGCTTTGCCTAAATCGGTCAAAATCATTGGTTCTGCAGGGAGAGCAATTTTTGCTTTTTGCAAGGAGTCTAAAACACGATCCCGTGCGCCAAGTCTAGACCATAATTTTGCTAAAGCAACCCAACTCTCAGGTTTCTCTGGAGCTATAGCAGCTGCTTTTTCCATTATTTCTATTGCGAGGTTTTCCTGATTAGAATTGATGTATGAATTTCCTAGGGTGATTAATGCTTCCCCATCTAATGGATCATAACTTAGTAACTTTTTACAAATAGGAATTGCAATGTCTGTTTTTCCTGCCTTTTCAGCTAAATCAGCATACTTCAAGAGTTGGATTCTAGAGGGATCAGGATAACTGCTAAATAATGCGTCAAATATTTCAAATGCCTTTTGGTATTGGCGTTGTCTTATTAATGCATCGACTAAGTTGATATGATTTTGTTCAACACTTGGCTCTAAGGATTTTATGAGAGCATACTTTTCAGTAGCTTCATTTAACTCAGCATTTTGGATGTGAAGTTCTGCAGCTAACTTAAGACTATAAACATCATTAGGTCTTAAGTCCAAAGCTTGATTAACAAATTTCTGTGCTTTCCTAATGGATTTGATTGATTTGTAATATTTTGCTGTTTGAATTGACTCGTCAAACAAAGAAGAGTCCCAACTATTTTGTGAATATTGATTAGCTTGCTGGTCGATTATTGGCTCAAGCATTGCCTCATTGTCATGAGTCAATGTATCATCATATGGAAAGTCAATAACTTGTTTTGTCAATAACTTTGATTTAACTGTTAAAGGATTCCTCAAACTTAGTTCTTTTAGGCGATCCCAATTGCCAGTCTCAATCAGAAAATCTGAATAGCTTAAATTTATGTCGTTATCATTAGGCAACAGTTTTAGAGCAGATTCCCATTTTGCAATCGCTTGATCAGGAGAAAAATTTGCTAACTCTTTTGCCGATAAATTCAAAATTTTTCCTTGATTTTGAATTAATAATTTATTCACAAGAGCAAGGATTTCACTGCTGAAATTGTGTTTTTCGGCGTAGTGGTATAAAGCTGCTAACTTTTGAAGTATATCAATTTCAAATACTGAGCCTTCATCGAACATTTCATGTTGATATTTCTCAGCAGAAGCGTCAAACTTAAATTTTGCAAGAACATTGGAAAATGTAGACAAGTTTCCTTGTAACTTTAGGTAATCTTCCGCTAGTAATTTTGTTAAACTTGATCTTCCAAACCTATTTAAGCAAAATAAACTGCTTATCTGCAAATCTAAATCTACATGAGCAAAAATGTTATGAAAAAGATTCAAAAGATCTGAATCTGTGACTGGATTACATAGAAGGGCATGGACTACCGATAAAATTTTCTCATTTTCCGATTTCTTTGTTTTAAATGCTAAAAATTCTAAGTAAAAGCTTTCAACATCTGGAATAAATTCTGGTAAAGCAGCGAATACTGTCGGCCATACTTTGATTTTATCTATGAAAGGAGTAAATATTTCATTTACTCCTTTCCAATTTTTATTAGTAATTCTGTATTCACGAAGGTAGAGAGCTAATAAACCGACTTCAAAGAGATCAACTGGAGGAAGTAATGTTTTTTTTGTTGTCTGATAATTTTCAAATACTTTATGCCTTTCAAATTCAGAAAGGCCATTATTTAAATCAGGATAATTAATATCCGGATAATTATTATTTATCAAAACATGTCTTACCAGGTGACCTACAGTCCAAATCTCTTTAATATCGGCAGCATATGTCGCAAAGCTGCTTCTCAACTCTGCGTTTGCTAACGACTTCCAGATTAATTGATCTTGATGTAGGCTAGAAGTAATACGCTTTGCGCTTTCAAGGTCAAATTTCTCACTAATTATTCTTAAGAATTGCTCTATACCCATGAAATTACCTTTTTCCTTACATCAAAGAATCTAAGGCATGGAAATGATAAAAGGCCTCACAAGGAAATATGCGCCAGCTAAGAGAACAAGACTCAAAAAGACAAAAAATATTCCAATACCAGTATTAGACCGTGCAAGATCGTTTAAAGAATTGATTAGAAGTGAAGCATTTCCAACCAGTCCAGATATTCCTTCTGAGATTCCTTTTTCAGCTAGTTTTGTTGTTTGATTGGCAATTGTTTGGATGTTTTTGCCAAAAGCTTGTCTTGCTAGTATGAAAATACTAATTATCAGGCAGGCCACACCTAAAACAAAAACAATTGTGGCTAAAGTCATTAAAAATTCATTTGCAGTTTGAAACATGAATGCCTCCTAAAAAAGTTCTTAAGAGGATATGTTGCAATTACTATGCCAAACTGATGTTGGATTTTGATAGGCAGGTTGTATTAGCTATACTTATCAGGAAGAGACTAGCTCTGGGGGTAGGTGGTTAATGTCAATAGCTATGTCGTCACAGAACAAGACTGCACGTTCCATAACATTACTTAGCTCACGAATGTTGCCTGGCCAATCGTAATTTATCAATAACTGCATCGCTCTGGGTGTTACATCGGTTATATTTGCACCCATTGACTGATTGAATTTCCTTAAGAAATGCCCAACTAAATCCGGAATGTCTTCTTTGCGATCAGACAAACTCGGTAAATCTAGATCGACGACTTTGAGCCGATAGAATAGATCTTCCCGGAATTCACTTTTTGAGATCATATCCTTGATATCTCGATTAGAAGCCGCAATGATTTGAACATCTACCTTAATAAGTGCAGTTCCCCCGACTCTTCGAAAAGACCGTTCTTCAATTGCTCTAAGAAGCTTAGCTTGCATAACCATGGGCATGGAAGCGATTTCATCTAAAAATAAAATTCCACCATCAGCGATTTCCATCAAACCATTTTTCCTGTGGATAGCACCTGTAAATGATCCTGCCTCATGTCCAAACAACTCAGATTCAAACATTGTTGGCTGAATGGCTGGGCAATTTATGTCTATGAAAGGTTTACTTGATCTGACTCCTGTTTTATGTATAAAATTTGCCAACACTTCCTTTCCCGTTCCAGTTCTGCCTGTAATTAATACAGAAACTGAAGCATCTGCTGCTCTTTGGGCTAAATTAATCACATTTAACATTTTTGTAGTTTTACCAATAATGAAATTATCTTGATATTTTTGATTGCTGCGCAGGTGATTTAATTCTCTTCGCATGGATACAACCTCTTCGGCTTTGCGAACAGATTTTTCTAAAGCTAAAAGGTCAAGAGGCTTTTGGATAAAATCTTGGGCACCACTTTTCATTGCCTCAACCGCCATGTCTATTTCGCCATGAGCAGTGATGATAATTATTTGCGGTCTGGTTGAAAGTTTTGCAGCTTCAATTAGTAAATTCGGTCCGTATCCATCAGGTAATCTAACATCTAAAATGATAATGTCAGCAGCACCTTTATACAAATGTTCTCTGGCCTCGGCAAGGGTCCCGACACCTATTACTTCGTATCCTTTTAAACGTAAAAAGTCGGAAACTACTAACCTTGCGGTTTCTTCATCGTCTACAACAAGTACAGTTGCACTCATAATTGATCTCCATCTACTACTATTGGAAGTAAGACATAGAACAAGGTCCCTCCAGGATAACTCTCAACGAATATGTTGCCTTTGTGGGCTGATATGATCCTTTTTGATATCGCTAAACCAAGCCCCGTTCCATTTATATTTGTTGTAACAAAAGGTTCAAAAATGTGTTCACGGATATCACTTGGAATTCCAGGACCCGAATCGGCAATAATTACTTCGTATAGATTTGATACTTTTGTATCAGTAGAATTTTGAATCTTGACACTTAATAAACCGCCATTTGAATCCATCGCTTGAACTGCATTACTAATTAAATTTACAAATACTTGTTCAAGTGCTCTTGCATCGCCTAATACTAGTGGGGATGGGATAAGACACTCATATTCTGAAGTAATATTCAAACGACGCATTCGGGGTTTCCATCTTTCTATTATTAATGGAATAATGCTATTTAAATCAACAGCCGAAAAATGATATTCAATTGGTTTTGAAAAAGTTAATGTTGAATCCATTAAATGTGTTAATCTCTGACAATCTCCTTGAAGGCGATTGATTAGATCAAAATGCGGATCTGAGGGCTGAATATTCATGTTAATGAATTGTAAACCAGTCATGATGCTGTTTATTGGGTTTTTTACCTCATGGGCAAATACCGCAGAAACCTCACCTAGAAGAGCTCTTTGTTCGAGTTGTTGTGTGCGCGCCTGGATTTGTTCAGTTTGGCTTAGATCTCTTATTAATAACAAAACGCTAAAGACCACACTGTCATTTATGATTGGTATTGTTAAAACTTGGGCAGGAAAGGATTTTCCAGTTCTGTTATGTAATTTAAAATTGCTACTTGTGACTGTTGAAATACCTTTTTTAGCAGACAACAATGCAGCACTAATTGATTCTGTCCCAATTATTACAGATTCAATATCTAATTTAAATACCTCTTTACTGGTGTAACCTAACAGAATCTCTGCTGCCGGATTCAATTCAGCAATTTGCATATCCGGTGTAAGGACAATAACACCTTCTTCAAGATTATCAATTACAGTATGTTGTATGTTTATAACCTGCTTTAATCTTTGAATAGTTTTTCGGGCATTTTCAATTTGAAGGATTTTCTCAATTGCAATAGAACTTTGCATACTTATAAATTCTAATATTCGAATTTTATAATTATCTGGAAATGGTTCAGAACCGATTAATACAAAAAAACCAGTCCATTCTTTTTTTGTGAATAAGGGAATGCTTAAAAAATACTGATATCCAGAGTTCTTAGCCAGTTCGTGCAATTCTGATGTAGTCCGTCGATTCTCTTTCCAATAACTTACTTCATTTAAGCCTGATACATCTTCGAATGAAAGAGTCTTCGGTAGTTCTAGTTCTTCATTGTTGTAATTTGGTATTGCTAAATTGGCTTCGTTATTATCTAATTTATAAAAATTTGCAGCTGCAGCATGGGTTAATTCTTTTATTAAATTTATTGATTGGGAGATTGCTGAGTTTACATCAACTTGATCAGATATTAATATAGTTTTAAATACACAATCAAAATAGTTTTCTTGTGCGATTAAATCTTCTTTTATATTAAACAAAGCTTGCTTAGGGATTAGTCTTAGTAAGACATGTTGATTAGTTGGTACTAGGGACTGAATCCTCAAATTGAACTCAATTAATTTACCATTTGATGTTTTTAATTCAAGAATTATCGGTTGTTGACTTAATGGATTTGTATCGAAATCTTTGTTAAATATTGATGATAGTGAAACGCCTATTAGTGAATTTGATTCCATTCCGGTAAGGGAGCAAAAAGCTTGATTTGCATAGATAACTTGGTCGTTAATTCGATCATACAAGAGTAAGATATTTGGATTTAAATCCAAAATGATTGATCTTTCTTTTGCTAATTGATCATCTTGAGAATTTACTGATGAAAATATTTTGCTATTTTCAGATTCCACTTACAAATCAGCAGCCTCCATATTAGATTCCCGTAAATAAGCAGGTAAAATTCCTTCCATTGCCCGATATTTAGCAATTGTGCGTCTGGCAATGTCGATTCCTTTATCTTTGAGAATTTCCTGTAATTCTGTATCACTTAATGGCTTTGTTTCACTTTCGATGATTTCTTTAATTAGACATCGAAAAGATAAACTGCGATCAAAAAAGATTGACATTGGAACAATCCGTTTATTTGGTAATTGTACCGTTTTGCTTGAAACAGCTCTAGAAATTGTTGATTCATGCACGCCTAGTTCCTTAGCAATTTCAGCTCTTGTAAGAGATACCATGTGTTTTTCACCTGATAAAATGAAATCTCTCTGATAAGCTACAAGTTTTTCAAGTAACATTTTTAGTGCATTTGAGCGTTGTTGAACACATTTTATCAATAAGGAAGCCCGGTCAAGATCACCTTTCCACTCTTGAATTTTTTCCTCGTTTGCTTGCTTTATGGCTTGTTTAAACAAAGGATTAATTTGAAGGGTACCACTAATGGGATGAATAATCTCAACAACTAATGGATTTTTTGGATTTTCGTTAAGATGATAAATTAATACATCAGGTTTGTGATAAACCTTGCTCTCATTTTCGTTAGGGTTTCTAACATCTCCCCAAGAAGCACGGGCCGGGAATGGGTTTAAGTTATTTGCAACAAAATTTGCTACATTTGTGATAATCCTGGTATTGATACCCAGTTTTTTCCCCAGTTCATAATAGTGGTGATGACTTAGATCATGTAAACCAACCTCAATTATTTGCCTAGTATAATCGGGCACCCTTAAAGTTTCTGATAACACTTCTATTTGAACTAATAATGCTTCTTTTGGATTCTTGGAGCAAACCCCAATTGGTTCACATCTTTTTAGTTTTTCAATAATTGCTTCAATTTCTAACATTGGTCGATGATGATAACGTGCTATTTCATAAGAATTAATCGTAAGGAAGCCATCTTCATCTAAATGAGTGAGTATGTAAGCTGCGATTAGTCGATCCTCAGGATTAAGTTCAGGCGCGACTTGGCGTAATACATATGTGGGCAAGTCTATGGATTCTGATGAATATGGATCGTCAGATATTTCATCAATATTTTGTTTATTAAAATAATAAAAATCTTCCTTTGGAGAAATAAAAACAATTGGATCTTCTCTTGTCAAATCTGAAGGTTGGCTGCATATTGGGCAAGTACCATTTTGCGGTAGCAATCTCTTGCACATTGGGCAACGTCGCTCATTAATTAATTCTAATGCAGGGTTGTTCGCTAATTCAGATTCTATTTTCTGTTGCAATTCTGTTGAGGTAAGGCTCAGCAACGTCATCGTTTGAGCTAAATGGGCAGAAGTTGTTATGGTTGTGTTTAGATAATGTGTCTGAAGCATGAAATTTGATCTCACTTCAATATAGTATATTGTACTTCTAAAAATGTAGCAAGATTTGTGCCAAGCAATTTTGGGCGGAAATTTCTAACGAAGTCTTACCAGCTTGATTGTAATTATGTGACGCAAGGATAAAGTTACTCTTCCTGGATTATAATAAAAAGAAAAGGTTGAGGAGTTTTGAGTAATGAAAATTGTCCCAGCTCACAGCATCGCAAATATTCGGCCATATTTCTTTTCAACATTAAATAAAACAATTGATGAATTAAAAACACAGGGATTAGATATTATTAGGTTGGATATGGGTTCGCCTGATTTACCACCGGCTGATTTCATAATTGAGAAGCTGATTGAATCTGCAAAAAGACCTGACAAACACGGCTATACTCCAATGGGCGGAGCGCCTGCATTTAGAAAAGCGGTGTCAATTTACTATAATGCTAGATTTGACATTGACTTAAACCCTGACACTGATATAGTCGCATTGATTGGATCAAAGGAAGGAATTTTTAATATCAATCATACTCTTTTAGATCCAGGGGATTTAGTTCTTTTACCCGATCCTTACTATCCAGTTTACTTGGCTGGTGCACAAATAGCAGATTGCAGAATTTACTTTATGCCTTTACTCAAGGAAAATAATTTTTTACCAGATTTTGATTCTATTCCTGAAAAGATTAAAAAAGAAGCTAAATTAATGTGGCTTAATTATCCAAACAATCCTACAGGCGCAATTGCTCCTATTGAATTCTTCGAAAAAGCAGTTGAAGTAGCTGAAAAATATGAAATTGTTATTGCCCATGATGCTCCATATGTTGATGTTACATTCGATCAATACCGGGCACCAAGTATTTTACAGGCTAAGGGAGCAATGGATGTAGCAATTGAATTTAATTCACTATCTAAAGCTTATAACATGGCTGGATGGAGAGTAGGCATGGCCGTGGGAAACCCAGAAATAATTAATCTACTCAAAATTTACAAAAGTCAAATTGATTCGTCCATATTTGCACCCATCTTAGATGCCGCTGAGATTGCTCTTACTGGTGACCAGTCATGGTTAGAAGAAAGGAATGCAATTTATGAGGAGCGTAGAGATATTGTTTACAAAGGTCTTATAACTTCCGGTTTTGAAGTTGAAAATCCAAAAGGCGCACTGTATTTATGGGCAAAGTTGCCTAAAGGGTTTAATAATTCGATGGAATTATGCAGCAAATTGCTCCAAGAAACAGGCGTAAGCATTACTCCAGGTGTGGTTTATGGAGCACATGGTGAGGATTACATCCGAATTTCAATAATTACCCCAACAGAAAAATTGCAGACTGCCATGGAAAGAGTTTTCCTTTGGATGCAGAAGCAAGAAAGAAAAAAAGGACTTGAATAACTCATTAGTTACCCAAAACAAACCTGAAACCGCAATTCTAGTTGGCGTAGAAATCCATCAACAAGATTCCCTTTTATCCTTAGATGACTCTTTATTAGAGTTAGCTTTACTTGCAGAAACGGCTGGTGTGTCTATCGTGGGTGAAATCACTCAAAAACTTGAGTCATTAAATCCTCGAACATATATAGGGTCAGGCAAGGTAGAAGAATTGCGAATATTGGCTGAAGAGCTAAACGCAAATATAGTAATTTTCGATGATGAACTATCTCCTCGTCATCAAAGAGAATTGGAAGAAATTATTGGGAAAAGTATTAAAATTATTGACCGTACAGCATTAATTTTAGATATTTTTGCGCAACATGCTAATACACGTGAAGGAATTTTGCAAGTTCAATTAGCTCAATATGAATATCGCCTACCTCGATTAACGCGCGCATGGACTCATTTAGCTCGTCAGACCGGTGGAGGAGGTGGACGAACGGGTGCTGGTGCTGGGGTAGGCTTACGCGGACCGGGCGAAACGCAATTGGAAGTTGATAGGAGGGAAATCCGATCAAGGGTGTCCAAATTACATGAAGAACTGGAGAAGGTTCGATCTCACAGAGCTAGATATCGCTCTCAACGGAAAAAAAGTGAAACGCCTGTGGTAGCTTTAGTCGGGTACACAAATGCTGGGAAATCTACTTTATTGAACCAGTTAACCAATGCAGATGTATACGTAGCTGATCAATTATTTGCTACATTGGATCCAACGACAAGAAAAATCAAATTACCCAATGGTCAACAGGCATTGTTGTCGGATACGGTAGGGTTCATTCAAAAATTACCAACGACTTTAATCGCTGCCTTTAGGGCAACTTTAGAGGAGATTGCGGAGGCAGATCTTTTATTACACATTATTGATGTGACTCACCCTAATTCATTTGCACAGGCTAAGTCTGTTCTTGAAACCCTAAATGAGATTGGCGCAGGTGATATTCCGATCATTACAGTATTAAACAAAATCGATCTATTTAAGGATAATGATCAAAATTCAGAGATAAGATATAAATATCCAAACACATATCTCGTTAGTGCTTTACAAAATCTAGGTATTGATAATTTACTTAAAGCAATTGCAGAAGAACTATATAATCCAAGTATCCCGATTTCAGTTTTCTTACCTTACAGCGAAGGTCATTTAATTTCAATATTCAACGAGGTTGGAGTCGTTGAACAATTATCACATCAGGAATCGGGTGTAAAAATCATTGGATTTGTCCCGAGAAGATTGGTAAGGCGATTCCAAAGTCATTCTATAGAAAATTAAAACAAAAAAGCCACACCGAATTTTGTGTGGCTAAATTAATTAATAGTATTTTATTCTTTTTCTATTGTAATTACTTCTCGGCCTTGATAATGTCCGCAATTCGGACATACTCGATGAGGTAATCTTGTTTCGCCGCAATTTGGGCAAGCAACACTATTTCTTGCTTTTAATGAATCATGAGCTCGGCGTCGATCTCGACGACCTGATGATGATTTTCTTTTTGGTAAGGGTGTCATTTATAAAACTCCAACTAGTTAATATTCTTTAATAACCGTACTATCATATATCATAATTATTAGATCGTCAAGGCTAAATTGAAGAGACTGTTGAAAAACAAGTGATTAATTGACGAAAAAAGGCATCTATGATTCAATTAGGGCAATAAAAAGCAAGGAGATGCCATGGTGGAAAAGAGACGCTATAAAGAGACTGGTGAACAATCATTT
>Ga0209723_1002372_pt1 | contig 25412 bp, 23 predicted proteins | sample BiotimSIPDNA_2_FD_185750 | JGI IMG/M metagenome (GOLD analysis project Ga0209723, IMG submission 185750) | Anaerobic biogas reactor microbial communites from Washington, USA - Biogas_R2 time_0 SIP DNA (SPAdes) (version 2) | ecosystem: Engineered > Bioreactor > Anaerobic > Unclassified | place...
TTTTGTAATGACCCGGTTCCATTCGCTTTTGTCATATAGGTCCAAATTATCCTGATACTTGGCAGTAACCTGAGGTGTCACTAATGGACCGGCGATTTCATCCAATTGGTCATTGGTGAGATCGTCCAGCTTTTCACGGGCATCTTCCAAAGCAGGAATGTTGAATTCTTCGTAATCTTTATCGGCAAAAGAGTATAATCTTTCTACCTCTGTCACTACATCGTCAATAGCATCAGCTGATGCATAATTAACCGGTCCCAACACAAAAACCATCAAAAAGGTAATTAAAACCAAAGAAACCCATTTCTTTTCCTGCAAAATTCATCCCTCCTCTATTCTTTAAAACTAGTTTTTCATCCCCCCTCATCCTGGTTGAAGACTCCTGCTTGTAAAATTTCAACATTTTTAAAAAGAATAAATCAAATAGTTCAAAATATTTTTTCCAGTCATACTATTTAATTGTAATATTCTTCATGATATCATAAAACCCTACTTTTTATAACGATTTTTCAGAAAATGGGACTTTGGGGAAGGCTATTTTTTAAAAAAATAAATACCTGTTGTTAATCTGCTTTACTTATGTTATTATACCCTCAGAGGGTATATCCAGGGATGAAATCTGGCCGCCCTGCAAATAATATAGATGAGGTGATAATATGACGATGTTACAAATATCCCTTGAAACCGCCGAAGATCTTAAACAGATTATGAAAGAGCAGAATATCAATAGCACCAGCCTGCGAATAATTGCTCGGATTGGTTGAGGCGGAATGTCCTATGATCTGGTTCTGGATGAACCGGGGGAACTTGATACCGTTGAAGAACACGAAGGTTTGACTTTTATGGCAGAAAACAGGATTGTCGAACGCTATGGCCCTTTTAAGATGACATCATTTAAAAGAGGCAACCGGATTTATATGGATATCAACAGCATTCATGATACCGGAGGCGGGGGCTGTGATTCCTGTACAACCTGTGGTTAAATAAAATATTTCGACTTCCTTTATTTAATGAAGGAAGTCTTTTTTTATCCTTATAATCACCCTTATATATAATCAAAAAAATTTGTGCTAATATGTGGTTGTAATTTATTATCAGGAGCAGATGCTGATGAAAAACAAGCGACAATTTGCCGTGATTGGGCTGGGAAGATTCGGGGGCAGCCTTATTAAAGAACTGGTTGCTATGGGCCATGAAGTTCTGGCCATTGATACCGATGAAGAAAAAATTGAAGATTATGTGGATATTGCCACACATGCTGTGCAGGCTGATTCAACGGATGAGGCGGTTCTGCGGAAACTGGGCATTACTAATTTCGATGTGGTAGTGGTATCCATCGGCAATAATTTGCAGGCCAATATACTTACTGCCATCACTTTGAAAGAAATAGGGGTGAAAAAAGTTATTGCCAAGGCGCGGACAGCTTTACACGGTAAGGTGCTGGAGAAAATCGGTACTGATATGGTTATTTATCCGGAACGGGACATGGCTATTAAACTGGCCCATTCCTTTGTCCATAATATAATGAATCAAATCGATCTGTCATCAGAGTACAGCATCGTTGAGATTTTAGCTCCCGCTGAGTTCGTGAATAAGAGTCTGCGGCAAATGGATTTAAGAACCAAAAAGAACATAGCTGTAATAGCCATCAAACATGATGAAGAGATTTCTTTGCCTCCTGACCCCGATCAAATCATTAAAGCCCGTGATATTTTAGTCATTGCCGGCGAAAATAAATATATTAATAATGTTGCTGATCTTGATTTGTAGGAGATTGCGATGCTGGGCAAATTAAACCCGGCCCAAGTTTTAGTGGTCGGTTTTTCTGTAATCATTATTATAGGAAGTGTTCTGCTGTCACTGCCCATTGCAGTTGAAAACGGCCAGATCAATTTTTTGACTTCCTTTTTTACTGCCACTTCTGCCCTCTGTGTTACCGGATTGGTTTTAGTTGATACCGGTACTTACTGGACCCCCTTTGGTCAGGTTATTATCATGCTTCTTTTTCAGGTCGGCGGCCTGGGGATCATGTCTTTTGCCGCTTTTCTGGCCTTTATCCTGGGACGGAGGATAAACTTAAAAGAACGGCTGACAATGCAGTATTCACTGAATAAATCTTCCCTGGGCGGTATCGTAAATGTATTTAAATATTTATTGATTTTCTCTTTCATTATAGAATTAGCCGGAGCCATAGCCCTGTTTATATACTGGTACCCCTCCATGGGGGCAGGAAAGGCCTTATGGTATGGTGTTTTCCATTCCATCTCCGCTTTTAATAATGCCGGATTTGATTTATTCGGTAATTTTGCCAGTTTGACGGGTTTCACCGGTGATGCCATGCTGGCCATAACCATTTCAGCACTTTTGCTGATTGGCGGTCTGGGCTTTATTGTGATTTATGAATTGATAAATTACCCCCGCGAGCGGAGTCTCACCCTGCATTCTCGGGTCGTCCTCATCACCACCGCCATTCTGGTCGGGGGCGGAACTCTCCTGTTCTGGGCTCTGGAAAATAACCTGCTCCTGCAGGGGTTAACAGCGGGAGAGAGTTTCATTACTTCATTTCTTCAGGCATCAACCCGCACCTGTGGTTTTACCATGGTGAACATGGCAGATTCATCACTTTCCACCCAGATTTTCATGATGTTCATGATGTTCATCGGCGGGGCCCCGGGTTCAACTGCCGGGGGCGTTAAAGTAACTACTCTGGCCATTCTTTTTCTGGCTGTTATCAGCAATTTGAAAGGGAAAAATGATATCGAGGTCTTTGAAAGAAGGCTGGCGAATGCTGATTATCAAAAAGCCATCACTGTTTTCAGCATTGCCTTTGTATTTATAATCCTGTTGATTTTTCTGATTTCCATCGGCCATGACTATCCCTTGAACATCATAGCTTTTGAGGTAATATCTGCTGCCGGTACCGTAGGACTAAGCCTGGGCCTTACCCCTCATCTGGATACACTGGGACAATTACTTATAATTATTGCCATGTTTCTAGGCCGGGTCGGACCACTGACCATTGCCTATTCCATGATTTATGGTAAAAAACCCGTTGATATAAGATATGCGGAAGGCCGTATAATGGTAGGTTAAAAAAAGGGCGGGATGAATTCCCGCCTTTTTCTATCTATTCTCCCGCAATAATTTTTTGCGGGCTATTTCCTTATCCTGCCGTTCATATAATTGCTCACACAGACCCTTTACCACCATATCCGGCAGTCTGGTGATGGGCCTGCCGCTGCTTAAAGCATAGTAGTAGGAACGGGCTGCTTTTTCCAGCAATTCCACATTGCGAAAGGCGTTTTCCATCGATATTCCCATGCTCAGTGCCCCATGATTCTGGATGATGTAACAATTGCAGCGATTGCTTATTTGATGGATCACATTTTGCGACAGCTGATGGCTGCCTGACAAACCATATGGTATCACATCGATACTATGCCCCACATTGAAGGTGACTTCATCGAAGATGGCCGGGATGGATTCATTGATCAATGCAAATATACTGGCATAAACCTGATGGGTATGCATGATGGCATTAACATCGCGCCGATTTTTATACACTTCGATATGCATCGCCGTTTCAATGGAGGGTTTGAATTTGCCCTCCAATAACTCTAAATTGAAATCAACGATGCAGATATCATCTACATGTATGCCAAAGTAATCCATACTGGTGGGTGTAATAGCGATCAGATCCTCCCCTTCTATCAGCATAGAAATATTGCCCCCGGTTCCAACCGTATAACGCCTTTGTGATAACAGCTGACTATATTCTAAAACAGTTTCTTTATAACTCTGGTACTTACTCATTTTCCAGCACCCCTTCTAACAAATTATCCTTGTAGTTTAATATATCATATGTAAATGGCTTTTAAAATAAAAAAGCGCCGACAGTATTCATCCCGGTTGGGCAAAGAAACTAAAAAGTACCCTCCATGATAAGACCCCGGAAATAAACCAGCCCGGCTGTTTATCGCACCTGTGGTACTGGCTGTAGCCGGGCTGGTAATGTATAAATGTCATTCTTTTAGAGGGCAGCTGTAAAAATTATTGATGTTCCTTATTAGAAGGGGATGCGATTGGTTTTTGACCAGAGTTTCATTTCTTTGGCTGCATTAAGCAATTCATCTCTGAAGTCAGGGTGGGCAATATTTATCAATGCTTCCGCCCGGCCCCATACAGAGGTTGCTTTCATATTGACCAGTCCATATTCAGTTACCAGATAATGAACTACGGTACGGGGTACTGTAACAACGGAACCAGGAGTCAAAAGTGGCTTGATGCGGGAATACATCTTGCCTTCTTTGTCTTTGTAGGTGGAAGCAAAGGCCAGAAATGCTTTTCCCCCTTTGGAATGGAAGGCACCAGTGACAAAATCCAATTGCCCGCCGGTTCCCGAGATTTGTCTTAAGCCGAAGGTTTCAGAACATACCTGGGAAAGCAAGTCAACTTCCATAATATTATTTATCGCAATCATATTGTCATTTAAAGCAACATTGACCGGATTATTGGTATAATCCACCGTATATGATGCACAGCGGGGATTGCCGTCAATGAAATCATAGGTTTCCTGTGTCCCCAGACAGAAGGAAAAAGCACTTTTGTTTATATCCCGGGCCTTTTTGGCATTGGTTATTTTCCCGGCTTTATAAAGCTTGGTAAAAGCATCGCAGAACATCTCGCTTTGAACTCCCAGATCATGCAAATCGGAATCCGCTATCAAATTCCCGATGGTATTAGGCAGACTGCCGATTCCCAGCTGCAGGCATGCACCATTAGGTATTTCAGACACGATCAGTTCGGCAATTTTCTTTTCTTCCGGCGTGGCTTCCGGCATTTGGGGCAGGGTAAATATGGGTGTATTACTGCCTTCAATGACATAATCTATTTCACTGATATGTAAGTATTCGTCACTGCCCCCCAAACAAAGAGGCATGTTCTCATTAACTTCTACCACTACAGCCCTTTTGGTACTCAAGGCTGTTCCCCGTAAATGTGAATTCCCCAGACCAAAGTTAAAACAGCCGCTGTTGTCCATGGGGGTCGCCTGGCACACCCACACATCGGGCATTCTATCCATGTATTCATTGCTGTAAGCCAGCATTGTCGCTTCATGATAGTTAAAGGGTAAATGGGCAACCAGACCCAGATCTCCGGCTTTACGATCAAGGGCAGTAAAATACCAGCTAAAACATTGGAAGGTTTTCTGCTCCGGGTCTTTAAGCAATACTTCCGGTATGGGCAAAACGGATCCGATAAACCTCATGGAGACGTTTTTCAGGTCTTCACCAGCCCGCTGACCCAGTGCCACATCAAAATCAACGGGTTTGGTGGCAAAAGCCCCATAGTCAACAATATCACCGGATTGGACCAGTTGCGCCGCCTGTTCTGCTGTTATCAATTTCTTTTTGTACTCATCCATATAGGTACTCATGTAAAAAATCCCTCCATTCTCCTGAATTTTTCGATTAATTCGAATATTTTAACTAATTATAACACTTCGCGCACCAATTGTAGCAAAAAATCTTAAATTTCATTTACTCTTTTGCCAGAACTTGATTTATTGCATAATGGATAGAAATAATGGCATGATTAACCTTATAGGAGGTTGTGATATGGATGAAAAGAAAATAACCCGGCAGGCCACTTTTGCCGGGGGATGCTTCTGGTGTATGGTCCCCCCCTTCGAACACTTGCCCGGGGTGCAAAAGGTGGTATCGGGGTATACGGGCGGGTACAGTGAAAATCCTACCTATGAGGAAGTCTGCCGCGGAAATACCGGGCACATGGAAGCGGTGCAGATTACTTATTACCCCGGGATAATAAACTACCGGGACCTTTTAGAAGAATTCTGGCGGCAGATTGATCCCACCGATGCCGGGGGACAATTTCATGACCGGGGAGTATCCTACCAGACAGCAATATTCTACCACGATGCGGAACAACAATTGGAAGCGGAAAGTTCCAAAGAGCAGCTGCAAAACAGCGGGCGTTTTAAAAAGCCCATAGCAACAAAAATTTTGCCGGCCGGTGTTTTTTATCCGGCGGAAGATTATCATCAGGATTATCACCGCAAAGAACCTTATCATTACAGCCGCTACCGGGAAGCCTCCGGACGGGATTATTTTATTAAACGCCACTGGGGCTATGATAAGGAAAAACTGCGCAAAAAGCTGAGCAAAATGCAATATGAAGTGACCCAGAACAATGCTACCGAGCCGCCTTTTAACAACGAATTCTGGGATTATAAAGGAGAAGGGATCTATGTTGATATTGTTTCCGGGGAGCCTTTGTTCAGTTCTCTGGACAAATTCGATTCTGGCTGTGGCTGGCCCAGTTTCACCCGGCCTCTGGAAGCTGCCAGTATAAAAGAAAAAAGTGACAGAAGCCATTTCATGAACCGCACAGAAGTAAGAAGCCGCAAGGGCGATTCCCACCTGGGACATGTCTTTGATGATGGTCCGGCACCAGCCGGCCTGCGCTATTGCATCAATTCCGCCGCTTTGCGTTTTATCCCCAGAGAAAAGCTGGCTGAAGAGGGTTATGGTGATTATTTATCCCTCTTTGAGTAAAGGATTTGCTGCACCAATGCATTATTTTCGGCAATAAAAAAGGGATCAGTTTTAACTGATCCCTGTTATTTACGCTGGCTTATCTGTAATCATTTCTCCTAGCCTGGAAACAATCTCTGCAATAAATCGGCCTTTCACCAGTAGGTTCGAAAGGAACTGTGGTTTCAGCGCCACAGGAAGCACACACTGCATCGTGCATTACGCGGTCTTCCCTGCGATTGCCATATCCGCCGCGCTGTTGTTTGCGGGCTCTTCTGCAATCCGGGCAGCGTCCAGGTTCATTTTCGAAACCTTTCTCTGCATAGAATTCCTGTTCTGAAGCTGAGAACAAAAATTCAACTCCGCAATCTTTACATGTAAGGTATTTGTCTTCGGCCACTAATAAACATCCCCTTTGTAGGAGTAAACTCTTGGACTTATTTTTCCCCGCAAAGGAGGCATACTAAGAACAAGGCAAAGCTATTGTACTTCATTACAATATGGTTGTCAAATTACTTTTATCATCTATTTTCATCATCTGCTTTTTCCACCCTGACCAGCAATTGCCCATCGGCAGCACTCAAAGTAACTGTGTCACCGGCTTCGATTTCCCCCTTGATTATATACCGGGACAGCATGGTTTCAACTTCATGCTGGACCAATCGTTTCAAAGGCCGGGCACCATAGGCCGGATCATAGCCCTGTTCTGCCATGTACTGCAAAGCATCATGATCCCAGTGCAGATGTGCTCCAATGTTCCGGCGGAAACGAAATGCCAGGTTTTTTAATAGTATTTCTGCAATGGCTTGAATCTGTTCCTGATCTAAAGCATGGAAGACGATGATCTCATCTACACGATTTAAAAATTCCGGCCGGAAATAGCCTTTTAACATCTCAGTGACCCGGGTTTTCATTTCTTCGTAATCCCCGCCCGTCTCCTGATAATTTAAAATCTCATGACTGCCGATATTGGAGGTCATTATAATGATGGTGTTGCGGAAATCAACTGTCCGGCCTTTCCCATCGGTCAGGCGCCCATCATCCAATATCTGCAGGAGCAGATTAAATACGTCATTATGGGCTTTTTCTATCTCATCAAATAGTATTACTGTATAGGGTTTGCGTCTTACAGCTTCAGTAAGCTGCCCCCCCTCATCATAGCCCACATATCCCGGCGGAGCACCGATCAGGCGGGCGATACTATGTTTTTCCATGTATTCGGACATATCGATCCTGATTATACTTCTTTCATCATCAAAAAGAGCCTCAGCCAATGCTTTGCCCAGTTCTGTCTTCCCCACTCCGGTAGGACCGAGGAAAATGAAACTGCCCACCGGCCGATTGGGATCTTTTAACCCGGAACGGGACCTTAACACGGCATCAACCACTGCTGAAACTGCTTCATCCTGTCCCACAACTCTTTGATGCAGAATATCGTCCAGCCGCAGCAGTTTTTCCCGTTCACCGGCCAGTAAGCGGCTGACCTGGATACCCGTCCAGCGGCTTACGACACTGGCTATATCCTCATCGTCAACTTCTTCTTTTAACAGGCGGCTGGCCTGGTGTTTGCCGGCTAAATGCTCTTCTTCCGCCTTGAGCTTACGTTCCAGATCATTTAAACGGCCATATTTTAATTCAGCGGCACGGTCTAAATTAACTTCCCTTTCCGCTCTTTCTATCTCAATGCGGCATTCTTCTATTTCCTTTTTGATTTTCTGCACCCGGGCAATGGATTGTTTTTCGGCCTGCCAGCCTGCCTGCATGGCGTCTGATTCACTATGCAGATCCTGCAGTTCTTTTAAAAGATTACTCAGCCTTTCCTGGGAAGCACTGTCCTTTTCTTTCTTCAAAGCCGCCGCTTCGATCTCCAGCTGCATTATCCGCCGGGTTATTTCATCCAGTTCCGCCGGCATGCTGTCAATTTCGGTCCGCAGCTTGGCCGCTGCTTCGTCCACCAGGTCAATTGCTTTATCTGGCAAAAACCTATCAGAGATATAACGATCGGATAATACTGCTGCCGCCACTAATGCTGCATCCTGAATCCGTACCCCATGGTGGACTTCATAACGTTCTTTCAAACCGCGCAAAATGGAAATAGTATCTTCTACTGAAGGCTGATTCACCATTATCGGCTGGAATCTTCTTTCCAGGGCGGCGTCTTTTTCGATATGTTTACGGTATTCATCAAGGGTCGTGGCCCCAATAGCCCGCAGTTCTCCTCGGGCCAGCATGGGTTTTAACAGGTTGCTGGCATCCATAGCCCCTTCCGCAGCCCCGGCACCTACCACTGTATGCAATTCATCAATGAACAGTATAATTCGGCCGTCAGAACTTTCGACTTCTTTTAAAACTGCTTTTAAACGTTCTTCGAATTCACCGCGATATTTGGCTCCGGCAACCAGTGATCCCATGTCCAGGGCAATACATTTTTTACCCTTCAAGCCTTCCGGAACATCCCCCACTGTAATACGACGGGCCAGGCCTTCCACTATGGCAGTTTTACCCACACCGGGTTCGCCGATCAATACCGGATTGTTTTTGGTACGCCGGGAAAGTATTTCTATCACCCGGCGGATTTCTTCATCCCGGCCAATAACCGGATCCAGTTTGCCTTCTGCCGCCATCCGGGTAAGGTCACGCCCGTATTTCTCCAGGGCTTCATAGCTGTCTTCCGGATTATCACTGGTCACCCGCTGGGACCCGCGGATACTGCGCATAGCTCCCAGCAGTTTTTCCCGGCTTAAACCAGCACCAGCCAATAATTCTTTTAAATCATTTTCCCCTTCAAGGAGAATACCTAAAATCAAATGTTCGGCACTGACATATTCATCTTTTAAAATTTGCGCTTCTTTATCCGCCTGGGCCAAAATCCGCGATACATTGCCACTTATATATACTGAACCTTCATAACCATATACCGAAGGTATTTTTTCCAGTAACCGCTGCAGTCCCTCCCGTAATGAAACCACATTGATGCCGGCTTGTTCCAGAAAGCGCATGGTTACTCCGCCTTCCTGCTCCAATAAAGCCATCAGCAGATGGCGACCGCTGACTTCCTGATGATGACTGCCCGCCGCCAGCTGCTGGGCATCAAGCAAAGCCTGGCGGGATTTTTGCGTTAATTTATCCATGCTCATATTATCCTACCTCTTTTCTTTCAACTGGCGAATTTCATTTTCCAGTTCCGTGATCCTTTCTAATAAATCACAAATCAAAATCGCCCCATTGAGGTTGATACCCAACGTATCCCGCAAACGGGCAATTTTATTTATCCGGTAAAGATCCCGGCAATCAACTTTCTCATTTACCACTTCAATGACTCCCAGTTCCTCCAGGATCTCCAGAAGTCCGGGGTGAATAGAAAGCATGGATACCGGCAGCCATTCTTCTTCGGCGGGGAAAACTACGCGAACCATTTTCATAAAAAATCACCCCTATTTTTCATAAATCTCTTTTATCTTTTGATACAATTCTTTTTCTTCTGCAGTGATATTCTTTTTTACTTCGATATTGACCCGCACAAAATGATCGCCTTTCGGCCCTTTCCTGCCCGGCAGCCCCAGGCCCTTTAATCTTAGCCTCTGGCCGCTGGAAGTGCCCGGCGGAATAGTGATTACCACTGTTTTATCCAATGTGGGAACCGCTGCTTTATCACCCAGCACCGCCTGATCGGGCCTGATATTCAATATACTTTCCACATCCTGGCCTTTAACAGTAAACTGCGGATGAGGCAGCAGTCTGATTTTCAGGTATAAATCCCCCCGTTCCCCGCCGCCGAAGCCTTCACCGCCCTGGCCTTTAAGCCTGATGGTGCTGCCTTCTGCTGCCCCCGGGGGTATTCTTACATCAATGTTTTTTTGCCCTGGAATCGAACCGGTCCCTCCGCAGCGTGTGCAAACTGTTCGCCCGCTGGCCCCGCGCCCCTGGCATTCGCTACATACGCTGCCGGTTGAAAGGCGCAGTGATTTAGTAACACCATGATATGCTTCTTCTAATGTCAGTGCTATTTCACTTTCCACATCCTGTCCCTTAAGGGTTCCTTCATAACGGCTGCCGGTTCTGCGGCCGCCGGGTCTGCTGCCGAATATACTGGCGAAAAAATCGCTGAATCCCTGAAAATCTTCAGGATTGAAATCATTGCTGTAATAATAGGAACTGCCCATGTCACCGGGATCGAAACTATCACCGGTTTTCCAGTTGCTGCCGAGGCGGTCATATTTTGACCGCTTCTCGGCATCACTTAGCACTTCATAAGCTTCATTGATTTCCTTGAATTTTTCTTCCGCCTGTTCTTTGTCCTTCTCCGAATGAAGGTCAGGATGCCATTTGCGTGCCAGTTTCCGATAGGCAGCCTTGATTTTTTTGGCGTCCGCATCACGGGGAACGCCTAATATTTCATAATAATCCCGAAAGGTTACTGCCATAACATCAGCCTCCTAACCTGAAACAACTTTAGTTCTCATCAAACTCAGCATCGATGACTTCTGCCTCATCAGTTTCTGTGTGGCTTTCGCCGACAGTTGCATTGCCCAGATCTTGCATGATTGCTTCCAACTCACTGGTTCTGGCTTCAATCTCTTCAATTGGTGCCTTGTCATCCAATAATTTGCGCAAGCTGTCTATGACCCCCCGGGCCTTTTCCTTGTCGGGGCTTTCTGCCAGCCCTTCCAGCTGATGGCTGGCGTTATAGCAGATGGCATCAGCATTATTACGTGTTTCAGCCTCCTGCCTTCTCAGGCGGTCTTCCTCACTATGTTTTTTCGCATCATCAATCATACGATCTATTTCCGCTTTTTCCAGATTGGAGGAATTGCTGATGGTCACCGTTTGTTCTTTACCGGTGGATTTATCCTGGGCACTTACTTTCAATATCCCATTGGCATCGATATCAAAGGTCACTTCAATTTGCGGCATCCCTCTCATAGCTGCCGGAATCCCATCTAGTTTAAACTGTCCCAGTGTACGGTTGTCCCTGGCCAGTTCCCTTTCACCCTGCAGTACATGTATGTCAACTGCCGGCTGATTGTCTTCCGCGGTGGAGAAAGTCTCACTCCTGCGTACCGGAATGGTAGTATTCCGCTCGATGATTTTGGTCATTATGCCGCCCATGGTTTCAACTCCCAAGGACAGCGGGGTAACATCCAGCAAAACTACATCTTTGACTTCCCCGGACAATACTCCGGCCTGAATCGCTGCCCCAACTGCCACTACTTCATCAGGGTTTACCCCCATATTAGGTGACTTGCCGATAAGATCCTGTACTAATTTCTGCACTGCCGGCACCCGGGTCGAACCGCCCACTAAAATGACCTCATCGATATCCTGTTTGGTCAGACGTGCATCTTTCAAAGCATTATCCACCGGCGCCCGGAGTTGTTCCACCAGATCATGGATCATGTTTTCAAATTTGGCCCGGGTGAGTTTCATTTCCAGATGTTTGGGACCATCGGCGTCTGCCGTAATAAAGGGCAGGCTAACCTGGGTTTCCATTACACTGGACAATTCAACTTTGGCCTTTTCAGCGGCCTCCGTCAGGCGCTGTAATGCTTGTTTATCCTTGCGCAAATCTATGCCATAGTCTTTTTTAAACTCCTCGGCCAGCCAATCGACGATCCTTTTATCAAAATTATCCCCGCCCAAATGAGTATTGCCATTGGTGGATTTTACTTCGAAAACACCGTCACCGACTTCCAGTGTCGATACGTCGAAAGTGCCTCCGCCCAGGTCAAATACTAATATGGTCTGATTGTTTTTGCTGTCTAACCCATAGGCCAATGCCGCAGCTGTGGGCTCGTTTATGATCCGCATTACATTTAAGCCGGCGATCCGGCCGGCATCTTTGGTGGCCTGCCGCTGGGCATCATTAAAATAAGCCGGGACTGTAACCACTACATCGGTAATCTTCTCTCCCACATAACGAGAGGCATCTTCCACCAGTTTCTTCAAAACCATTGCCGATATTTCTTCCGGCGCATATTGTTTATCCTGCACGGCAAATTTTACTGCATCATCTTTTCCGGCTATTACTTTATAGGGAACCAGAGTCATTTCATCAGCAACTTCGGAATATCTGCGGCCAATGAATCTTTTTATCGAATAAAAGGTATTTTCCGGGTTTAAGGCGCCCTGGCGTTTGGCGATCTGCCCCACCAGTCTTTCTTCACCTTTGAAAGCCACCACCGAAGGAGTAGTCCTGCCTCCCTCAGCATTGGTTATTACTTCCGGGCTGCCGGCCTCCATGATTGCCACAGCTGAATTTGTCGTTCCTAAATCAATACCTAAAGCTTTTGCCATTTTAATAACCTCCTTGTTTATCAAACTATATCCAGCTAAAAAGCTGATTACTTCTTTTTTTGACTGCACATCCAGTGTTTAAATGATCTTCTTAATCAATTATAATACCCCTTTATTTAATAGTCAACATTAGTCAAACACTATTTTAAGCCGGCTTGATCCCGCATGGTTATCATATCTATCCTTGTTTTGCCCGCCTGTATGCTTAAAAAATTTCCGCCGCCGGTTCTGGATGATTCATTGCTGCTGGCAGCTGATGATCGTCAGCTGTTTATCAAATTAATACGCTGTACCAGATTCCAGCTAAATGCATTGGTCAGTTTTGGTCAGGCTGGTCAGGAAGTCCCTTTTGATTCTATTATCTCCACAAGTTATATAATGATTTGCCGGACCGAAAAAAGGGGGAAAGACCTGGCAGTTCCCCCATAAAAAAAGATCGCTGCAGCAGCGATCTTAAAATAAGCAAAATATTTATTAACTTCTGTTCCCGTCCTGACAGTCGGGCAGATATATAAATATTTTTTCCTGGGCTCGTATGATATCCAGTAATATCTGGTTTATGGGGGTACTTATTCCATATTTTCTTCCCAGCTCAACAACTGTCCCGCCGAATATATTTACTTCCGTCTGCCGCCGGGCCTCAATATCCTGCAGCATAGATGTCTTGCCGGCAGGAGAAAGCCCGTCTATGACTCCCAGCAATTCCTGTATGTCATCCTGCCCTAAATTTACGCCGGCGGCAGTTGAAATGCTGATTACTTCCTCCATGGCTCCCAGCATGATTTCTCTGGCTGCCGGTACATTCTGGAACACTCCATAGGGGGCCCGCAAAACAGCCGATACCTGATTTATCCCCACATTGAGCAGAAACTTCCACCACAGGGTCCGCATCATGTCTTCCGGCACGGAGAAATTTATCTGCACCCGGGTAAAGAATTCCTGCAGCTTTTTAACTTTGGCGGAGTAATCACCCGGGTGGTTGTTCTTTTCCCCGAAGGCAATCGTACCCAGATTCTTAAAACTCACCCGATTGCCTGTTCGGACGGAATCGATCCCAAAACAAAGGGAATAAAGGATTTTTTCCCGGCCAAAAACATTTCCGATGATTTCCTCGCTGGTGATACCATTTAACAGGGAAATGATTATGGTATCGTCCCCCACGTGGTGCCGGGCCAGCTGTATTGCTTCCTCCAGCTGGTTGAATTTCACCGCAAATATCAAAAGATCGGCCGGGGAGCATTTTTCCTCCGGGGCATAAATATCAAATTTAATAGTGCTGCCATTTATATTTATGCCTTCGTTCCTGTAATTTACATACCTGGCCCCATCAGCGATAACCCTTATATTTTCCCGGGGAAGGAACTGGAGCATCTGGCCGGCATAAGCACTGCCCACTGCCCCTAATCCTACTATAGATATTTTTTCAATCTTTTTCATTTGTCCCTCACTTAATCTTTTTATATATTTTAAGCCAGGAAAGGAGAAATAGAAATATGGACGGACACTATTTTGTTTTTTACATTTCAGGCGAAAGTATTGTCAGATGCGGAAAATATATGGGATAATAGCAGGGTATGACATTACGATATCCATGGGGTGAAAGAATGAAAAATCACGAACTTTATCGGCGTAAAACTGTCAGTGTAGAAGAAGCTTTAAATCACATCAAAAGCGGGCAGGAAATCTGTTGCTCCCTGATAGCCTGTGAGCCGGTTGCCATGCTCAGCCAGCTGCATACCATCAAGGACAGGGTCGAAGATGTATCAGTGGTTGCCGCCCTGCTTACCTATGAATATGACTTTTTTATGGACCCTGGTATGCGGGGTCATTTTACTTTTAATAATTGGTTTTATACCGGCGGCGCCCGTAAGGCCCATGCCAATGGTACGGTGTCCTATATCCCCCTGGAACTGCACCGGGCCGTTTCCAGCCGCAGTGCCCTGCGCAAACCAGATGTATTTTTAGGCTGTGCCAGCCCCATGGACCAGCATGGTTATCTATCCCTATCAATTGATTCTGTATATGAAAAAGAGATTATTGAACGAGCTGATACGGTGATTTTAGAAGTGAACCCTAATTTCCCCCGGGCTTTTGGCGATACGCATATCCATATCTCTGCCATCGATTGCATAATTGAAACAGACCGCCCGCTGCCGGTTATGCCGGAAGTAAAAATCAGTGCTAAGGAAAAACTCATCGGTGAGTACGTTGCCGATCTGATCGAGGATGAATCGACATTGCAAATCGGTTACGGCAGTATCCCCATGGCTGTCACGGCTTCCTTGACGGATAAAAAAGATCTGGGAGTACATACCGAACTATTCAGTGAAGGTTTGCTGGATCTTTATGAGGCGGGAGCAATAACCAACCGCAAGAAGACCATCTGGAAGGACAAATTCATTGCCGATTGTGCCATTGGCACCAGGCGTCTTTATGATTTCCTCGATAATAATATGGCCGTTGAGTTTCACCGGGGCAGTGTGGTCAATGACCCGCTGATCATCGGGCAGAACCATAAAATGGTGGCCGTCAATTCAGCACTGGAAATGGATCTCACCGGCCAGTGTTGTGCAGAATCTATCGGGAGCAGGCATTATAGCGGAACCGGCGGTCACAAGGAGTTCGCCCAGGGGGTGCAATATTCACCCGGCGGTAAATCGATTATCGCTTTTTTATCCACCGCCCGTAATGATACTGTCTCACATATCGTTCCTTTTTTATCACCGGGGGCAACGGTCACCACCTCAAGGATAGATGTGGATTATGTGGTGACAGAATATGGTGTGGCCAGTTTAAGAGGGCGTTCCGTCCGGGAACGGGTCAAGGAATTAATAAATATTGCCCACCCGGATTTTAAAGACTATCTGCACAGTGAAGCCCAGCGGAATCAAATCTGGTAGAAAGCAGACCACCAGACATTATATTTCTATGATCCGGACCTGGTTGGTTTTAATGGCCTGAACCTCTGCTGCGCTTAACTTCTTGATAACCTGCATTTCACCGCTCAAGTATTTAAGCCGGCGGCGGATTGCCCTTTCGGAACCATGAAAATAACGGGTCTCCCCTGCACCCCCCTGAATAAAATCAACCTGCCAGTAATCCTTTTCCTGTTGACTGGTGCTTAAGGCAGTATATCTGCGCAGAGTTTCACCTGATTTTCTGGCCACATGGAGCCCGGCAGCAAAGGCAATCGTTAAGACCGCACCTGCTCCCAGAGCTATTTTATCTGCTTTGCCGGCCCGGTTTATCCCTTCTTTTTCCTTCATTAAATCCTCCCCCTGATTGGTCAAATCTTTTTTCATGATTTTCTTACCAATAATAAAAATGGGACAGGCTCAAATTGATATTTTAGCCCTTTCCCGCATGAAAGCGATTTCGCGGTCGACATCTCCCTGGATTTCAGCAATACGCCGCTCTGCATCGGCACCCTTCAGCAGACGGCTGAAACGGCCCTGGCTTTTTACATATTCATCAACGGGCAATGGGGCTTTTTTCCCATTTATAATCTGGGCACTGGGTTTGTTGAAAGTGATATGGCCGTTTTCCGCCTCCCACAGCAGCCAGGCACCGCTATGTACAGCCACGCGGCTCATTTTAACCGTTTCCGCCATATCAAATTGCCAGCCCAGATAGCAGGGGGACAGTATCTCAATGTATTTCATCCCCGGGATGCTTTTGGCTTTAACCACCTTGTCGTATAAATCACCCGGATAAGCCACCGTCGCAGTAGCCACATAGGGGATATTATGCTCCAGCATCAGAAGGGGCATGTTTTTCTTGGGCTGACGTTTACCGCTGGGAGTTGTGGTGGTGAAGGTCCCCCGCGGTGTGGCTCCGCTGCGCTGTACGCCGGTATTGCTATATGCTTCATTGTTATAGCAAAAATGAATGATATTATCATTGCGTTCGGCAGCAGCTGAAAGGGCTTGAAAGCCGATGTCATAAGTACCGCCATCTCCTACCCAATTAAATACCGTAGGAGTCTCCCCTTTAAGCCGTCCTTTTTCCTTCATTATTTCCAGGGCATGGGTAATACCGGAAGCGGAAGAGCCCGCCGTAGCGAAGCAAATATTGATACAGGGCCAATCATATCCCAGCCTGGGAGTCATCCCCATACTGGCCACTGAACAAGCCGGGGTCAAAAGCATGATCGCATTAGGCCCCAGGGCTTTCCCCACCATGCGCAATGCCATTGTGGAAGGACATCCGCCGCAAGCACCATTGCCGCTTAAAACCTGTTCATTATCAGGTAATTTCTTTATACTGGTTGCCATGTATTCTTCATTCCTTTCGTGGTCAGTTCTTTATTCATCCATCATGGCGCGGATCTCGGCCGCCATAAAACGGCGGGTAAGATCGACTCCGCCAATACCCATTACCCGGTTTTTAACCGTAACATCATTGCGCCGGCCAAAAAGAACACTTTTTAGTTCCTGAGCCAGAATGCCGCCGGGATGCCCAAAATTATAATTGCGGTCCAGGACCATCACCTGAGCATTCTGGGGCAGGGCTGCAATAATATCCTCGGTGGGGAAAGGCAAATACAGACGCGGTCTGAGAAGCCCCGCCTTTATCCCCTGTTCACGTAAAATATCAATGGACAATCTTAATTCTGCTGCCATGCTGTTGATGGCCACTGCCACCACCTCAGCATCCTCCAGCAGATAAGTGTCGATAGTATCACCGCTCCACATACCGGTGATATCCTGGTACTCCCGGGCGGCCTGTTTAACCAGCGGTATGGCTGCCATGATATCCTCGGACAGCATCTGCCGGAAAGGTGCATATTCAGAAGCATTGGTAACATTACTGAAGGAAGAAGGATCGCCCGGGTCCAGGCGCCACTCCGGTTCATGGGGGGGCAGAAACCGGTCGATATCTTCCTGGGGCGGCAAGGTCAGGGGCATCAAACAATGGGATATGGCAAAGCCATCAAAATTGACCATCACAGGTATATTGATCTGTTCCGCCACCCGATAAGCCTGCAAAACAGTGTTGAAGACCTCCTGATTGGAAGAACAATGAAATTGAATCCAGCCAGTGTCCCGCTGGGAAAATGAGTCCTGATGATCGGCCCATAAGGTCCAGGGGGCGAATACGCCCCGGTTGACATTGCACATCACTACCGGCAGACGGCCGCCGGAGGCCATGTGCAGCACTTCACACATATATAAGAGCCCATTGGATGAAGTAGCTGTAAATACCCTGGCACCAGCTGCTGATGCAGCAACTGTTGCTGCCATGGCACTATGTTCACCTTCTACCGGAATAAAACGGGCATGTAATTCGCCGCTGTCAACCATATCAGCAATGGCTTCCATGATGCTGGTCTGAGGAGTAATGGGATAGCCGGGGATTACATCAACACGGGCATATTTTACCGCCAGTGCCGCAGCATGGGCACCAGTATCCATTATTACTTGCGCTGTTTTCACCAAATTACTCCTCCATTTCCATCTTAATAGCACCGGTGGGGCATTCAAGGGCGCAAACGCCGCAGCCCTTGCAATAACGATAATCTATGGTTGTTATGTCGCGGTCGATAACTGCTTCCGGACAGTACACCCAGCAGATCTGGCATTTGTTGCAAATATGATAATCGATCACCGGCCGATGTGTCCGCCAGGAACCGGTTTCGCCGCCGGAGCCTTTCGTCGGCCAGGATATAGGGCGGTAGGCTTTCGTAACTGACTTCATTGTTTCCATTCCTTTCACAAATCAAAATAATAATAGTTTAGAAATTTATACGGGTCACCATATTATAAGCCTTGCCTGCCGCACCCAAATTGCGTTCGCCGGAAACTCCGGGCCATTTGTTCCTGAGGGTCTGTTCCATGATACTTTGAGGGATATCCAGGACCCGGCACACCGCCCCAAACAGAGGAATATTTATAAAAGGCCCGTCAGCTGAAAACAGGCCGGCTTCGCGGGCAATAGCATCGGCGTCTATATGCCAGGTGGGATGTTCATTGACAACTGCAGCAAAGGGCGCATTTATGATTACAGTACCATTCTCGACAATGCCTTCCTGCACTGCCGCTTCGGTCAATTTTTCACTCATAACCACCACGAAATCCGGTAATTCACATTGGCTGTGGGCATGAATGGCGGTGGGGGACATGCGTACTGCTGCCCGTACCGGTGCACCACGCCTTTCCACCCCAAAGAAGGGCAGAGCCTGCCCCTGCTCACCATTTTCCAGAGCAGCCTGGGCCAATAAATGGGCTAATGTCACGGAACCCTGCCCGCCAAACCCGTTGATTCTCATTTCTAACATAATAACTCCTCCATTCTTTTCCCGCCGTATGTTGGCGGGTTATCCCCAAGTAAATAAAAGACCAGATTTAATTCCCTGTTACTGTACTATTGATTTTTTAAAATATATTCACAAGAGAACCAGTGTATCATTACAGTCCGGGCGAAAAATAAAAAACTCTTCGTTTCAGAATTCTGAGACGAAGAGTTTAACTCCGCGGTACCACTCAAATTAACGGTTTACCCGTTCACTCGATCAGGATGCCGGATGCCGGATCCGATATCCCCTCCCTTTTAACGGCGGAAGTCCCGTTCGAGCCTACTTTCATAATGATTTCGGTCGACACCTCGAGGGCGAGTTCTGCTGCTCCCTTTGGCCGCCTTTCACCATATAGCGGCTCTCTATGACCCGAGGTTCAGCTTACTATTCCCTGTCATCGTGATTTTAATATATTGCATCTATTATACAGAACAAGCAGTTTTCCTGTCAATATGTTTCTACTCGGCTTGTTTCTGCCTGGCCTGTTGTTTTCATCCGGCCAGATAAACGTTTAAACCATAATTTTTTCAGGCAATCTTCTTTTGCAGCAGTGTGCGCCGGGCAGCGGCAGCTTGCTGCACCAGGGCACTGCATTTTATGGCATAGGAACGAACTGATTGGCCGCCGGCCTTAAAACTCCCTCGGTAATTGAAATGGGAGCGTTCCATCAGCCGCCGCCCGCCTTCGGAAATAGTAAACGCCCCAATGGCATTGATGTCCGGGCTATCCGTTCCCTGCTGCCTGACGAAATTTCGGCCAAAATCCCGCACCAATGCTCGGGTATACTGCTTATGCTGTTTATCATCCAGGTCAACGATGACTGAACAGATATACAGATACAGATCGGGATCAGCAAAAGACTTTATATGGTGCATTGCTTCGTTTTCATTCATCTCCCCGGTTAAAACCTTCTGCCAGACAGAATGCTCCAGGGGGATGACCCAATAATATCCCCTGACCTCACCGTCAATTTTACAAACACGGAACATCATGGGATCTTTTTCAATTAATTTATGGATAAACGCGGCTTCAGAATGCCAGCAGGATGCAAAATACCTTTTTTCCAATCTCAGCATTGCTGGTATGTCCTTGCTTCGGGCACATTCAACCTTACATGCCGGTTGGTTCATAATGTCACCTTCCTTATTATTGGTCAAACTGCGATTTTAAAAAATTGCTCTGCTTTTGTTGTCCATAAAATATGCCGCCAGTATCAACGGGTCATATAGTACACCGCTGCCTGGTAATATTATGGGCACCTGAAAATAGTGCTGAAATCATAGTAAATCACAGCTTTATATATAATTTAAAATCTTATCTGGCTTAAATAATAAGGAAGCTACAGAGGGGAGCGTTTGATTGAAGTGTTTTGCGGGGTAATCATGATTTCACCTTCCATATTCTAACTCCGGAAATGGCCTCGAAGTCTACTATTATTATAGTCCGTCCTCGTCTTTTAATCATGCAGCAAGCCCAGGGGCATCAGGAAGTAAACAAGCGCAATAGGCAGGAAATCCCGGGATGATATTAATTAGTTTGTATCAATCTGGGGTTAACCTTGAATAACCCGGAAGACTATGCTTATTCTAAATCAATTGTTTATCGTTGATTGTCCCCGGGCAAAAAAAAACGCCGATCCATTGATCCGCATTTTTCCTGTTTATCAATACCCAAAATACCGTCGGCCCCATTTTGATTCCTATCTCTTGATAGGTGGGTGTCACTGTAAATCCTTCATTCTTCCCTTCTGCCAGGGCTTGATATCCAGATTCAGCCTCGTAAACTCCCGTAACAGTTTTGTAGGTTCAAAATAAAGGCTTAACGAATATTCCAGGATATTTATTTTTTATGGTGCGGCGAGAGGGACTTGAACCCTCACCCTCGCGGATACGCCCCTCAAACGTACGTGTCTGCCTGTTCCACCACCGCCGCATTATCCTATCCGACAATAGGAATTATACAATAGTTGTTGAGGTGGTGTCAATTGCATCAGAATAAAGGTAAAACGAGCATTTATTGGTTATTGCTGACCTTTTCGGCAGTTGTTTCGGATTTTTTCAATTGAACCATATGCCAGTCAACCATGCCCAGGCGATCAATTTTCAATTCCCGGGTCTGCTCTCCGGCTATGGCAGCCGATTTCTTCTGAAACAACCACACCATGGGGGCATCATCAATAATGATGCTCTCGGCTTTCCCCAGCAATGCCAGCCTTTCCTTGTTGCTTTTTGTTGCTGCCCGGGCCTCATCTAAAATTTTATCGACCTGGGGATTATGATAACCGGTATAATTACCGCGCCCGGCCATGGAACTGTGAAATAATCCATAAAGTAAACTATCGGCATCTGGATAATCTGCCGCCCACCCTATTCTAAAACAGGCGAGTGCCTGCTGCTCTATTTGCTTTTTAAAATAATCCCAGTGCATGGGCTGTAATTGCAAATTTATACCCAGGGGCAATAACTGCTGTGCTATATGCTCTGCTGCCAATTGATGGCCTTCATCACTATTGTAGCTAAGATTCACAACGGGCAGACCCTGGCCATTGGGATAGCCCGCCTCCTCCAGAAGCTGGGCCGCTTTGGCTGGGTCAAAAATATAGCCGGGCATTTCGCTGCTATATCCTTTGATTTCCGGCGGGATTATTGCTTTATTGGTACGATAGCCATCAGCAAAAACATCCTCGACTATTTGACTGCGGTCGATTCCGTAGTTTATAGCCCGGCGCAGCATATAATCCCCCGCGAAAGGTTCTTTATTCATATTCAGCCCCAGGGCGTATATTTCCAGCAATGGTTCTTCGATAAACCTTTTTTTAAGCTGCTGATCAGCCTTGATGTTTTTTATCTCTGCCAGGGGCACCGCATTTAAATAATCCAGATCACCCTTTAAATAATCCTGCCAGGCAGTTTCTTCATCTTCAAAAACTACAAATTCCAGAGCCGGGATAACAGGTGACCCCCGGTGATAATTGGGGTTAGCGGTCAATAATATTTTTTTATTATCCTGATTGTTTTGCAGAATAAAAGGTCCGGTGCCAGAGGGCAGCCCTTCCTTTTCCTGACCGGCATCATAAACCCAGAAAATTGGATTGCAAAGCATATACAGGAAAGCAGAATTGGGCTGGGCAAAGGAGATTTTGAGGGTCAAATCATCGACTGCTTCAATTCCAACAGGACTGTGGCCGTCATTGAGTCTCTCCTGGGCTCCCTGGACGGAAAAAAACAACCCTGTGGCACTCTCATCTTTATTGTTTAAAAAACTCTTTTCCCAGGCTTCCTTTACCTTTGATGCAGTAACTGGCTGCTGATTATGAAATACTATGCTTTTTTTGAGTTTTATTGTCATGGTTTTGCCGTCTCTGGAATATTGCCAGCTTTTAGCCAGCAATGGCTTAATATTGCTGCTTTTCTCGTCGAAATAAACCAAACCCTCGTACATTGCCGATGCCAGCAGTTTTTCACCCTGCTGAGTAATTGAAGCAGGATCTAAAACTTCTACGGTTCCTGCCAGACCGGCTTTAAAAACCCGGGAATCAAAACTGGCGGTATATACAGCAGTATTATAGGTATAAACAAGAATGGCAATGAGAATCAGCAGCCCCGCAATGGAAGCGGTCAATGCGATCTTGCGAAATGTGAGATACATTCCAACACCTCCCTAATTATAACTTTCCCTTTAAGTTATATTAGACAGGCGTAGAATATATTCCATATGCAGCCTGGGAGATGTGGGGAACAGTCCAGGCCGCAAAACCATTCTACTTATAAATGGTAAGATATGCTTCGTAATTTTTTATTACGTTTTTTGTATAATTCTTGGTTTCCTGATAGGGGATCTGGTCGATTTGCTCATAGCTTCCGTCCCAGGCACCATCAATGATCCATTGTCCTACCTGCCCCCTGCCGGCATTATATGCCGCAATGACAACGGGAAGCTGTCCTTCAAACTGTTTACCGAGACTGTTTAAATACCAGCAGCCAAATTGTATATTGATATCTGGCTCATGGAGCATTTCCGGGCTGAAACCCTCCATTCCCTTTTGCTCAGCGATCCAGGCACCGGTTGTCGGCATGATCTGCATAAGCCCTTTAGCACCCAGCGGCGATACTGCCGTTGTTTGGTATTTGCTCTCTGCTCTGATGATAGCAAAAACCAAGTAGGGATCGACATTATTCTCCAGGGCAGTATCGATGATCAGATCCCGGTGAGGCTGCGGATAAAATACTGTTATCCATTTGGGAAAGGTAATAACAATGAGCAGAAAGACCAGTATGAATAACCAGATAATTTTTATAAGCCTTTTCCTAGTTATTAATAACAAGTCAAAAACCCCCAGCAATAAGCTATTTAATCTATATGCGGGCTAAGTCTGCATTCTTTCAATGTAATTTTTGGTTGCTGTTTCATTCGTTTCTTCAATACTGTGGCGATTATCAATGACAACATCAGCCAGCCGCGCTTTTTCATCCAGATCCATCTGCGCTTCGATTCTTTTTATGGCATCTTCCCGGCTTATGCCGTCACGTTGCATTAACCTTTCCATCTGGGTTTCACGATCTACCCAAACCACCCAAACCTCATCACAGATTCTTTCAGCATGGGTCTCGTAAAGCAAGGGGATTTCCATAACCACTATTGCTTCAGGTTTTTCCTTCCTTATAAGCCGCAGATCTTCTTTGTATCTTTCTGCAATCCGCCAATGGGTAATTTGATTCAACTCCCGCAATTTGTCCGGGTCATTGAAAACGATTTGTCCCAGGCGGTCCCTGTTGATGGTTTCATCAGGGTTCAAGATCTCCGTGCCGAAAATCTTGACGATATCCTTCCAGGCTGGCTTGTAAGGTTTCATGATATTATGTGCCAGCTCATCGGAGTCAATGATAATCGCCCCCAGATCCAGCAGTGTCCTGGTTACCGTGCTTTTGCCACTGGCAATGCCCCCCGTTAAGCCAATAATTTTCATTCCGCTCACCGACCTAAATAAATTCTAGAACACCGATCGTTATAAATATAAAGCCGGGAAAAAATGATGCAATACTGCGTATTGCCTCATTATGAATATATTTTCCAAGTTCAATGCCACTACTTACTAATATAAATTTTAACACACCAACTGTAAGGGCTGTAAACAAAATATTATAGCCCGCCATGGCAATTCCCACTCCAGCCCCCATGGCATCAACTGCCAGGGCCAAACCCAAAAAGAAGGCTTCTTTGCGGCTGATCTCCCCTGAAGCGTCCATGTCCGCTGCTGCCGAATCTTTTAAGATATTGATAACAATCCCCAGTGGCCGGAGATTCAATGTCATCAAGGGATGATCTTCTTCTGCCGGCAGATTATGCAATAGATCCCGCAAGGCTTTAAACAGGAAAATAACGCCCATTACAAACAATAATAAGGAACCAGCCTTGCCCGCACTTCCCTCCGGCAAAACAGCCGCAATCCCGCGGCCCAGCAGCATCGAAAGGCACACGGCCAATGCAGAAGCAGCGGCAATCATCAGCAAAGGGATTAAAGTGATACGGATTTTATTAATACCATAAGCCAGTCCGGCAATAAAACCATCTGCACTAACCGCCAGAGAGAAGAAAATTATCGATAATAGCTGCAAAACATTTCCCTATCCTTTATCGGTAGTTATATACCTAATATATGGATAGTTCTGTTGTTGTGTGAACGCCGCCGACCGCTAAAAATATCTTATTTCTGGCATTGGACACAAAAATGGCTGCCCCGGCCCCCGATGGTTTGTTTATATATAATTTCCCCGCACCGGGTACATTGTTCTTTTTCCCGGCCATATACCTGCAGATATTTTTGAAAACTCCCCTCCTGGTTAAAACCATTGCGATAGTCCCGAAACGTGGTGCCCTGTGCATCGATGCTTTTATTCAGTACCTGTTTGATGGCCCCGCATAAACTATCGATTTCAGCGGCAGTCAACGAACCGGCAGCACGGTCCGGTCTGATCCCTGCCCTGAATAAAGACTCATCAGCATAAATATTGCCGATACCGCTTATTAGATTCTGGTTGAGCAATAAACTTTTTATGGCGATCTTCCGCTGACGGGTTATTTTATTCAGGTAAGCAGGATTAAACTCCTCTGTCAGTGGTTCTGCCCCCAGGCGCCCGAAAAACTCCCGGGGATCATTAAGCAGATAGATGCCCCCAAAACGCCGCGGATCTTCGAAGACCAACTTTTTTCCATTGCTCAGGTAGATTTCAGCATGGACATGTTTGGCTGCCTCTGCGCTGGTTTCATCG
>Ga0209723_1002375_pt1 | contig 25404 bp, 20 predicted proteins | sample BiotimSIPDNA_2_FD_185750 | JGI IMG/M metagenome (GOLD analysis project Ga0209723, IMG submission 185750) | Anaerobic biogas reactor microbial communites from Washington, USA - Biogas_R2 time_0 SIP DNA (SPAdes) (version 2) | ecosystem: Engineered > Bioreactor > Anaerobic > Unclassified | place...
TTATTTTACCAATATCCAGAGGCGTTGTCACAGGGGTCAGTATAACTTCCGCGGTTCGGGGAGAAAACGGATTTCCGGGCGCGCTTATAGGAAATTATGACTACTCGTCGATTCTGGGTAAGATTACTGTTAATTCGCCTGAGGGTGTATTCGGATTCTTCTCGGAAATCCCGATGTTTGAAGATAATCGACTAATGGAGGCCGCAGACAGGGAAGAAGTCAGAGTCGGCGATGCGATTATCCTGTCCACCGTGTGCGGAGAAGCACCTGTTTCATATAATGTCAAAATATTGAGAATATACCCCGAAGGCGATGACAGCGGTCGGGATATGCTGATAGAAATCTGCGACGATCGTTTAAACGGGATAACCGGCGGAATAGTACAGGGAATGAGCGGCAGCCCGATAATACAAAACGGCAGGCTTGTGGGCGCGGTTACTCATGTTTTGCTGTCGGAACCTAAAAAAGGATATGCAATATCAATAGAAAAAATGCTGAAATCTGCCGATTTATCTCGCTAAATAAAAAGTATATGTTTTTTCAATAAACCTCTTGATTTACGTGCCAATTTATGGTACTTTATTGGCAACACGGTTCGGTCTTGGCGGACTGCGGCAGATAGTGTTGAACGCCGTATAAACCGTTGTATATAAATAGCGAAAGGTTTCCCTTGCCGGCCCACCGCTGTAATCTTGTAGCGCTTATGCGTTCAGAAAAACGGAGGAGATCTTGTGGAAAAATCAGTCAGGTTAATGATCGCGGATGCAGGAGAGGAGTTTCGTATACTGGCCGCCGGAGCAGTTGCCGGTGAGGGAGATATCGAATTGGTTGGCACATCGGGCGACGGTGCGGAGACGCTCCGTATGGTCGGTGAGCTGCAACCGGATGTACTATTACTTGATATCGTGCTTCCGAAGATGGACGGATTGTCGATTATCAGAAATATTTCGGCAGGCAGCGGATATAAGCCGGCGATTATAGTAGTATCGTCATTTATGAATGACCGGGTTATAGCGGAGGCCGCCGAACTCGGAGCCCATTACTTTATTTCCAAGCCTTGCGATATGGGCGAGCTGATGAGCAGAATAAGAAAAGCGGGGGGAGCCGACAGGAAGCCGGCCGAACCCGTAACCCTTCCCGCTTCCGTAGCGCGCCATCCTGAAAAACACATTGACAGTATGGTTACGGAAGTGATCCATGAAATCGGAGTGCCGGCTCATATTAAAGGGTATCAGTACCTGAGAGAAGCCATAATCCTCACCGTAAATGATATGGATCTTATTAATGCCGTTACGAAAGCGCTTTATCCGCAAGTAGCGAAAAAATTCCATACTACTTCAAGCAGAGTAGAGCGGGCAATAAGACACGCTATCGAAGTAGCTTGGGATAGGGGTGACCTTGAGATACTGCAGAAGTATTTCGGGTATACTGTATCAAATGTAAAAGGAAAGCCGACAAATTCTGAGTTTATCGCACTTATATCAGACAGGCTTCAGCTGCATATGAAGGAGAACAGGATTTAATAATTTTAATATCGGTAAAGACAATTCATCCCTCCCAACTTTACAGCCGGGAGGGATTATACTATGCCTTAATGGCTTATCTACCTTATCTCGGCGCAGCCGACGAGACGGTCCGCATCATAGAATACAGCTGTCTGACCCGGAGCGGGCGGCCTGATCGGCAAATCAAAGTCAATCAGTAAACCTTCGTTTGTGCTTGATACGGATGACATGACTTCGGATTTCGAGTGGCGTGTTTTTACAGAGAACCTTGCGGGCAGCTCCGGAACTATGCCGGAAGTCCAAAACGGGGAAAGGGTACGGGCCTGAGTCGTTGAAAACGCCTCACCGGAAGAAAGCGTAATAGTATTCGTACAGACATCTATGTTTGAAACGTACAAGCGATTGCCTTTAGATACCCCGAGACCTCGTCGTTGACCGAGGGTATAGCGGTGTATTCCTTTGTGTGAGCCGATAATATTTCCGAAGTCGTCGAGAAAGTCACCGGAAGGAGCAGATGCGCCGCGAGCCTGCAGCCAGGCAGCGTAATTTTTATCGGGTATAAAGCAGATATCCATGCTGTCGGGGGTTGTGGCGCTTGAAAGAGAAAATGAAGCGGCAAGAGACCGCACCTGTGATTTGCTGTAATCGCCCAACGGAAGCACAAGCTGCTTAAGTATATCCTGGTTGAGTCCGCAAAGCATGTAGGACTGGTCGTTTTCGGAACAGCCTTTGTAAATGTGATAAGAGTCCCTATAAAGGCATACACGCGAATAATGCCCGGTCGCGATGCGCTCGCAGCCGTTTTCCTTCGCGGCACGCAGTATTGCGGGAAATTTAACGGCAGGATTGCAGATTATACAGGGGTTAGGAGTTCTGCCTTCCAGATAGGAGCCTTCAAACGGCTGGCAGACAAGGTTCTCCAGACTGTCCCTTATATCGGTGACAATAAGCTCGATGCCGAGCTCATGCGCAGCACTCGCGGCGAGTTCGGCGCCGCCCGTGCCCGCGTCGAGATATATTCCCACCGCTTGCGCGCCGGACCGGATAAGAAGTGACGCGGCAACCGAGGAATCAACTCCTCCCGAGAGGCCTATGGCTATCTTCACAGGCCGCTTTCCTTCCTTTCGATATGAATCATCAAAGCCACGAGATCAGAGGGACTGACCCCTGATATACGTGATGCCTGTCCGAAGTTTCTGGGTCTTATACGGTCAAGCTTATGGCGCGCCTCGGTACGTATACCGTTTATGGATAAGTAGTCGATATCCTCCGGCAAAGGACGGCTTTCCATTCGCCTGAACTCCTCAGCCTGCTTTTTCTGCCGCTTTATATATCCCTCGTATTTAAGCGTTATCTCGACCTGCCTAAATATTACGGGAGGTAAAAGCGGTCTGAGCGGGTCAAACGACGCCAGTGATTCGTAATTTACCTGCGGTCGTCTGAGGAGCTCCGCAAGGTTTGCTCCCGAAGTCAGCGGTGAGGTGCCGAGTGATATCAGCAGTTGATTTAGCCCTTCGGAGGGAGAAAGGTATGTTTTCGTCAGTCTTTCGAGTTCGGTTTCTACCTGCGCATATTTTTCGAGTACTTTATTGTGGCGCTCCTCAGATACAAGACCTAATTTCCTTCCCTTTGCGCTCAGGCGAAAATCAGCGTTATCCTGTCTGAGCAGCAGTCTGTATTCGCTTCTTGAGGTCATCATCCTGTAAGGCTCGTTGGTGCCTTTAATTACCAGGTCGTCGATGAGCGCACCTATATAAGCCTCGCTCCTGTCGAGTATAAAGGGCTCTCTGCCGAGAATTTTTAGTGCGGCGTTTACTCCGGCTACGAAGCCCTGTACAGCGGCCTCCTCGTATCCCGAGGTGCCGTTAAACTGCCCGGCACCATAGAGATTTGAAACGCGCTTTAGTTCAAGCGTGTTCTTAAGTTCCAAAGGGTCTATACAGTCATATTCAATGGCATATGCGGCGCGCATTATCTCTGCTTTTTCAAGCCCGCTTATCGTGTGAAGCATTTGTATCTGAATATCTTCCGGAAAAGAAGAGGAGAGTCCCTGTATATACATTTCCTCGGTTTCAAATCCCATAGGCTCTATAAAGAGCTGGTGGCGGGTCTTGTTCGGGAAAGTCATTACCTTGGTTTCTATTGAGGGGCAGTAACGTGGGCCGATGCCTTCAATTACGCCGGAGTACAGTGGACTTCTGTGCAGATTAGCCCGAATTATCTCATGCGTACGCTCGTTGGTATAAGTCAGGTAGCATACAGCCCGGTTTTCCCGGACAAAAGGAGTATCAAACGAAAAAGGTTCCGGATCTGAGTCACCCGGTTGTATTTCCATTTTTGAATAGTCAATACTCCTGGAATTTACTCGCGGAGGCGTACCTGTTTTAAAGCGCCTCAGAGGTATTCCCAAACGCTCTAAGGATTTGGAAAGCGCGGCAGCGGCGTACATCCCGTCAGGGCCGCCCTCGCGAATGTTCTCGCCGCTGATCGTCCTCCCCGAGAGGTATGTGCCGGTGGCGATGACAATTGCTTTTGTATGCCATAGAGCGCCGTTACAGGTTATAAGAGCTGCAACCTCTCCGTTTTCGGATATTATATCCGTTACTTCAGCCTGTATCAGCCTCAGATTTCGTTGAAGCTCGAGAGTATGCTTCATTACCTTCTGGTATTCTCTGCGGTCTGCCTGCGCGCGCAGGGAATGGACCGCCGGACCTTTGCCGAGATTCAGCATGCGGTATTGTATACAGGTCAGATCTGCCGCGCGGCCCATTTCACCGCCCAGAGCATCGAGTTCACGCACAAGATGGCCCTTTCCGGTTCCGCCGATAGCCGGATTGCAAGCCATATTTCCGACTGAATCCAGATTTATCGTAAAGCAGACTGTCTTGAGTCCTAAGCGAGCCGACGCCAGTGCGGCTTCTATACCGGCATGACCTGCTCCTATAACCGCAACATCGCAGGTTCCTGCATTATAAGACATAAAACGCTTCCTTTCAGTGCTTATGCTTATATTAAGATATACTCATTTCATTTGCAACAAAAACAGCGTGCGGCAAGATATACATTGACAAGACGGCGCTGCGGTATATAATCTTTTAATATGAAATTTCCCAAGCGGAGGTAATTATGAATAACAAAGAGAAAACCATGGATAAAATTGTCGCACTGTGCAAAAACAGAGGCTTTATATTCTCCGGCAGCGAGATATACGGCGGTCTTGCCAACACATGGGATTACGGTCCGCTTGGAGTGGAATTTAAAAATAACATAAAAAAAGCCTGGTGGAAAAAATTTGTCCAGGAGAATGAATATAATGTAGGATTAGACGCTTCAATACTGATGAATCCTCAGGTTTGGGTTGCATCCGGACATGTTGTTAATTTCAACGACCCGTTAATCGACTGCAAAAGCTGTAAAATGCGCCATCGTGCCGATAAACTCATTGAGGAATGGTGTGCCTCAAACGGTGTAAATGGAACGACTGTTGAGGCTATGGATAATGATGCAATGGTCGATTTCATCAACGAAAACAAAATCGTGTGCCCTGGCTGCGGGAAATCCGACTTCACGGGCATACGCAAGTTTAACCTCATGTTCAAAACTCATCAGGGTGTTACAGAGGAAAGCGCCACAGAGGTCTATCTGCGCCCGGAGACAGCGCAGGGAATATTCGTTAATTTCAGCAACGTGCTTCGCACAACGAGAAAAAAGATACCGTTCGGAATCTGCCAGATTGGCAAGAGCTTTAGAAACGAGATAACACCCGGCAATTTCACATTCCGAACAAGAGAGTTTGAGCAGATGGAACTGGAATTTTTCTGTGAGCCCGGTACAGATCTTGAGTGGTTCACATACTGGCGCACATTCTGCCGCGACTGGCTGCTAAGCCTCGGCATGAAAGATGAAAACCTCCGCCTGCGGGATCATGACGCCGAAGAGCTGAGCTTTTATTCCAAAGCAACAACAGATTTCGAATTTCTTTTCCCCTTTGGCTGGGGTGAGCTTTGGGGAATTGCGGACAGGACCGATTACGACTTGTCACAGCATCAGAAGGTTTCAGGGCAGAACCTGGATTACTACGATCAGGATAAGAACGAGCACTATGTTCCGTATGTTGTGGAACCTTCGCTGGGAGCCGACAGAGTAGCGCTGGCTTTCCTTGTAGACGCTTACGACGAGGAAGTAGTAGACGCCGAAAAAAATGATGTTCGGGTCGTACTTCATATCCATCCGGCGCTGGCCCCGGTGAAGTGCGCGGTTCTTCCTTTGTCTAAAAAGCTTGGAGAACCCGCGCAGGCGATATATAGAGGGCTGCTCCGCAAGTTTAACGCGGAGTATGATGAGGCGGGAAGTATAGGAAAACGCTATCGCAGGCAGGATGAGATAGGAACGCCGTTCTGTGTGACTTACGATTTCGACAGCGAGACGGATAATTGCGTTACAGTACGCGACAGGGACACTATGCTGCAAAAAAGGGTACCAATATCAGAGCTTGACGCATATATCACTGCAAGACTGGAATTCTAGTTTCGAGAGGTGGTAACCGATTATGGATCGAATTAAGGCAAAGGAACTGAGAGTATTTGCCGAGGAAATACGCGTGGAAACATTAAAGACAATCGGCTGCGCGGGTTTCGGCCATGTGGGCGGCGCCATGTCAATCGTGGAAACCGTTGCCGTGCTCTATGGCGACATAATGAAATATGACCCGAAAAATCCCGGCTGGCAGGACAGAGATAAGCTTATTTTGTCAAAAGGCCATGCGGGCCCCACACTTTACGCGGTGCTGGCTATGAAAGGTTTTTTCCCGAAAGAGATGCTTACCGAGCTTAATAAAGGCGGAGGCAGGCTTCCGAGTCATGTAGACCGCAATAAGACTCCCGGAATCGACATGACAGCCGGCTCACTCGGGCAAGGTCTGTCCGTAGCGGCGGGTGTTGCTTTGGGCGATCGGATGGACGGCAGAGCCAGCCGTACATTCGTAATAGTCGGAGACGGCGAGCTCGACGAAGGTCAGAACTGGGAAGGAATTATGTTCGCAAAACAGTTTAAGCTGGATAATCTGATTTGCCTTGTGGACGCGAACGGTCAACAGCTTGACGGGTATACAAAAGATATAATGGATTTAGGCAGTATAGCCGATAAACTGCGGTCATTCGGCTGGAACACACAGGATGTGGACGGCCACGACATCTCACAGATATACGATGCGATAATCGCTGCATCGGATATCAAGGGAATTCCGTCAGCGATAATTTTGCATACAAAAAAAGGACATGGCTGCACGTTCGCGGAGGGAGTGCTGGCTAACCATCACATCAATTTTAAGTGCGAGCAGATTGACGAAGCCCTTGAAGCAGCTCAAGCGACTCTTGAAAAGGCAAAAAAAGCCTTATATACGTGAGGAGGAGAGAGAATGTTTAAAGTAAAACCCGTTATTGAAAATTCTCCGGTTCTCATGAGAGATGCATATTGTTCCGCTTTGTCGGATCTTGCCGAAAAGGATTCCCGAATAGTCGCATTGGATGCCGACTTGGTAAGCTCTTCCGGGATGAAGCCTTTTTTTGATAAATATCCCGATCGTGCGATACAATGCGGTATAGCCGAGGCAAATATGATAGGGGTAGCGTGCGGACTGTCTTTGATGGGAAAGGTTCCGTTTATTCACAGTTTCGGGCCGTTTGTCACCCGAAGGGCATGTGATCAGATATTTATATCCGCATCGTACGCAAAACTTAACATCCGGATACTGGGCTCAGACCCGGGTGTGACCGCTGCTTATAACGGCGGGACCCATATGCCTTTTGAAGATATGGGTGTTTTGCGCAGTATTCCCGAAATTACCCTGCTGGAACCGTGTGATCCGGTTGCCGTAGCCGATATTGTCTCACAGCTGGCTGATCTGTACGGGGTGTACTATATGCGCATGGCGAGGAAAAACGTCCCCGGCGTATATGAAGCGGGAAGCTCTTTTGAAATCGGGAAAGGAAACATCCTGAGAAACGGATGCGACGTAACGATAATTGCCAGCGGTATTATGGTTGCCGAAGCGTTAAAAGCCGCGGTAATGCTTGAGGAAGACGGTGTTTCCGCCAGGGTCGTCGATATGTTCACCTGGAAGCCGATGGACACTCAGCTTGTTTTAAGATGCGCCGAGGAGACCGGTGCCATTGTAACAGCGGAAAATCATAATATAATAGACGGTTTGGGAAGTGCGGTATCGGAAGCCGTTGTCTCAACCCTTCCGGTACCGGTCAATATGGTAGGTGTTAACGACAGATTCGGACAGGTCGGCTCAGAGGATTTCCTGCGCAGGGAGTACGGCCTTACCGCTGAAAGAATCGCGGAATCGGCAAAGCAGGTAATAGAACGCAAATAGCTTATTACATCCGACTGAGCGCAGATTAGTTATTTCGGACGGTCATGAATATGTAAAGTCCTTCCCGGTTTGCGCAGGGAAGGACTTTGTTTAATAAATAATCGCCGCAGTGCATTAACGATTCGTATTCACCGCAAGTGCTATGTAATCAGAAGCCATCTGATAAAGAGAATGAGCGCGAGACCGGGAGCGCCCAGCAATCCGATGGTGATTGCATTAAGCGGATTGATTCCGATACCTAAGCCGACGAAAGCTCCGAGCCAGTTATATAAAAACAAAGCGGCGAATCCGACAGCCGTATTAAGCAGCGTTTTAAAAAGGAGTCTCAACTCTGAGCTGAATATGCGGCACAGGACCAGGACTACGATGACCGCGGCTAAGACGAGAGCGAGTTTTACTGCAATGGTCAAGAACTGTCACCCCCTCGGGGCTTATGAGAGGTAATTTTCTCGGAAAACGATAACGATTGAGCATTAGTATTACCGATTGTTTTTATCATTCTTACCAGATAAGCGTATTTGGATTGGAGAGAATTTATCTCATAGACACTGGCTTCTATCAGTTCCGGTTCCACGCTGGAGTTGAAATTTCTATATGCGCCGGCGAGGCACCTTTTTAAATCAGCCAGATCCAACATCAGCGATGACAGTTCCGCTCTCCGGGCAGCTGCCATTTTTGCGGCTTCACGCCGACTTAAACCGGAACGCATAATAAAACACCCCTTACGCAGATATTGTATTCATTATATGACTATTATAAACCAAAAAGCGGAAAAGATATGCGGTTCCATCGCAGAACCGATCCGCTGATGAAAAGAAGCGCTATATCGCGCTATATCGCGCCGGTTATGATATCTTGAAATATTATGTATACTATGATATAATAAAATACAATATATTGTGTTTCGGAGGAACTACATGGCTAAAAAAACATCCGAGTACGGCAACGACAGCATATCAGCATTAAAGGGCGCTGACAGAGTCAGGAAACGCCCGGGGGTTATCTTTGGCTCGGATGGCCTTGAAGGATGTCAGCATAGTGTATTCGAAATACTCTCAAACGCTATTGACGAAGCCCGACAGGGCTTCGGTGACACGGTAATCCTTACTAGATATGAAGACGGATCGATAGAAATCGAGGATTTCGGCAGAGGCTGTCCGGTCGACTATAATCCGATCGAACAGCGCAATAACTGGGAGCTGGTCTTCTGTGAGCTCTACGCCGGAGGAAAATACAGCAACGACGAGGGAGAAAATTACGAGTATTCACTGGGATTAAACGGCCTTGGCTCGTGCGCGACTCAGTACTCTTCGGAGTATATGGATGTCACGGTGTGGCGGGACGGCAAGAAGTATTCGCTGCACTTTGAAAAAGGAGAAAATATCGGCGGCCTGTCATTTATACCAGAAAACAAAAAGCGTACGGGAACACGAATTCGATGGAAACCGGATGCGGAGGTTTTCACAGACATAAATATTCCGGATGAGTATTTCCAGGACGTCATGCGTCGGCAAGCTGTTGTTAATGCCGGCGTTACTTTTCGATTGTGTATCGAAAAAGACGGTGCCATACAGACCAGCGAGTATAAATATGAGGGCGGTATCAGCGAGTATGTTTCCGAGTTGGCGGGAGACGGTGCCTTAACTCAGCCATACTATATCGAAAGCGAACGCAGGGGAAGGGACCGGGAGGACATGCCTGATTACAAGGTCAGGATGTCCGCGGCCTTCTGCTTTTCAAATGTGGTTAACATAACTGAGTATTATCATAATTCATCATGGCTCGAGTACGGAGGCTCTCCCGAAAAAGCCGCAAAGAGTGCGTTTGTTTCCGCTGTCGATTCATATCTGCGTAAACAGAATAAATACCAGAAAAACGAGAGTAAGGTTACATTTGCCGATATACAAGACTGTCTCGTGCTTGTCACAAACTGCTTTTCAACTCGGACCTCATACGAAAACCAGACAAAAAAATCAATAACAAACAAGTTCATTCAGGAAGCGATGACTGAATTTTTCAAGGAGAAGCTTGAGGTTTATCTTATCGAAAACCGCAGCGACGCGGAAAGGATTGCCGAGCAGATTCTACTTAACAAGCGAAGCCGTGAAACAGCTGAGAAAGCGCGGCTGAACTTAAGAAAAAAAATATCCGGGGGACTGGATATAACCAGCCGGATACAGAAGTTTGTGGACTGCAGATCCAGAGATCCGCAAAGGCGCGAGCTGTATATAGTCGAGGGCGATTCCGCGCTCGGGTCATGTAAGCTTTCGCGGGATGCGGAATTTCAGGGAATTATGCCTGTAAGAGGCAAGATACTAAACTGTCTTAAGGCGGATTATGATAAAATATTTAAAAGCGAAATTATTACCGATCTTTTGAAGGTCCTCGGCTGCGGAGTTGAGGTTCATACGCGGCACTATAAGGAACTGAGCAATTTCGACATTGAAGCCTTGCGGTGGGATAAGATAATTATATGTACCGATGCTGATTATGACGGATATCAGATACGCACATTAATTCTTACGATGCTGTACCGGCTCACTCCGACGCTTATTAAGTCCGGACGCGTATATATCGCTGAAACACCCCTGTATGAGATTAACAGCACCGGAAAGACCTATTTTGCTTATGACGACAGGGAAAAGAACGATTTACTCAAAAAGCTCGGAAGTGCCTCATATACTATCAGCCGTTCAAAGGGGCTTGGGGAAAACGATCCCGAAATGATGTGGATGACAACAATGAACCCCCAAACGCGCAGACTTATTAAAATCACACCGTCAGACGCGGATGAAACCGCCTATACTTTTAACATGCTGCTCGGAGATAACCTGCCTGCCAGGAAAGAACATATTGCATGCGACGGCTATAAATATCTGGAGATGGCTGACATCTCCTGAACTGAAAAACAAGGACTGAGAAGATGCCCCGAAAAAAGAAGCCGGAAGGCGAAACCTCAAAAAAACCGGTCACCGGAATTATCGGTCTTCAAGCGCGGGTGCTGGAGCAGCCAATCACCGACACGCTTGAGGCAAACTATATGCCATATGCAATGAGCGTTATCGTTTCTCGGGCAATACCCGAAATAGACGGTTTTAAACCCTCACAGCGAAAGCTGCTTTACACTATGTATAAAATGAACCTCCTTACGGGCGCGAGGACGAAATCGGCGAACATAGTAGGCCAGACGATGCGCCTGAATCCACACGGGGACTCGGCGATATACGAAACGATGGTGCGTATGTCGAAGGGTTACGAAGCCCTGCTTATTCCTTTTGTTGACTCTAAGGGCAGCTTCGGAAAGGTGTATTCCCGGGACATGGCATATGCCGCGTCCAGGTACACTGAAGCGAAGCTTTCTCCCGTATGCTCTGAGCTGCTCCGAGATATCGACAAAGATACAGTCGATTTTCAGGACAACTACGACGGAAGCGTTAAGGAACCGGTACTCTTGCCAACGACATACCCGAATGTGCTGGTATCGGCAAACACGGGCATCGCGGTCGGAATGGCGAGCCAAATATGCGGCTTTAATCTTGTCGAGGTTTGTGAGGCGGCCTGTGAGTATATTAAGGATCCGGATTGCGACCTTATGAGCATACTCAAGGCACCGGACTTTCCGACCGGCGCGGAGCTTATATACGACAGGGATCAACTTAAAGCCATTTACGAGACCGGCAGAGGCAGCATTAAATTAAGAGCGAAGTGGAGATTCGACAGTAAGAACAACCTGATAGAGATATATGAGATACCTTATACCACAACTGCCGAGGCTATAATCGACAAGGTGGCTGAACTCATAAAGCTCGGTAAAGTGCGCGAGATAAACGACATGCGTGATGAAACAGATCTGTCCGGACTTAAGTTGGCAATTGACCTTAAAAGAGGCACGGATCCCGAGAAGCTCATGGGCAAGCTAATGAAGATGACTCCGCTGATGGATACATTCTCGTGTAATTTTAACATTCTTATTGCCGGAATGCCGCGTGTGATGGGTATAGCGGAGATTTTAGAGGAGTGGATCGCCTGGCGAACCGAATCTATACGCAGGCGCGTATGGTTCGATATACAGAAAAAGTCGGAAAAGCTTCATCTGCTAAAGGGTCTCGAGAGAATTCTGATGGATATCGATAAGGCTATAGCCATAATAAGGAATACCGAATCGGAGGCCGAAGTTGTTCCGAACCTTATGATCGGATTCGGAATAGACGAACAGCAAGCGGAATACGTTGCGGAAATCAAGCTTCGCAACATCAACAGAGAATACATTTTAAAACGCATAGACGAGGTCTCGCGCCTTGAGGAGGAAATTGCGGATCTCAAGGATATTGCCGCAAGCCGCGCCCGGGTCAGGCGAATAATCACGGATGAACTCAAAAGCGTAGCGAAAAAATACGGATCCCCAAGGAAAACGGACATAATATATGACAGCGCCGCATCAGACATTCCGCTAGAAGAGGAACCGGAGGATTATCCGGTTACGCTTCTGCTTACCAAACAAGGGTATTTTAAGAAAATGACACAAAACTCGCTGCGCATGAACAGTGAGCAAAAGTACAAGGAAGACGACGGTCCAAGACAGATATTTGAAGGCAAAAACAGGACCGAGCTTCTGGTTTTTACCGATAAATGCCGGGTTTATAAAACACGGGCCAGTGATCATGACGATACGAAAGCTTCAGCGCTCGGGTCATACCTGCCGTCGGTTCTTCAGATGGATGAAGGCGAGAGCGTCATATGTATGTATCCGGCCGGAGAGTACAAAAGTTCCCTGATATTTTTCTATGAAAACGGCAAAGCGGCAAGAGTACCTATATCCGTTTATGCGACAAAGACTAACAGAAGAAAGCTTACAGGCGCGTATTCGGATAAAAGTCCGGTCAGAAGCATTCTGCTGGTCGAAAAAGAGTTTGAGGTCGCAGTCTATTCCACTGAGGGAAGAGTTGCTGTGTTCAGCACCGCGTTGCTTGCGCCTAAGGCGACGCGCGATTCTCAGGGTGTATTTGTGATGACTTTAAAAGCAAAGTTCACTCTGGATCGCGCCGTGCCTTTATCAGATACATCCATTACGAATTATTCGAGGTACAGGGTCAGGAAACTGCCGGCATCCGGCGCGATGATAAAACCTGAGGATTCCGAGATGAGGCAGCTTAGCATTTTATAATACGGAGGACAGGTTTGTGATGATTAAGAAGCAGTTCCGGTCTGTTCTGAAGCCTTCTTTATTAGTTATAATCGGTTCGGCTCTGTACGCACTTGGCTATAACATGTTTGTATATCCGAACGCGCTTGTTACGGGCGGAATAACAGGTATTTCAACGGTTATCAACTACGTTACGGACATTATACCGGTCGGCGTTCTTATTATTATCTTTAACATACCGATATTTATTATCGGGGGAAAGATACTCGGATGGCGTTTTTTGATTAGCTCTGCGGCGGGAATGATTTTAGTATCGGCGTTTATAGACATTTTCTCGATATTCAGTCCGGTAATGACAAAGGAACCGCTTCTGGCCGGTGTTTTCGGCGGGGTTCTGACAGGTTTAGGGCTCGGTATAGTTTTTTCCGCGGGAGCTTCCACCGGGGGTACCGATATACTGGCAAAGATTGTTCGTAAAAATTTTATGTTTCTCAATATGGGGCACATAGTACTTGCAATGGACGTAGTCATCATCGGAATTTATTCGATCATTTTCGGAAAATACGATCTCGCTTTATACTCTGTTATGATGATCTATGTTGAAACCCGTATTATCGACGTAGTTTTATACGGTCTCAATTACGGCAAGGTTGTTTTTATAATAAGCGAAAAAGCGGAAGAAATATCCCGCGAGATATGCGGCAAACTGCAGCGCGGCGTCACTAAGCTCTACGGAAGAGGCGGTTGGTCAAATGAAGATAAAACCGTCTTGCTGGTCGCTATAAAGAAAAGACAAATTGTTGACCTAAAGCGAACCGTTAAAGAAATTGATCCGCGGGCTTTTGTTATCATGTCTGAAACCAGAGAGGTTTTGGGTATGGGTTTTCAGGATTTCGAGGAGTAAGGATTGAGATATGTGATATTTCGAATAAAGACCGCAGCAGCTGTCATCTTGCTTGCGGCTATGTTGTCGGGATGCGTTTCCATGTATAACAGGGAATACAGCGTGGTAACGGAACACACAGGAGAGTATTACGACACCGAGGAAGACGACAACGTCCAGGAAATCAGCAATTACAGCGGCATGAGAGCTGCATTGCTGAAGTTTGTGGGCAGTGCGACGGAATACGGTATAATAACAACAAAAAATTATAACGGCGATCCGCAGGGAGACATATCGGATGCATGCAGGGAGGTTTTAAATGAAACACCTCTGGGAGTTTATGCAATCGATTATATAAGCCATGTCTGCACAAGAATACTGTCATATTATCGTATAGAGGTAAGTATTACTTATAAGCGAACTCAGGCGGAAATAGATTCAATCCTTGCGGTGAGCAGCGCAAGTCAAATGTATTCGGAGCTGCGCAGCGCGGCACTTGACTACAAAAATACAATCACGTTCAGTACTATCGCATCAGCTGTAACCGAGGAAGATCTTGCCGGATATATAGAGGACTTATACAGAAACACTCCTATACAAATGGCTGAAATGCCGACTGTAACGATTGAGGCGTATCCTTCAATCAATGCCGTACAGAAAATAATCGAGATTAAACTTAATTATTCCCAATCTGCCGATATACTCAAGGAGCGATTGGCACAAACGCGGTCGGCGGCCGCGCAGCGAATAGTCGGCGCACTTGATTTACCTTATGCTCAGCAAACATTACGTTTGTGCGAGGTTATCGCTGAAGGCGCTGAATACTCGTCCGGCGGATCCACCGCTTATGATGCCCTTGTAAACGGAATCGTCGATTCTGAAGGTTATGCCATGGCTTATAAGCTCCTGTGCGATATCGTCGGAGTAAGTTGTATCGTTATTCAAGGGCGTTTAAACAGTGAGCAGCACTTTTGGAATATTGTAGAGGTTGACGGTAATTGCTATCATATTGATGTATGCAGTTTTGATAAATCGGGGCCTGAGGAAGCATTCCTGAAAAGAGACAGCGATATGTGGGGAGATTATTGGTGGGATACGGAAGAGTATCCGACCTGCGAGGGAGAACTGACATATCAGGAGCTTGTAAACCCGCCTCAAGCGGAGAATGTGATCGACGCAGCCGGTGGGGAACCGGCGGGCGAAGACGGATATGATGACGCGGTTCCCGATGAGGCGGCTGTCCCGGACGAGGAAGAGCCTGAATCTCAGGATGATTCCCTGCCGATCCCTTCCGATTCGCCCGAAGAGATTCCTGAACCAGAAAGCTCCGAACCGTAAATATTAAAAGACCGCAGGCTCTTATTCTCGGAGTCCGCGGTCTGATGTCAAGCAGGAATAACCAGGGTCATGGCCGATAATACTGATCTGCTTATTTTGATCGGTTTTACTCTTCGAGGCCATGATTCTGCCTCTTAAATTTTCTCTTGCACAGATAGTCTGTAACAATACAAACTATAAACGCGCCTGTTGTGCCTATAAGCACTCCCGCAATTATGTCGCTGGGGTGATGAACACCCAGATATACCCTGGATAACGCTATCATTGAAGCCGGGAAATATATGAGCCATCCCTTTCTTTTCGCGTATCTGCATATACAAAAGGCAGCCGCAAAGCTGCTCGTCGAGTGACCCGAAGGAAAAGAATATGAATTGGCGTCGGCAAAGCGCTTTAGCCCGTTACTCAAGCCGTCTATATAATCGAAGGGCCTGGTTCTTTCTACTGTAATTTTCAGCACGAGATCACTTATTACCCAGCTCAAAGCGACGCATAGCAAAAGCCGGATACCCAGTGCTCTGGTACTTTTGTTCAATAATAACACCGCAGTAAGAAAAAGCCATATGAATCCCTTATTGCATATGATTGAAAAGAATCCGAAGATCGCGGTCAACAGGGGAGTCCTGACGCTGTTCTGGATAAAAATCAGGATATCGATGTCAAGACCCGAGATTAAGTCTATCAATTCTGTTATCCTCCGGTAAAAAAAGCCGCCGGTAGACCGGCGGCCATTTGGAGCGGGAAACGGGATTCGAACCCGCGACTTTCGGCTTGGGAAGCCGACGCTCTACCGCTGAACTACTCCCGCAACGAACGCTATTGTAGCATAAAATAATTCGTAATTCAATAAAAATCGGTCAGCCCGGGCATTTTCATTTCGAACTTATTCTGTTTATACCGCAGATATGGCGCCTGATAATGATGAACAGCCTTAAAATCATCTTGACAATAGGCTTCCGGTTATTTATAATCAGCGTGTTGACCCGTTTCGGGGTGTGGCGAAGCTTGGTATCGCGCATGGTTCGGGACCATGAGGCCGTGGGTTCGAATCCCACCACTCCGACCAGATAAGCATGATGAAATGAAGCTTATTTCATCGTGCTTTTGTTTTTTCGATAAGGCCCGATTAGCCGGGGATCAAATCATAAAAAATGTTCTATACCCTAAATTCTGCAAAAGATTATACTATACTCACCGAATCGGGGCCAAAAAGCTGCCGATCCGGTATATTTTTTTAAGTATCCGGAGCCGTAAGACCGGAAAATTAGTTGACTGTACACGACGAAAATGGTATAATTATACTATACTATTTAGGCGGTGTTGCTATGGCGCTGGACAAGTCTGTCAGAGTAGATATTCCCGAACATTCTGTTTTAGTAAAGAATAAAGATAATACTTATGTTCAGTACACCGTCAGATCGTACCGGAACAGCAGAGGGCAGCCCACAAGTGAAAGAGTATCTATAGGGAAACTGGACAAGGACAGCGGCAGGATGATTCCCAACCGTCGTTATTATGAGCTGTTTTCCGAGAAGGAGCAGGCAATAGGATTTCACACAGTAAAGAAGTCCGGCTCATACGCCGCGTTTTCCGGAGTGGCCGGACAGCTTGGCCTGGAAAAGCTGGTCCGCAGACATTTCGGAAGCAGGGCTGATGATATCCTTACTGTTGCGCATTACATGCTGTGTGAAGGGAATGTAATGTATTATCTCTCCGACTGGCAGGAGGATAACATTTCATATGCATCAGCGCAGCTCGGAAGCGCGGCACTGAGCCGTTTGTTTGCTTCAATAGATATTGATTCAAGGATCGGTTTCTTCAATGACTGGCTGAAGCTTAAGTATTCAAATGAGTATATCGCCTATGATGTCACATCGATTTCCTCTTACGGAAAAGGTATGGAGAGCCTTGAGTGGGGTTACAACAGGGATAAGGAGAAGCTGCCGCAGATAAACCTTGGCATGTATTATGGGCAGAACAGCATGCTTCCGCTGTATTACCGCATTTATCCCGGAAGCATTCCGGACAAAGCCCATCTGAGATATATGACCGAGGATACCGGAGTTATTTCATGCAAAAAAGCAAGATATGTGATGGACAGAGGCTTTTACTCTGCCGAGAATCTGAAATACCTGGCGGAAAAGAACTGCAGGTTCATAATTGCATTGCCGGCTTCTCTGAAATACTGCAGGGAGCTTATTGAAAGGCACAAGTCCGAGATAATAAACAGATACGAATACAGTCTGGGCGTCGGTAAACCGTACGGTAAGGTATTTGAAGTTACGGATCTGGGTTTCCGCATGAATGTACATATGTATTATGACGCTGACAAGGCTGCAAGAGATGCCGAAGTTATCCGCATGGAAGTTGAAAAGATAGAGGCGGAGCTTCGGGAGATGGAAGAACCTCCGGCAAGAAATCTGCATTACGACAAATATTTCTTCATCAACAGAAATTCAAAGGACGATAGCCTTTCTTTCAGACGCAATGATGCGGCCATTAACAAGTCGCTTGATCAATGCGGCTTTTTCCTTATTGCGGAGACTGACTTCAAAAAAACGACGGCGGAGATACTGGATATCTACCGCCGCCGGGATATTATTGAAAAAAGCTTTGATTCTCTGAAAAACGACATCGATATGAAACGCCTTTACATTCACAGTGATGAGATTGCCGAGGGTAAAACATTCGTCGCTTTCCTCGCGTTAATTGTTAGGTCCCAGATGCATAATCTTCTTCAAAAGTATATGTACGACAACAGATATACCTTCAGGAAAATCTTGCTTGAACTGGACAAAGCCAAACTCATAATCGCCGCCGATAGAATAAGCGGCTGCAGGCTCCTTAATCCGCCGTCTAAAACGCTCAGAGATATCCTTTCCCTACTGGGGTGCGATACGAATTCTCTTTCTGTCGTATAGTATAATTCCGGCGGGAATCTAGGCTATACCCCGGCTATTCATTTTCCTCGTCTATGCACAGTTCGTCCCTGATTATTTCGAGCATTTTCATGTCTTTCTTGCCTTCAAATATCAGTTTTTCAAACATGTCAGGGCGCCGGAGGAGAGTCCGTTTGACGGCTTCCTTTCTGCGCCATTCGGATATTTTAGCATGATGTCCGGAAAGCAGAACAGGCGGCACAGGCCGCCCCCGCCAGATTTCAGGTCTTGAATACTGCGGATATTCAAGGAGGCCGTTCCAGTGGCTTTCTTCGGTAAAGCAGGAATTGTCCGCAAGTACTCCCGGTACCAGGCGGCATACGCTGTCCGCGACTGCCGCGGCCGGTATTTCACCCCCTGTAAGCACGAAATCGCCGATAGATATCTCTTCATCCACACATTCCTCGATAAGACGCTCATCAACACCCTCATAGTGCCCGCAGATAATGATGAAACGATCAAGCAGTGCAAGTCTTTTTGCGTCTTGTTGTGTAAAGGCCTTTCCGGCCGGTGACATTAAAAGCGTGTGGACATGTTCAGGGGTGCCGCTGCAGACATGCTCCCAGCACGAATGAATGGGCTGCGCCTGCATTATCATCCCCATACCTCCGCCGTAGGGGTAATCATCCACCTGTTTTTGCTTGTTGGCAGTATAGTCACGAATCTGATGGCATTCGATATGAACTATACCGCGCTGTGCGGCCTTTCCTATAATGCTGATCTCAAGCAGTGCTGAAACCGCTTCAGGGAAAAGTGTAAGAATATCAATTCGCATTTTCACATTCCCTCGATCATAGATACCGTTATACGACCGCCGGCTATGTCAACGCTCTTGATGAACTCGGGAACGTCGGGCACCAGGTGTTCGCATTTGCCCTCTATAACGAAAATATGACCTCCCGGCGCTTCTATAACATCTTTGAGGATACCGACATGACCGCGGGAGACGTCGTAAACGGGAAGGCCTAACGCATCCTGTAAAAAATAACTGCCTTCCGGTAATGCGGAGTCTTCTCTGATTATACAAACCGTTTTATTTTTTAAAGCCATAGCTGCGTTCAAGTCATCTATGCCGTAAAAGGAAACAAGAACAGATTCCTTATGAACGCGGGAATTGCGGACAAGATACTCGGAACCGTCTATGAAAAACCGGCGGAAGTCGAGAAGAAACTCAGGGGAGTCGCACCAGTGCCGGATTTTTATTTCGCCGCCGATTCCATGTGTCCCGACAATCTTACCGCATTTCAGATATCGTTCAACGGGCATAAAAAACCTCCGTGACAATTATAAACAATACTTCATAATGAATCAGAGTGCCGCACGGCACTCTGATTTCTTCAGTCGACTATCTCGACAGAAACTTTCCTGCCGTTTTTCTGGGCAAGGGACTTGACAAGCGTACGAATTTCCTTTGCGATTCTTCCCTGCCTGCCGATTACCTTTCCCATGTCGCCCTCCGCTACATGAAGCTCAAGAACCGTCTCGCTTTCACCTTCGCGTTCCGTCACAGAGACCGCGTCCGGATCATCAACGAGATTACGGGCGATATAAAGAAGAAGCTCTTTCATAATAATGACGTTCCTTTGCCAACAGAATAAGTATGAAATAAACTCATACGACGCCGGCTTTTTTCAGCAGCGCGCGAACAGTATCCGTAGGTTGAGCGCCTTTATCCATCCACTCCTTGGCGCGTTCTGCGTTAACCGTGATTTCCGAGGGTTCTGTCAGGGGATTGTAAGTGCCGATCTCTTCAATAAACCTGCCGTCTCGGGGGAAGCGGGAGTCTGCTACGACTATCCTGTAATAAGGCTTTTTCTTTGCGCCCATTCTGCGAAGCCTGATCTTAACCATTCCTATAACCTCCAAAAAAATATTAATTCTTATATCAGAAACCGGGGAATCCCGGTTTTTTACCGTGGAATTTTCTGCGGCTCTGTTTGCCGCCAAATTGCTTTGCCATGACCTGCATAGCTTCAAACTGCTTTAAAAGACGATTTATGTCAACTACCTGGGTGCCGCTTCCGGCAGCGATGCGCTTTTTTCTGCTGCTGTTCAGTACGGACGGATTATCGCGTTCAAATACGGTCATGGACTGGATTATTGCTTGCGTTCGTACAAGTGCCTTTTCATCTATTGCGGCACCTTTCAGGGCCTTTGCGTCCAATCCCGGTATCATGCCGGCAATGTCGGTAATGGAGCCCATAGACTTAATAGAACTCAACTGTTCGTAAAAATCCGTCAGAGTGAATCGGTTCGACATAAGCCGCTGAGCCATCTGCGCGGCTTTTTTCTCATCCATGCTCTGCTCGGCTTTTTCAATGAGAGTAAGAATGTCTCCCATTCCCAGTATACGGGATGCCATTCTGTCCGGATGGAAGGGTTCGATGCCGTCGAGCTTTTCACCTATACCAGCAAACTTTATCGGTTTTCCTGTAACTGCCCGGACAGATAAAGCAGCGCCGCCCCTTGCATCGCCGTCGAGTTTCGTGAGGAATATGCTGTCAATACCGAGAGCATCATCAAACGCTTTTGCCGCGTTTACGGCATCTTGTCCGGTCATCGCGTCGACGACCAACATTACTTCATCGGGAGAAACCGCGGACTTAATGTTTTTCAGCTCATCCATGAGTACCGGATCTATGTGAAGCCGCCCCGCAGTATCGAGAAAGACCATGTCATTGCCATGCTTTTTCGCATGTTCAACAGCGGCACGGGCAATATCGACCGGATTAGTCTCACCCATTTGAAAAACCGGCACATTGACCTGAGCGCCTACGGTTTCAAGCTGTTTGATAGCGGCGGGTCGGTAAATGTCACATGCCGCGAGAAGAGGACGCTTACCGTTTTTCTTCATCAGCGCCGCAAGTTTAGCCCCGTTAGTGGTTTTGCCCGCACCCTGAAGGCCAACCAGCATTACAACAGTGGGGGAGCGTGAGGAAATTGTAAGTTTAGTGTTCGTGCTGCCCATTGTGGAGGTGAGCTCTTCATTGACAATCTTTATTACCATTTGGGCAGGAGTAAGACTTTCCAGAACATCAGAACCGACAGCGCGTTCACTGACCCTGGCGATGAAATCCTTTACTACTTTATAACTTACATCCGCTTCTAATAGTGCAAGGCGAACGTCGCGCATAGCTTCTTTGATGTCTGCCTCGCTCAGACGTCCTTTACCTCGCAGTTTTTTGAAAGTCGCGGAAAGCTTCTCGGATAAACTTTCAAATGCCATTTAAGCACTCCCGTTCAGTATTTAAGAAACTGCAGCCTTTCGGATATCCTGTTACAGAGGTCAAGCAGCGCCCCGTTTTTGAATCGGGACTTATTGAGCTTGGCGATTTCGTCCAGGTACCCCTCTATGACACTTATATCGGCTTGTATCTCGGTAAAGCGCTTGACGATACCGGTTCGGGCTTCGGTTTCCTCAAGGATATTCTCGGTGCGCATGATGATGTCTCTAACAGCCTGGCGGGTAATCCCTTCGTTTTCAGCGATTTCCGATAAAGAGAGATTCTCATCGTAGTACATCTGAAAGTAACCGCGTTGCTTCTGCGTCAGTAACTCACCGAAAAAATCGAACAGCAGAGCCATACGAACGTTCTTTTCCATATGCACACCTCCGATTATGTCGGGTGTAAAGCAAATCAGCATTACCTGTGAGCATAATATAACAGGATAGATAAGTTGTCAAGCCGTTTCTTGAAATAAAGTAATGCGAATTGGCTTTACAACGAAGGAATATTTGCGCATATCAAAAGGAAAGATAACGAATATTCAAGACTATGGAGGATATTCAAAGAATGTTTGATATAGCGCCCGACAAGCTGACGCAATATGCAGAAAGCACCGCAAAATGCCTGGACAGCGACTGTGTGGTACGCGGGAAACGCATTACCGGGCGAATATCGCTGTTTTTAAAACGGTTAACCGAGGCAGCCGAGAAGTGTCGTATGGAGCTGGCCGACAGCACGGCGCCGCGAGCTGTTGCGGAATGGCTGGCAGACAACAGGTTTCTTGCGGAAAAGGAAGCGAGATCGGCAGCGGCAGCTTTTAAAGGTGCCGGAATGCTCCCTGCAGCATCAGAGGACCGTATTCCGTTGGTATGCGCGGCAGCATCGGCTTTTGTTCATGCCTGCGGCTGCAAAGTGGATCGGGAAAGCCTGATGACGTTTTTCGAAGGCTTTCAAAAGATACGTCCATTTAGTGAAAAGGAGCTTTCTTTACTCTTTGATTCAATAAGATACGCGCTTGTTGAAAAGGTTGTCGAATGCGGTCAGAGAGCGTTTTCCGTACAAGACGATGCCGGTGATCCGGCTTTTATTGCGAGTGCTGTATTCAGCTCGCTCAGATATATCGATGACGCGGACGCAGATGAAATACTTCGCGGGCTTTCGCAGACGGAGAGAAGATTCCTGGAGGATCCGGCAGATGTCTACGGCAAAATGGACAAAGAGAGCAGAAGGCGCTACAGAATGCGCCTTTCGGATCTCGCAGGAGATTATCAATTGTCGGAGCGCGCTGCCGCGGAACAAATACTTGCGCTTGCCGGTAAAGAAAACGGAATCAGGTCGCACATCGGCTACTGGCTTTTTGAAAAGCCACTGGGACATGAAGGAAAAAACAAAAAGGGCTCTGTCTACATTGGGAGCATTATCATTGCGACTGTGTCACTTTCACTGCTTGCAGCGTTTCTGTCAGCGTCGCCTGCGGCGGCGCTTTTGTTCATTGTACCGATATCGGAGCTTATAAAATGCGCCGCAGATTATATTATACTGAAATTTACCCGACCGTCGTACCTTCCGCGCCTTGAGCTTAAAACTGGGATACCGCAGGAAGGACGGACATTGTGCGTTGTATCCGCGGTTCTTACCGACCCTGAATCCGCGCTTCGTTTTACTGGACTTTTAGAGCGCTGCATGTTTTCGAATAAAGCCGCGGGCAGCGAGCTGAGAATCGCGCTCCTCGCTGATCTCAAAGAAGCGGATGCAGCGCAAGTGGACAGTGATTCACAGATTCTGTCTGCTGTGAAAAGCAAGGTTAACGAGCTGAATTCCCGTTATGGTGAAAGATTTCTCGCTCTTGTGAGGCCGAGAAAAATGAGTTCCGGGACAAAAAAATACTGCGGGTGGGAGCGCAAGCGCGGTGCGATTGAAAGCCTTGTTTCCAAGATTAACGGTATGCCGTCAGATCTGTATGCGATTTCCGGGGACATAAAACTGCTCGATGGTGTAAAGTACCTGATTCTGCTTGACACAGACACGCGTCCGGGAATAGATACGGCCAGAAAGCTGATCGGAGCCATGCTGCATCCGTTAAACAGGCCCGTTATTGATGAAGCTACACGAACCGTCATTTCCGGCTACGGAGTAATGCAGCCAAGAAATACGGTTTCTCTGGATGCGGCAGGGAGAAGTATTTTCTCGGAAGTGTTCGCGGGGCAGGGAGGGTTTGATCCGTACTGCGGCTGCTGCGGGGACTTATATCAGGATGTTTTCAACGAGGGCAATTTCACGGGAAAAGGAGTATTGTCCGTTGAGGCGTACACTGTCTGCTTAAACGGGCGGCTTCCGCCGGAACGGATACTGTCGCATGACCTGCTTGAGGGTTCATACCTCAGATGCGGTTATATAAACGGCGTGGAGTTCGCGGACGGTTTTCCCTCGTCCCCTATGGCTTATTATGAAAGACAGGACAGATGGACGCGGGGTGACTGGCAGCTGCTGCCTTGGCTGACACGGTATGTAAAAAACGCTCGGGGAAAAACCGAACATAACCCGTTAACTGAGCAGGACAGATGGAAAATAGCCGATAATCTAAGACGCAGCCTTGTACCGGTCTTGTGTGCGTTATGCGTCGCTGCGGCGATATTATCCGATATCAGAGCGCTTTTTGCGGCCGCGATTGTATCCGCTTTAGCTATATCCTCTCCGTTGATAACAGGTCAGGTAGAACAGCTTTTCCGCCGTCCCTCGCTTAATGCAAAACGCTACCGGTCGGAGGTCCTAAGCGGTCTTCACGCCGCTTATCTGCAGACGCTAATAAAGATCGCATTATTACCGTATGAGGCGTTTGTCTGTCTGAGGGCAGCGCTTACGGCGCTATACAGGCAATTCGTTTCAAAAAAGAACATGCTCAAATGGGTCACGGCCGCCGAATCGGAAAACAGAAAAGGAAGCTTAATAAGCTGCGTGCTCAGGATGTATCCCGCTGTTATTGCCGGAGCGATACTAGCAGTCTTTTCACAATGGCCGGCAGGGTCGGCTTTGGGTATTGTCTGGTTTTTCTCACCGCTGACAGCATACCTGTTATCTAAGCCGAGCAGAAAACGTATGGAGCTGTCAAAGGAAAACAAAGAGTTCCTGCGCAAAAACTGTGCGGATATGTGGAGGTTTTTTGAGACATTTTTAACACCGGAAAGAAATTACATGCCTCCGGATAATTGGCAGGAAGATCCTCCGGTCGGAGTTGCCGAAAGAACCTCCCCTACCGACATAGGCATGGCAATGCTCTCTGTGCTTGCAGCTTGGGATATGGGGCTATGCGATTGTCAAAAAGCGCGTACGCTGCTCGGCAGCATGGTTTCCTCAATTGAACGTATGGAAAAGTGGAACGGTCACTTATTCAACTGGTATGATACAAGAAAACTCATACCGCTTGAACCAAGATATGTGTCTTCTGTGGACAGCGGAAACCTCGCCGGGGCTTATATAGCTCTTTGCGCCGGAACAATTGAGCTTAATGACATCGCACTTTCGGAGCGGATACGTAAGCTTCTGAATGAAATGCGTTTTGAGCCGCTTTATGACTCCGAAAAAAAGCTGTTCCTTATAGGGAAGAGTATATCCGGTAACGAAAACGGAGCCTGTTATGACCTTCTGGCTAGTGAAGCGCGGCTTTTAAGTTATATAACCATTGCAAAAGGTCAGGCAGAATCCTCGCATTGGAGAAGATTGGGCAGGGTTATGTCCTCTGCCGGACTAAAAAGCGGGATGGCATCATGGACAGGAACAATGTTTGAATATTTTATGCCGGAACTCTTATTGCCGTATTATCGCAACTCCCTTGTAGGGGAGAGCCTGCGATTCTGCCTTTATTGTCAGAGGAGAAGAGGACGTCCGTGGGGTGAGTCCGAAAGCGCTTTTTTCGCTTTCGACGCGGCGCTTAATTACAGGTACAAAGCGCATGGCATCAGGGAGCTTGCGCTTAAAAGAGACGCGGGATCTGAC
>Ga0209723_1002380_pt1 | contig 25359 bp, 20 predicted proteins | sample BiotimSIPDNA_2_FD_185750 | JGI IMG/M metagenome (GOLD analysis project Ga0209723, IMG submission 185750) | Anaerobic biogas reactor microbial communites from Washington, USA - Biogas_R2 time_0 SIP DNA (SPAdes) (version 2) | ecosystem: Engineered > Bioreactor > Anaerobic > Unclassified | place...
GATCCTTCGGCCATGATCCACCTCCTTGTGAACAAAATGCCTTTGGTGGATCATGGCCTTTTTCGTAAACTATGTCACGAGCACTTACCCTCCCCAAAATCCGTGACGGTCAGAAGGTTTTCTTTCGGATGTCTTTGTTGCGTTTCTGAACCGAGACCCCTCAAAGTACCAGTCGGAATGCTTCCAGAGAATTACTGAGTCAGTCAAGGCCAAGTACGGCGAATGGCACTCCCAACGCCTGTCATATTCACAAGTGAAGCACATATCAGCCGCTGACATGAAAGAACTGCTCGATCCAACAGGTTGGAACATCACCTTCAGAAATGCTGAGACGCTGAAGACGAAAGCCGCTGATTGGCTCGCTACGTTATATGCGAGTAAGGTGACATCACTTACCAAGCACGACGAGCGGGTGATCGACACAACCAAAGCCGTCAGAGATTTCATTGCTCACAGAAGCGATAGTGCAAAAACAACGATGAACGACCTGCTTGGTGAGGTTGACAAAGGACCACCCAATCGGCACCTCGGTAGAGGCAACCACCTAGTTCACAACGCTGGGGCGTTCCTAAAGGCGGAGTTCGAAAATCGCAGCAGGGTGGAACTCTACATCGGTCGGCTCCGAGACATCGCCGAGAAGTTTCGAACGTAGGAAGTGTCGCATGTCCATAGCACGTCACCACGCCGAATGGCTCTCCCTCGTGCCGGTCTCGGGACCCTTCCTGAGTTTGCCGGTGCTGATGGAGGCGTTTGAGCAGGGATTGGACGCTCACGATCCCGATCATGCCCAATTACTGCGATTGGCTTATGCCGAATGGGAGGAGAATCTCGCCAAAAGGCGGGCTGATTCTGCCGTCCACGATGCGTGGATCAAGTTCGTTCTTACCAAGACACTGGAGTTCGATAAAGCCCTGCTGCTCGAAGGGCAGGCAATTCCCCAGACATTGCAGGTAGAAATTCCCGAGCATGGGGAACTGCTGCGCCCCAGCATCGTCGTCATTGATCCAGTTACGAAGAAAGCGCGGCTGCTGATCAAGACCTACGCACGGTCGCAGGACTTGACCAGTTACGTGGCTTCGTCCAGATGGAAGGCGTCTCCCGACACCCGGATGACGGAGCTTCTGCACGCCACCGGGGTTCGTTTGGGCCTCGTGACCAACGGCGAACACTGGATGCTCGTCGATGCCCCCAAGGGAGAGACGACCGGTTACGCCTCGTGGTACGCCTCCTTGTGGCAGGAAGAGAAGATCACGCTGAGGGCATTCCGCAGTCTGCTGTGGGCTACTCGTTTCTTCGGTGTGGCGGAAAACGACACCATTGAGGGCTTGCTCACCCGCAGTGCCTCCAATCAGCAGGAGGTCACCGTTCAGCTTGGCTATCAGGTTCGCCGCGCGGTGGAAGTGCTGGTCCAGTCGCTCGACCGAGCCGATCAGGATCATGGAAGGGAATTGCTGGCGGGGGTCAGCGAGGCAGTCCTGTATGAATCCGCACTCACGGTGATGATGCGGCTGGTCTTCCTGTTCTGTGCCGAAGAACGGGAACTGATCCCCACCAAGCCATTCCCCGTTTACGAACAGAATTACTCCGTCTCGACAATTTCACGGCAGCTTCGGGAGATCGCGGATCAGCAGGGTGAGGAACTGCTGGAACGTCGATACGACGCTTGGCCTCGCCTGTTGACGGCATTTCGGTGCGTCTACGGCGGAGTTCGGCACGACGACATCCATATTCCCGCCTACGGTGGTCGCCTGTTTGACCCCGACCGATTCCCTTTCCTTGAGGGTCGCCAGCAAGAGACGAGTTGGCGGGATACTGAGGCCAATCCCTTGCCGGTCAACAACCGGACGGTGCTGCACCTGCTCGAAGCATTGCAGTTGTTGCAGGTGAAGGTGCCGGGTGGTGGACCAGCCGAAGCCCGTCGCTTGAGCTTCCGCGCCCTCGACATCGAACAAATCGGTCATGTCTACGAGGGCCTGCTCGACCACACGGCGAAGCGAGCGACCGAGCCTTTTCTTGGTTTGGCGGGCAGCCGCGACAAGGAACCGGAAATCCCCTTGTCCGAACTGGAGAAAGTGCAGGCGAAGGGCGAAGATGCGTTGGTCAAGTACGTGAAAGAGGAGACGGGCCGTTCACCCAAGGCGATTCAGAAGGCCCTGTTGGCGGAGATCGACGCTCAGGATGTCGCTAAGTTCCGCACCGTTTGTCAGGGAGATGATGGGCTATGGCAACGAGTGGCGCCGTTTGCCGGGCTGGTCCGTCCCGATACTTTCGGCTATCCGGTGGTGATCCCCAAGGGAAGCGTGTTTGTCACGGCAGGGACCGACCGACGCAGCAGCGGCACTCACTACACCCCCCGCATCCTTACCGAACCAATCGTCCAGTACACCTTGGAACCACTGGTCTACGTCGGCCCGGCTGAGGGGAAGCCCAAGGCCGAATGGTCGCTAAAATCTGCCGCCGAACTGCTTGATCTCAAGATCTGCGATATGGCTTGTGGATCGGGCGCGTTCCTTGTTCAAGCGGCTCGGTACATGTCGGAAAGGTTGCTCGAAGCTTGGGAGATTGCGAAGGAAGCGAACCCGAACGTGCCCGGCATCACGCCCGAAGGCAAACCCTCAACCGGAAAGCCAAACGAATTACTGGTTCCAGAAGATCCTGCCGAGCGCACCACGTATGCCATGCGGATCATCGCCCAACGATGCCTTTACGGCGTGGACGTGAACCCGCTCGCGGCGGAAATGGCGAAGTTGTCGCTGTGGTTGTTGACGCTGGCGAAGGACAAGCCGTTTGAATTCCTCGACCATGCTATCAGATGTGGTGATTCACTGGTCGGGTTACACGATCTGGAACAACTACGGCATTTCTCTCTCAAGCCTGACTCTGACGATGCGGTGCTGTTCAAGGGACCGCTAGATAACGCCGTGGACGAAGCAATCAACCTGCGGCTGCGACTGGAGGGTATGCCCTCGAACACCGTCGAGGATGTGGAGGCTCAGGAACATCTCCTTGCGGAAGCGGAGGACAAGATTGCCCGGTTGCGATGTGCAGCGGACATGCTCGTTGCCGCTGAGTTCTGGGGCGAGAATGCCAAGGACAAGCTGGAGCGGGTCCGACATGCTGCTGTGGTTTCCGGTCACTACGTCGAGAAAGGACCGACCGAGGACTTCGAGGAAAAAGCTACGAAGGAGCGACGAGGCCAGAGAATGTTTCACTGGCCGCTCGAATTCCCCGAGGTGATCGCAAAGCGCGGCGGTTTCCATGCATTTGTGGGGAATCCACCGTTCGTTGGCGGCAGGCGAATTAGGCGGACACTGACAGTAGACTACTTGAAATGGCTTACCGAGTGCGCCTTTGCTGGCAGCAGCGGCAATGCTGACCTATGCGCCTTCTTCTTCCGCCGAGCTTCTCAATATGTCCGTCAACTCGGCGGTTTCGGAATGCTTGCCACGAACACGATTTCGCAAGGTGACACAAGAGATGTCGGTTTGACCGCGTTGTTGGTGGAAGGCTTCAGTATCTACCGGGCGGTTCCGAGTGTCAAATGGCCGGGGGGAGCGAATTTGGAGGTCGCGTTGATATGGCTGCGACAGGGGCGATGGGCGAGTGCTGCTCTTTTGGGTGGGCGTGGAGTACAGAAAATTACATCTGGCTTGGTCGAAATTGGGGCAATTGCAGGCAAACCACACAAGCTTGCCGCAAATAGTGGGACTTCTTTTCAGGGATCAATTGTACTTGGGACAGGTTTCGTTCTGTCGGAAGACGAAGCAAGGACACTCATCGAAACCGATTCACAGAATCGTGATGTCCTCTTTCGCTATCTGCGGGGGGAGGACTTTACATCACGATCTGACCAATCGCCAACTCGCTGGGTAATAAACTTCTTTGACTGGCCAGTAGAGAAGGCGATGGAGTATCACGATTGCTTTCGTATTATTGAAGAAAGGGTCAAACCTGAAAGGACTAGACGAAAAGAAGGTACTAACGAGTTTCAGCTTCGCAAGCCCTTGCCACAGAAGTGGTGGATTTACGCTGATAAGCGTCCAGCTCTCTACAGCGCGATTTCGAGTCTGGATCGAGTCCTGTTTCATTCCTTTACGAGCAAGTACGTCGTTTTTGGATTCGTACCGAACGGATATGTGTATGCTGGCCCGCACAATGTCTTTGCATTGACGGAGTACCATAAGTTCGCAGCACTCCAATCGTCATTCCACGATTCATGGGCGTGGGAGCATTGCTCCACAATGGAAACACGACTCCGCTACGCAAACGGCGATCTTTACGAGACATTTCCGTTTCCCCATTTTCAGGGACAAGCTAGGGCGTCAATGGAGTCGCTTGGAGCCAACTACCATAGCTTGCGCGAAACGATTATGCATTGTCTTGATGAAGGCTTAACCGACCTGTACAACCGGTTCCATGACCCTGACGAAACCTCCGCCGACATCCGTAAGCTCCGAGACCTACACGTTGAGATGGATCAAGCGGTTGCCGCCGCCTACGGTTGGGATGAACTTGACCTTGGCCACGGCTTCCACGAGACAAAGCAGGGCCTCCGTTTTACCTTCAGCGAACCTGCTCGCCGCGAAGTCCTTCAGCGGCTCCTCAAGTTGAACCACGAGCGTTACGAAGAGGAAGTCGAACAGGGCCTCCACAGCAAGAGAAAGGGTGTTACAAAGAAGTCCACCCCAAGAAAGACAACACCAGAACAAACCGGCCCGGTGCAGCGAGGGCTCTTCGATGACTGAAATCAGAAGATCAGAAAAGCACGAGGCAGCACGTTCAAGTCTTCCCGAAGAACTACGTCCGATATTTGACCAGTTCGTCGATGACTATAAGTTCGCAGGTACGGTATACCATGGCTCGCCATTCGTCTCCTACATCATATTGGCTGAAATGGTCAAAGCGGGATGGCGGTTGACAGGTGAGCCGATGGGCCAATGGGCTAAACCGCCAAAGGAATCGCCAGCCGAAAGCAATGCAGATGAGTGATATAGTCTTGACCAACGTCCCCACGTCCAACCAGCTTCGAGCCGAACTGGAAGCAATGGTATTGGGCGATCTCCTCGGCCCAGCCGGTGGTGAGAGCGAGGAACTGATCGAACGGAACGTCCGGGACCGATACCTCGTCGGCGTGCTGGCGCCTAGTCGGGCAGGTGCGCCCTCCGGCACCGTTCAGGAGGAAGAAGACGAGGAAACGCCTCTCATTCCTGATGAGTTGTCTGGAGGCGGCACCGACACCGCCGAGGATGGCACGACGGATCAAGATGTGCCGGTAGCCGTGGCCCATTTGCCGTCGTCCATGGGGATGACCTTCTCAGTCGATGCTGATACCAAGGCCATCAAAGTCTCGGCTTCGTGGGGCCAGTACAAGCGGGAAGTTCGTGAGGACCAGACCGACCAGAGAACGGGCAAGGCAATTCGGGTCTGGCAGCGATATTCTCGGGGCGGGATCGTCGAGATTCCCCTCAAAGAGGGCCCAGTCAAAGCCGTTGCCCCCGATTCCCAGTTTCCCGAAATCTACGTTCAGGGCCAGATCCGCCACCGGGATACCCACTTCGTCGTCACTCTGTTCTTCATCAATGCGCAGGAAGAAGGCCGTCCCAAGGACGAGTTCCATGTTTTCCAGCCGCAACTGAGCGTGCAGGGGGTTGATGACGGCCCGATCTTCGTCAAACGGCTGACGGTCGGCTCGAACGACGACCTCGAAGAAAGACTCATGGCGATGCTTTATCGCCACCACATCGAGTTTGCGGTGGGGCATGGTGTCAGCGTCCACACTGAGGTTTCCAAAGAATCATCCGACCGCGCTGTACTTGTCAGAACGCAATTCGTCCCTCGCTACGAGGTTCCGCGCACAGCGCCGCCCACCGCAGAGGATGCCGACGAGAATCCCGCCTTCGCCAAACTGGACGGCCTCGTACTGGACATGAAGAAGCTGGCCGAAGCTGATATCAAGAAGCTCCCGAAGATACTGGAGCCGTTGGTTGCGGCGTACAAGGAGTGGATCGACGGCGAGGAAGACAAGCTGACCGACCCGAAAGAAGGATTGTCCCAGTTCGGCGATGCGCCCCCTGTCGCCATCGCCAACTGCCGCGCCACTTTGAAACGGGTCGAAGCCGGGCTACAACTGCTCGCCAAAGACCAGCAGGTGTTCGAGGCATTCCAGTTCATGAACCGGGCCATGTGGCTCCAGAGAACCCACTCCATTTATTCGGAGCGGGTTCGGCGAGGGGAACAGCCCGATTTCGACAAGGACATCGACCAGCCGAAGAACCGCAGTTGGCGACCGTTCCAGATCGCCTTCATCCTGCTGAACCTGCCGGGCGTTACCAAACTCGATCACCCCGAACGGGGCGAGGGACCGGATGCTCTGGCCGATCTGCTGTTCTTCCCGACCGGTGGTGGTAAGACCGAAGCCTATCTCGGACTATCGGCCTACACAATGTCCCTGCGGCGTCTACAAGGCACCGTAGCGGGGAGGGTCGGCGATGAAGGTGTAGCCGTGCTGATGCGGTACACGCTGCGGCTGCTGACCATCCAGCAGTTCCAGCGAGCAACGGCCTTGATGTGTGCCTGCGAATCGATCCGCAGAAAGGCATTGGAGCAGGGCGACCGGCGATGGGGCACCACTCCTTTCCGCATCGGCCTTTGGGTCGGACGCCGCACTACTCCCAACCGGACGGACGATGCCGCCGAGGCCATAAAGCAGGCTCGCGGCAACCAGTACGGCTTCACTGGTGCTGGCATTGGGACTCCATACCAGTTGACGGCCTGCCCTTGGTGTGGGAGTGCCATCGAAGCTGGAAAACACCTCGATGCCAAGCCCTACCCTCACGGGAGTGCCAGAACGCTAACGTACTGCGGCGACAAGTTCGGCCAGTGCCTCTTCAGCCGCCGCCAAGCACCTGAGGAAGGGTTGCCTGTGGTCGTAGTCGATGAGGAGATCTACCGGCGTTTGCCGACCCTGCTGATCGCGACCGTGGACAAGTTCGCCCAGATGCCGTGGAAGGGCGAAGTGCAGATGTTGTTCGGGCAGGTGAATGGCATCTGTGAGCGACACGGTTTCAAGTCACCACAGATCGAGGATTCGACGTTTCATCCCCGATCAAAGTCGGGACTTCCTTCGGCAAAAACGCTGGATCATCCGCCGCTTCGACCGCCCGATCTGATCATTCAAGACGAACTTCATCTCATCAGTGGCCCTCTGGGGACGCTGGTGGGCCTCTACGAAACGGCCATCGACAAGCTGTGCATGTGGGAGGTGGACGGGAAAAAGGTCCGGCCCAAGGTCATAGCATCGACGGCGACGATCAAGAACGCGGACGTGCAGGTTCGGAGCTTGTTCCTTCGCACCGTCAGCATTTTTCCGCCTCCCGGTTTGGACGTGCGGGACAACTTCTTCTCCATGCAGCGCGAACCGACCGACGAGGATTTTGGACGCCGATACATCGGCATCTGCTCGCCGGGCCGCAGGCTCAAGGCAATCCTGATTCGGGTCTACGTCGCTTTTCTCTGTTCCGCTCAAGCGATGTATGAGAAGTACGGCAAGGCCATTGACCCATGGATGACCGTAGTGGGCTACTTCAACTCCATGCGGGAACTCGGCGGAATGCGGCGTCTGGTGGATGACGACGTGTTCACCCGCTGCCGCACCCAAGATCGACGAGGATTGGCAAAGCGATACTTCGGCGGCGAGTACCTTGCCGAATTGACCAGCCGGATGAGGTCCGAGGATATCCCCCATATCCTTGATCGTTTGGAGTCGGGCTTCGATCCAGAACTGGAGGAGCGGCGAAAGGAAGCCTTCAAGAAGAAGGATTTTACGAACATCCCCAACAAGCCGCTCGACGTTCTGTTGGCCACGAACATGATCTCGGTCGGCGTGGACGTGCAACGGTTGGGCCTGATGGTGGTCGCCGGTCAGCCAAAGGCCACAGCCGAGTATATCCAAGCCACCAGCCGCGTTGGTCGTGCTCATCCGGGCCTCGTTTGTACGGTCTTCAACTGGGCGAGACCAAGAGACCTGTCCCACTACGAGACCTTCGAGCACTACCACGCCACGTTCTACAAGCATGTTGAACCGCTGTCGGTGACCCCATTTTCACCGGGGGCACTGCAACGGGGGCTGGCAGGGCTTTTGGTTTCGCTGGTGCGGCTGAGGGGAACCGAATTCAATCCCAACGAGTCGGCGTCAAGGGTGACCACCGGCAATCCCTACGTGCAGGAGGCCATCGAAGTCATCGCCAAACGGGCCGAGTTAATCGGCGATGGGGCGTTGACGGGGGATTTCTGCCGTGCGGAACTGCTCAGCAAGGCGGATGTCTGGCAATCGGAGGCTCAGAACACCTCTGGTGGCCGCACCCTCACTTACACCGAACCCTACGGCGAGGGAGGAGCCAAGAAGGGCACTACCGTCAGTCTTCTCCACAGCCCCGGCATGGAGCGTTGGGAGGAGTTCACCTGCCTCAACTCACTTCGGGAGGTCGAACCACCGGTCAAATTCATCATCAGCGATGGCGGGCTAGATGGAGACGAAGACGAAGAGGAAGTTGAGACGCCCGAACAGGAGGAGCAGTCATGACCACTTCCTCCCAGATGCGTAAATCCGAGGTTGGCGAAGTCCGCCCCAGCCAGACCCTCACCACCTTTGGCGTTGGCTCTCTGGTCGATCTCCCCAGCATGTCGGTGATCGTGATGGGGCTCGACGATTGGCCCATCTCCCATTCCACCGAGATCGCCGAAGAGCGGCTGTTGCTGTCGGCGCAGTCGATCCTTGGGGGACAAGTCAGCCGCTTCTTGACGCCACCTCGCGGCCCTGAATCGGTCGGGGCGCAGATCAACTGGTTTGATGAGTCCCGGCAAATCGGCGTGCCGGTAGCTCCCTTCCCCCGTTGGATGGTCTGTTCCCGTTGCCGCCTACTTGCTCCGCTGAAATCCGGCCTCTTCGAACCAAAGGTCTACCCTTACCGGCCCGACCGGGCCTGCTACGTCCACAACTGCACCACTCAGGGCCGCGCTCCACTGGTCGTGCCTGCCCGCTTCTTGGTGACTTGCGAGCGGGGCCATCTGGACGACTTCCCGTGGCTGGAATTCGTGCATCGGGGGCCAACCGACTGCAACGGGCCACTGCGAATGTTCGAGTTCGGCCCTTCGGGCGAAATGGCGGATGTCACCATTGTCTGCGACAAGTGCGAGGCTCGCCGCCGATTGGCAGAGGTCATCGGCCCACTGGGGGCCAAACAGATGCCCGCGTGCAGCGGAAGACGCCCCCACTTGCGGGATATCGATCCGAATGGCTGCGACGTGGATGAAGTTCGAGCGATTGCCTTGGGCGCCTCCAACCTCTGGTTCCCAGTCGTGATCTCGGCCCTTTCAGTACCACAAGCTGCCGACGATCTGGGCCGCTTGATCGAAGAGAATTGGGCCGTGCTGGAGAAGGCCACAAGCCTCGATGTCTTGAAGGCGTTTCGCCAGATCGGCCAACTCAAAGACCTTACGAAATACACCGACGACCAAATCTGGCAAAGGCTCGAAGAGAAACGGGCGGGAACCGGCGAGGGGGTCGAAAGTCCTGACGACCTAAAGTCGCCGGAATGGAAGGTTTTTTCCAAGCCTTCAACGGCCAGAGAAAGCCGCTCCTTCAAGCTGCGGCCCGTCGATCCGCCCACCGACTTTACTCAATACTTTACAAAAATTGTATTGGCCGAGAAGTTGAGAGAGGTTCGGGCTTTAGTCGGCTTCTCTCGGATCATGTCGCCACGGGACTTCGACAACCCCGCTGATCTTCCCCAAGAGCGACTGGCGAGTATTTCCCGCAAGGCGCCAACGTGGGTTCCTGCGTGCGAGACACGGGGCGAGGGGATCTTCTTTCATTTCAACGAGAAGTTGATTCAGGCGTGGGTCAAGAAGCATCATGCCTACGAGCGAGAGTTCGAGAACGGCCACGGTGCTTGGCGAGCGTCGAAAAACCTAGACCCGGCAACGGGGTATCCCGGCATTCGGTACGTCCTTCTGCACACCTTCGCACATGCCCTGATTCGCCAGCTCGCCATCGAGTGTGGGTACACCTCGGCGTCGATCTCTGAGCGCATCTACTCCCGGAATCCGTCCGATGGTGATCCGATGGCAGGTGTGCTGATCTACACCTCGGCCTCCGACAGTGAGGGAACGCTCGGGGGACTGTGTTCTCTTGGCGAACCGGACAAGCTCGGTCGGCATATTCGGCGCGCTTTGGAAAAGATGAGCCTGTGCGCGTCTGACCCCCTCTGTGCGGAGCATCTCATCGGCGGCGGCGAGACGCTGCACGGCGCTTCCTGCCACGCCTGCACGTTTCTTCCCGAAACCTCCTGTGAACGCGGCAACAAGTATCTGGACCGGTCTGCCCTGATTGCCACCGTGGAGCGGACTGATTTGGCATTTTTCGATTGAGGCCATGGAACAGCATCGCGTCATCGTCGAAGCCGCCACCGTATTGGCGAGCCATCTGCCTGCTGCCACAGCACTATCGGTGGCCGATGTGATCTTGACGACTGATCTGGCCAGTCTGCGGGCCGAGATCTCCAAGCGCGTTCCTCACCACCACCATCGGGATCTGGCTTTGGCCTTTGTCAACCAATGGCAGGAAGACACCAGCGACCTTGGTGCGGCAGTGGTTGCCGTTGCCCTCGAAACAGCGGCCATCTCCGAGCAGAAGCACCACGACTCCCAGAGCGTCGAACTGGTGTGGACCGGTCCCGACGTAGGGGAGATCCCGTTCCGCCGCACAGAACAGGCGATTCTTCAAGTGCTGGATTCAGCACAGGAACATCTGCTCCTCGTCAGCTACGCGGTGTACGCCATCCCGAATATTCAAAATGGAGTCATTCGCGCGGCCAAGAGGGGAGTACGGATCACAGTCGTCGTGGAGACGCCAAGTACGGTCGATGTCGAGAACGAATATTCGACACTCCGTGCCCTCGGCGAGGAGGTGGCAGCATGTTCTCGGGTCTATTACTGGCCGAAGGACAAACGGAGCCACGACAAGCACGGGAAGGTGGGAATCTTGCACGTGAAGTGCGTTGTGGCAGATGATCGCCAAATTTTCTTGTCCAGTGCGAATCTGACGAAATACGCTTTCTCGTTGAACATGGAACTTGGCGTGCTGATCACAGGCGGGAGGCTGCCCCGTCAAGTGGCTGAGAACTTTGAGCGGTTGATCAGTCGTCGGATTCTTTCCGAGACGTGACACCCTCGAAAAGAACAAAATCGCCGAAACGTACTGGACGAACAAATCAAGTGGGGTGAGGTTCTACTGACCTTCATACACAACCACAAGTCAGCGTCGTGGGCGAGTGACAGTGCAAGCTGCTGCCTCGTTTTCACTTCCCACTGCGTAACGCTACATCGATCAGGTCACCGCAACATGCTCAAAGGAGACCACAATGCCGCTGGACCACGTATTGATTGCTGAGGATGAACCCGCCATGGTCAACCAACTGGAAGCGATATTCACTGCCAATGGGTTTCGTACGCTATCCGCCGCGAATGGCGTCGAGGCTTGGAATACCCTCCTTGCGCACCCCGAGGAGATTGCTGCATGCATTGTTGATTTGCAGATGCCACCGGGCGATTTCGGCGGACGTGATTTAGTCCTAAAGATCCGCAGAGCCTTTTCAACTCTTCTTCCCATAGTAATTTATTCAGGACGCGGCACGATCTGCTTATCGCACGAAGTCACGAAAGCTGGCGCAAACGAGTTTGTGGAAAAGGAAGCTGGGCCACAACGCCTTCTTAATGTTGTCGCGAAGTTAATCTCCGAAGTAGCGAGGCCGGGCCAGAATGCACTCTCATCGCTCAATGCACTCGCCGCTAGCGGCGACGTTCAATGGCTGGCATCCAGATCGTTTACACAGCTTGAAACCTGCATTCGGAAGACGATTCTGTCGCAATATCAGCCAAGACAACTCCACGATCTACTTGTGCAGAAACGCCGTCCAGCACCTGCCCATGTCATGGACAGGCTTCTTCAATTGGCGGAGTTTACGAACGAGACAAAATTTAGCTTTGGTGATCTGCTTGACCTACTAACCGCTCTTTCCGCTGCCCAACTTCACAAGCTACCGCCCGCCAAGAAGTTGAGCCAGCTAAAGCAGCAAATCATTCCTGCTCGAAATAGTTTGGAGCACGGTCGCCAAGTTGACAACCGCACACTTCTGGTCGCCCTGCTGGCATCAGACGAGCTGATCAACAACCTTCGCGGACAACCATGAACACTCATCAGCCACCCCTTCTCGAATCGGCGCGCGCACAATTGGCCGCAAACGGCCTTGAAGGGCTGCTCACGCTGGCTACTACCCATGCCTCCGCAAACGAGTCTTCGGCCCAACTAACTCTGTCCTTTCTGGGCCACTGCGGGATTCAGTTGTCCCTTGTGTGGCACCACTTGCGGTCTGGCTTCCATCGCGATAGCGCGATTCTTACACGAGGCCTGAGTGAGTTTCAGCGTGCCTCTATGTGGGTCGATGCGCTTGCTGACAGAAATGCACTTTCGCAGTTGCGACTTGGTAAAGGCATGCAGCAACAGGACCTTTCGTTCATATTAAAGCGACAGTTCGTCACTGCGATCTTCGGCGCATGTTTCTATGCGAATACCAGAACTGCATGCGACATTGCGATAGATTATCTAGCTCCTTTCTTCTCCGTTCGGCTCGAAGGGGATAATCCCAAGAGCGAGCTGCAAAAGTATTCTCAGACACACTACCACGTTACTCCAGTGTACGCTGTCGCATCTGAGTCCGGTCCCGACCACAACAAACAGTTTGTTGTAGATGTTCGTATACCCGGACTTCAGAAGAAGGCAAGCGGCCGTGGTGGTACTAAGAAGGCCGCGGAGCAGGACGCCGCAATGCTGTTCTTGCAGGCTGTGGGTAAGCGGCCCGAGCAATTGAATTACCTTTCATCGCGTGCAAAGCGCGCTGACTGGACGCTGGCAAGATGGCTAAAAGATGTATCCCGACCTGTGGTGGACCGCACTCAGGTCGAGCCACTTGTCAAAGACCTCAGACGTCATATAGGCGTCGATGTTTCACGTGAACTCGCGGAAATCGCGGTTGCACACGCAAGTATACGACAAACTCCGGGACACTTCGGGGGAAAGGAAAATGGTCTCACGTTGCTCGGCAATGTAGTGTATTCCTATGCTATCCTGAGCGAGTTACTTCGACGAAGAACTCCCGCTGGGCTGCCAATGGAGCATGCCTACGGGCCAGCTAAGACGTTCGTGAGCACTTTGGACTCCAACCGGTACAAGCTCCGGTTTTCTCGTACGTGGTCCAAATACATAGTAATACGCAGCGATCTTCGACTGCGGATTCCACAGTCAATTCTGGTTGATGCGTTTGAGTCACTTCTCGGCGCAGCCGTTCTACACGATCTTACCAACGTGGATGCCATCACCGAGTATCTATGTAACGGCATTGGACCTGATGCAGACTTCGACAACGGGACCGTATCGCAGGACGTCGCAAGCAGGGTTCTCAATTCAGGAAAGAGCCTTCTGCAACAGGTTTATCAGCGATTCGGCCCACCCGATAACTTTCGCCTTGAAAAGAAGACTGAAGTGACATGCAGGGGGCCTGACCACAACAGTGTTTACGTGTGCCGGATGAAAGGGGACAACTCTGGGGCATTTGTCGGGGAAGCAAGTACAAAGGCCACTGCAGTTGACATGGCGTGTCGGAAGGTGTTGCTCTATTTGGGCCAGCATGTTACGAAAGGCTCGACTCAGACGTGCAAGGTTGCATGGATTGATCGCATGATCTCAAATATAAACGACGGCCTATTTCTGAATCCACGAGAGGTCGTTTGGCTGACGTTGCCGATTCGTAATCCCCTTCTGGCGCTTCCTGACGCTCTCGCCGCAGTTGCAGATGCGGTCCGGTCGTCTTCCTCAGCGGCAAGCGATGTAGCCTTACAGGCGATTGAACGCTGCGGCGCACTTGAGCCGCTTCAGAAGGAGCATTTATGCAAGTTCGTCCAGTCCCTTTCGGCGGGGCGAGAGTCTTCGCAGGTGTTGCAGGTGGTGCAGCGATCATTTCAGAAGTTGCTGGACACCACAGAAGAGGGCGGGGCGGAGCATGCGGTCAATATTCTTTGTTCCTGTCTGTTTGCACTTAAATGTTTAGGGCGACACGGGTGCCAGATCATCAGTCTTCACGATATAGCGATGGTCACCCTAGCGACTCTTCGTCCGAAACAATCGGGGTGTGCCGCGGTCCCGGCGCGGTTCGCATACGTTGATCGAGAGAGACTTGGCTCCGTGTTGGCACAGTTGCAGTCGAGTAGCCAGCATCCTGATGAGGTGCGCTTTACGCTGAATGAGTCTTCCTCGGCAATCCTTGAGATACGAGGGTGGCAGGAGATCGCAGATCACGAACCGCTGGTGAGAACCGCATGGGATCTATGCAAACTGGATGCATCCGGGTTTTCAGTCCGGCAGATAGAAGGAGGATGCGATCTCGTAATCCCGCTTGTCGAGCACATTTGCGTGTCACCCGAAGGGATAGCAGAGCCGTGTGAGAGGCAACAGAAGGGCTGGACGGGCGGAACGGCAGAAGGGAAACTCGACCCACAAGTCGCCAGTGTGCTCACGGCGCTTCACGAAATCAAGAATCGGATAATTGCGTACCCTAATAGTTGGCGGGAGGAACTCGCTGCGTATGCCGCAGGGTTGCGGCAAATCGCCGAAATTGTGCGAGCACCTCGACTTACCCGTATCAAGCTAGAGGCGGCTTACGAGGTTCTTTGTACAGCGATGGGTGATGCCAGCGCGGCGAGCGCAACAAAGGGACGATTGGACGTTTTGTACGAAGACGATATTGGGTATGGCGATGAGGCAATGATGATGCTTATTTTTCGGAACATAATCAACAATGCGTCAAGAGCGGCGCAGGAGTCTGGCAACGGCGTTTGGGGCGTCGAGGGCACCATTACCGGAGACGAGATCGACGTAACCGTGTGGAATACGTGCAGCGACATTTCCAACGCTCGTGCGAATATCGAGGGCGGGGGAACTGGGAAAACCACCCGTTTTGGAACAGGAATTGGCTTGCCAACAATTAGAAGACTGATGGCAAAGCTGCTGGGACGACTTGACTTTGAGTTTACAGCAGATTGCGTGCGAACACGGGTGTGCATACCAGTGGATCTGGTCAGTGCTTCAACCCTGATAACGGCCATGTGATGGAGTTTCCGTGCTGGCGCCCGCCCCGCGTTGTCCGAACAAGCTAACTCCACCCGACGACGGGGCGGCACTCGAAAAGAAAGCATGGACCCTCCGGCTGATGCACCGGTACGAAGAAGCAGCTCGTACCGCACGGCAGACGCTGGAGATCATGCCGGACAGCGAAGTCTGCCTTCAGCGGCTTGTGGAGTACGAAAGCCTTGCAGGCAATCCACGCCGAGCAGAGATGTTTCGCAAGAGACTACTCGATATAGGACACTAGTGGTGTGGTGGAAATAAGGCGAGCCACGTTGATCAAAGTAGCGTACCCGCCGTTGTCAGGCACGGCTTTTCCGATGACTGTTCAACTACATCCTCATAGAAATGTGGAGGCGCCGATAAGTGTTGGATAGAACAATCAAGCGGCGAATCCTCGAAACGCATCAACAGCTTTTGGACAAGAATGAGCTTTGGCCTCGTCAAAAATTGATTCGCTTCGGTGCCGCCTTCGGAGCAGCCACTCTTGCGGTAGTAAGTTTGTGCGGACTCATTGCACAATGTGGTGAAAGACCACACGAGGCCCAGCAATCGCCCGAGCAGGGAAAGGTTACCGATTATGGAAGCGATATTGTCTCGGCAATCAGGCGTTCCTCGGAGGCTATCCGCCTTAATCCGAAGGGTCTGAAGGCGTACTGTCTCCGAGCCGAAGGATATTTGGCAACTCAGCTTTCGGACCAGATAGCCAAGGCCATTGCCGACTGTGACGAGGTCATTCGACTCGACCCGAAGAACGCTGAGGCGTACAGAATCCGAGCAAGGGCCTACGAGGAGAAGAGGGACTGGGATTCTTTCGGCAAGGCCATTGACGACCTTAATGAGGCGATCCGGCTGGACCTAAAGAATCCTCATCTTTACCGTGCCCGTGGGATGACCGCTTTCAAAATGGGCAGGTCCGGCTATGATTTCAATGTGAACCTCCAGAAGCTGGAGGAGTTGAATAGGGAGCAGAAGGAGTTGGAGGAAGCGCTGAAGGAATTGGAGAAAGAGTAGTAACCTTGCCAAGACCTGACGGCCAAGCACCGCAGGTCGGACTTGAACGTCACATGGTTGAGAAGAGCCTGAACGACATCCTTGAAGCCGAGGCAGCCATCCAGCAATGCCTCGGCAACGATATAACGACGTACCTGCGAGTCTTCTTGTGCGACCCACTGGGACTGCAAATATCCCCCGAATTATGAGAAACCATTGACTTTCGGTAGTGGTTGGGTTCTGGTAGTGGCAGTTTCATTTGGGCAGGGGAAATAGACATGATCACGCTGAAATGCAGGAGTTGTGGTGTTGGACTGAATGCCAAAGACGAACAGGTAGGTAAGCGATTGGCGTGCCCGAAGTGCGGAGCCCCGATCATCGTGGACCCGCCTGCGAAACCGGCAGAACTGATCAGCCCACCAGGGATTCCACAACGCCAGCAGCAAATGACATCTGGGTGGTTCTGCCAAACCATGGGGGAGACGTTTGGACCATTGTCACCGGCTGAACTAAAGGCAAAGGCGGACAAGGGCCTTGTTACGCGGGATACGCTTGTCCGCAAAGGCATACACGGCGAATGGGTGGCTGCTTGGCGCGTCAAAGGTCTTTTTGGCACTTCAGAAAGGGAAGAAGAGCCTGATTACAACCGGCAAACTATTACACCAGAATTGAGGCAAGAGATGGCGGTCGCCTCGCCACCAACTCCAGTCGACTGTGCTTGGCGGTTAGAGAGCAAGCAAGTCTCGGACTCTATTCCGCAACCAGATCCGGCTGCTGGAGAGAATCGAGGGCAGCCTATTCCGCAACCTGTCCCGGAAGCTGCCCAACCACAGCAGGTTTACAGAGCGACGCGTGCCCGTTTACTCTGGCCTGCGATTGTTGCACTCCTAATAGTGCTGCTGCTGGTCGCTCTCCTGAGACCGTGGGACAGAACCGCACAACAGCAGAATGATGAAACTGCCGTTGCCCCCGATGAAACCGCCCTTGCAAACAAGAGCATCGATCAGAAAATGTTTCAGGAGGCCGAACGTTGGGCCGCCACTTTGTGCAGTAACTCAACATACTCACACTCAATGCGGAGGTCTGTTGCGGACATATTAACTAGCGAATTAGTACTTATTGAACCCGAAGTGCAAACGGATGCAGAAAGAATGGTACTCGAATTCTTCAAATACATCCGTGACATACAATTAACCATTTGCACTTTGGGAATTATTAAGGAAGAAGCAGAAAACTGCGTACGAGCGGGGGCGGAACAGGCACACGAGGCGCGCAATTTGCGCGATCGAGGAGGTTTCACCGATACCGAATGGAAGACGTTGATTAAGAGCTTCAACGAAATGGCCGAGGCCGCGACGCTCGTCGCGAAGGGGTACGTCCCAGTAAGTTCTTCTGACGAACCGCGTTTAGTTGAAGCTCTCTGTAAGCAAGCTGTAGAGGTGGGGTTCGTCGAACATGATGGGATCAAATGGGTGGAATACGACCCAACCGTAAGTAAGTTACAGATGACCGCCGACGCCGTGTTAAAGTCCACGATGGTCGAAATCCGAAAGCACAAGTAATCGCCCTTGAGCGGTAGTGTATGTAGCCATTGAACCAGTACCTTTTCCAGCGATAATCCCATATTCTTCCTTTCAGCAATTGGTGCTTCGGTCTGTGTGTGGCGGTTTCCCGTTTCCATCCGCATCGTCACAAATGGGCTATCCAACCCTTTTCTGATTTTCGAGTGCACCGGAAAACAATCCAAAAGAACGACCTTTCCAATCAGCCGTTTTACATTCCCGCTCAGTTTCCTCCCCCCATCGATCTCGATTTCGCAGTCTCCCAACTCGTTGACCAACCGAACAAAAACATATTCGTCCGGCTCAATGTAATTGGGATAGAGAGACACCCGACTTGTCACTTTGAAAAGAACCCACGTCTTCAGCTCTACGAACGGGGCAATCAGCATTCGATAGTGGGTCGTGGGCAAGATTCCCATGTGCCGATAGATAAGCTTGCTCTATATCCCCAGCATTTTGAGTAGCTTCGCCTTCGCCGACAAAGCCTGCTTTCGAAGCGTCAAGTAGTCCACATCGGGGATGTATTCATTCTGTCTACCTTTGTCCAACAAATCCGCGATGTATTGGCGGCTTACAAGGGCAGACCTGCAAATGGCTCTGCTCTTCACTCCGTCCAAATAGAGGTTGACTACGTACTGGATTTTTCGTTTTGACAAGTCCGTCAGTACAGGTTTCTTGATCGTTTCCTCTGCTATCATGTTGGAATATCTCCGTAAATTAGACTAGAATGGAAAAGGAAGTATAGTGCTAAGTTATTATACGACAATTCCCTTTTGCCGCTCAGCATAATTGCATGCCCTCTGCTCAGATAAATTGCTGTACTACTTGGAAAGAAGAAGAGGGCTTCCTTCTTCCAAGTAGACCTCTTTGTACAGAATAATGTCCGTTCGTAATGCTTCTATCCCACCCGGACGGCAGCCTGCTCAGACTGGTCGCCGCCTGCTACGTCCATGACCCCGATGAAACCGGCGAAGAGGCGGAGAAACGGCGGATGGGTGAATTTCTTGCACGCGCATTCAGGGGACTCAACGAGGTCATGTACGGCCTCGCACTCAGTGAGGACTCCAACCGCGAGATCGTGGATGCGGCCATGCGTTGCCTGTTTGAGGACGATATAGACGGTGAGGGCGGCGGATCGGAATCAAGGGGACCAGCGGAGTGACGACAGTATCCATGGGTACGTATATGACCCGATGGCGTTTTCTTCTGATTCATTCCGAGCCTCAAGCACCGCCCCGTTCGACCGTCAGGTCGCAATTCTCGCAGTACCAATCGCAATCCAGCAGTTGTCCGCAGTCGGGACAATCGGGTGTACGATCACGGCCTTGATGATCAGTGATTGCCCTGTAGAGCCTTTGCTGGTCGTCACTGTCGAGCAGAATGTCGCTCCCCCAGCCATTTGACAGCCAGAGCGTGTCTTCGTCCACGATTTTGATCGTCACCCGGTCGTTCAGATGCGAGCGTTTGAAAGACGACATCTGGATGCGCAGCCACTCCTGTTTGTCTTCCACCAGTGCCCCGTCTCAAATTATCTGACCGGAGAACTCCCGCTTTGACTGTCCGCCACGAGTGAGGGGAGACAGTGGTCTGTATGGGCGCAAGCGAACACGGATGACCAAATCATCGAGCAGCTTGGGGTCCCCGCCGGCCTGGGTGAGCTGGAAGTCGATGTAATGGAGAGTCTGCTCTCTGGTCAGCGGGCGGATCTGGTAGCGGACGGAGATGCGATTCAAGAGATCGGCATGGCGGGAGCGCCGCAGCACGGCGCGAAGCGGGTCCTGGCCGGCGAGCAGGATCTTCAGCGGAGGCCCGACATCGACGGCCGAACTGATCAACAGTCGCAGGTCGGTCAGAGCGTCCCCGTCAAGCAGATGGGCTTCGTCGAAGATGAGCAGCAACGTTCCTTCGGCCCGGGCTGCTCGTTCGAGGATTTGTTCATAGAGACGATCCTTGCCTCGCCTGCCCGCACCTGCTTAATCCACCAGGGCGACAGAGTCGCCCTGGTGGTACGTCCCGCGCCGCCCAACTTGAGGATGCAAATGGGTATACCTGGGTAACTATGGCCGGGGAGCCCCCCAGATTATTACCTATGGGTTCCGGGGGCCCCACTCGCGCGAGAGTATCTTTCGAGATCCCCGGGGTTCAAATACACCTAATCCGAGGGGGCGGAATGTGGGGATGTCTGGGAATGGGCTTTCTTTGCTTTCCCATTGCTCAGAGGAATTCAGGCCTCCGAACATCGCCTCTGGAAGTCCGGTCGCACGGAAAGGGTATTCCTTTGGACAGGAATGGGCAATGGAAGGCAGGCAAAGCCACAAGCGAGAAGCGTCGGCAGGGCCACCAGGTAACTATGGCCGAAGTGGGGCCGATTGATACCGGATAGTCTCCCGGGGGCCCCACTCGCGCGAGAAACTTCTCGAAGACCCCCACGGGATCATCGCCCAGGGGCCAGAACTGGCGGAATATCACAATTTCCCAGAATGGGCTCTCGCCGCCGGACCTGAGCATCGCTCTCCATCACGTTCTCGATATGGCGATCCGCGATCCAAGTGCAAGCGTCAGCCATTCCCTGATTCGGGAATGTGGTTTCTGTTGTGTCCAGGATCGAGAAATCGTATTAGTGCAGCGACCGGCCTCGGAAATCTGCCCCATCCCAACGATTGACTTGAGCCACATGCCCTGCGAAGCTGCACAGACCAACAACGGCTCCGCAGAGATCTCGGAGCCGAACCGACGTCTCAGAAGGATAAGGCCAAACGACTCTGGGGGGGCTTTCAAATGCCAACATCGGACTCAGCCGATGTGATTGCAGATACGATCAGGAACAGGTTCAACATCCTTAAGGCTCAACGTCGGGCTGAGGCAAAACAACATCTGCATCCGATTTGCCGCGGCACTTCTCCAAGATATCGCAAATCTTGTCAACAATAGCCGGGTCGGATACATATCCAAGTTCCCTTGAAACGGGACCCAGCACTATTACTACCGGATTATTCCAGTCGCCATCATCTCCACCAGCGGGCTGGATGTAGATACTAGAGTTATTCCGCACACCATAAGCGTTCGTTCCATCAAGCTCATAGGATAGCTCATCAGCCTGAACGACCTTGACCGGAAAGCCACGCTCTCTAAGTGCACCAAGTAGGCCATCCCGGTAAATCTCAATCTCTGGGGGCATCATTGACTGCTAGCCTCCGCAGGAACTCGACTAATGACATGACGAGAGCAGCAATGATAGCCAATCTGCCACCCGGAGACCAGCGCCTGAAGCAGTCGCCGACTACGTTAGAAGCAAAGGCTACCTGGTTGAAGAGATGTGGGAAGACAAGTACTTCGTCGAGGAGGACGGCAATACACGCGACCTTGCCACGATTGCCGTTGAACCTGGCAAAGTCGTCGTATCCAATGTAAGGACGTACGGCGAAAAGGAAGTCTTGTTGTCGGACCCAAACTCCATCAGCTTGGACGGGGAGGGAGAACTCGAACGAGTAGTCGAGGAGTTCTTGCCGATGGGCGCCAAGGAGCTTGTCTAGCCGTCCCCCCCCTGCCGAGACCAATCCCGATTGCTCGCGACCCGCCAAGCACGGGACCTACGTACCCGCGGCATCGATTTCACGTCTCCCAAAGCAGCCGATCCGATCGGCTGCAGCCCGCGGTCGGACGGCCTCCGGCCGCCGCCCAGGGCTTCTGAGCCCTCTGGGCCACGTTCTCCAAAATCCTTGGACACCCGGACACAGCGTCGCAAACCCAGGCGGCGCAAAGAGAAACGGCGTCCTTGGGGGATGGGGCGTGTCCGGGCAAGTCGCCCACGTAGACGGGGATGCGAATGGGTATAGGCGGACAGTGAAGAAAACGGGTGCCCCCTGAGCGCAGCGACTGGCTCAAGAACTGCACCAGGCCTGAATATTCCGGTCCGACTTCTGACGTTCTGAGCGCATTTTGCCCCGAAAAGCGCAAATAGGCGCGATTCGAGAACGGTTGTTTCTGTGGGCTAAGATGTTAGACGGCTTGGGCTTGCAGCGGTCGGGACTGGCAATTTCCCAAGCTGGAAGTCGCGGGTTCAAATCCCGTCTCCCGCTCTGAACGTAAACCATTGCCGAATCTGGATTTAAGATACCTGCCGGCGGTCGGCAGTGCGGCCTGAGAGTTCTCAAAAACGTAGTACCGGTACTACCGAGAGAACAGAAAGGTCTGCACATGCCCCCCAAACAACGTAGGGTGCCACGGTATCGTCATTACAAGCCCAAGAATCTGGGCGTTGTCAGGATCGACGGTCGGGACCACTACCTAGGTAGGTACGATTCAGCTGCCAGCTGGGAAAAATACCACCGTCTAGTTGCGGAGTGGCTCCGCCACCTCAATACAGGTGGTACCATTTCTCCGTCTCCCACTCTGACGCAGTCTTCAGAAGGGCACGGCCCGTCCATCGATCAGGTGATCCTCGCATATTTCGAGTTCGCCAAAGGTTACTACAGGAAGAACGACCAACTGACGGGTGAGACCGAAAACATCCGTCTGGCTCTCCGGCCCTTGCGGAAGCTCTATGGCCAGACCTCTGCGAGCGCCTTTGGCGTGCGGGACCTGGAACTCGTCCGCGAGAATATGATCCAATCTGGGCTCGCACGAACGGTCATCAACGCCCGGGTCGGCAGAATTCGGCGGGCATTCCGCTGGGCGTCAAAGAAGGGGCTCGTGCCCGAGACCGCGTACCACGCTTTGACCGCCCTTGAGGGGCTCAAACGTGGTCGCTCAGCTGCGAGGGAAACCGTTTCAGTTCAGCCTGTCCCTGCGGAGCACGTCGAGGCTGTCTTGCCATACCTTGGCAGCCATGTTCGTGCAATGGTATTGGTGCAGGAACTGGCCGGAATGCGTCCTCAGGACATCCGCAACATGCGTACCGGCGACATCGACATGTCCGCAGATGTATGGGTGTATAAACCTTGGACGCACAAGACGGAACACCACGGTGCTGTGAGGAGAATTGCCCTGGGCCCCCGAGCACAAGCGATCCTCACACCATTCTTGAAACCCGATAAGCCAGATGATTACGTCTTTAGCCCGAAGGAGGCCGTGGCAGATCTCCGCGACAAACGGCGTCAGCAACGCAGGACCCCAATCACGCCGAGTCAACTTCAGAGAACACCCAAAGCGAAGCCAAAACGAACCCCCGGGGAACAGTACAAGAAGGGCAGTTATGAGACCGTGATCAGGAGGGCATGCCTCAAAGCTGAGGTACCTGTTTGGTCGCCAAACAGACTCCGGCATAATTGCGCAACCAGAGTGCGGCAAAAGTACGGCATCGAGGCCGCTGCAGCAGTGCTCGGGAACAGCTTGGGAATGGTCGCTGAGGTGTACTCGGAAAGTAATTTTGAAAAGGCCATGCAGGTGATGCGGGAGATTGGATAATGGGGCGGCTGTCGATGTGTTACATACCTATGATCTGCCGTGCTGGGGAAGATCACTGGATTGCATCGGCACTGTGCTGTGCAAACCGTAACTCGGCCAGCAAAGACACTCGTGATTCGGGAGGCTGATATGCAGGGATCAAACGACTCTCCGGATGAGATGGCTGCTGCAGAACCCTGCTGGGATAGTGCGCTATCGAACAGACTTGTCGCCGCGTATCAAGCAGGCCGGTTGTTGAATCAGTTGAACTACTGTCTTCAGAGGACAACGTTGCTCACGATCGATTGGGGCCCAACCGTGAAGACGGTCTTTGATAGGCTGGAGTTAGTCCGTTGTTTCCTTTCGACGGCAAAAGAGACTGTCGAATCGGACTGGATCGAGAAGATTTTTCGTGATTGGGAAGGTGCTACTAATTCTCAAGCCTTCTGTGAGGAATTCGCGGATTCATGCCGGCGCGCGGAACGCATTTCTGACGATCCGGAAGATAGACCGGAGAACATCCGCGAGTCTCTTGTAAAGCTTCACGTCGAAAAGGGCCCGGTCCAAGCGACCCGAGATTTCTTTATCAGTCTTCTTGGTGGTGATGAGCAGGACGCATTTGTATTAGGCATTTATTTGGATCGTTTGGTTCGTCGACAGGATGTTCATCGATACATGGTGAAGCCAAACGATCCAGCGAGTTCATCGTCCATTGCAGGCGCACTCCAACAATTGCAGGTGGGGGGCACTAGTTCAGCGGCTGACAAGAGGAGCCTTGCAGACTACATGCCTCGGCCTGGAGAACTGAAGCCAGACGGATCCTGTCTGTCAAAACTTGGAGTTCTCGCACAGAAATGCGGTATCCCGGGTGCCGTTATCAGCCACAACGGTCTGACATTAGATCCGTCCCTAGCAACCCCGGCCGCTAGGCTTGCCCATGTAGCAGAGCTTGACAAACAGATCCGAGAGTATTTTGCCCCGCATGCCAGCTCTTGTGAGAGTGCTGAGGGCAAAGGTGGCACGCACCTCGCATCATCTGGCTCTGCTGACAGGCATCCGGTAATCCCCGTGGAACGCACGGCCGACCAAGACAAGAGCGCCGGGGGGACCGACTCAGTAAAACCGCTGGAGCCGGGGGAGTACGAAAGTCTCATCGCGATTAAGAAAACGATTGACCCAGAAAACAAGTATATTGGTGAGAGCCTGGCGATTCTGCGGATATTCGAGAAGATTGAGCAATTCAACAGGACGCCAGACAAACCGGTTTTGATACTGGGTCCCACCGGTTCAGGGAAGACAGAGATTGCCAAGTATGTTCACTCCAGCAGCAGCCGAAAGGACAAGCCGTTTCGCCGAGAGCAGGCCGTGGACAATGCGGGTAGTGATGCGACTGCGATGAAGGGTCGATGGGCCGGTTATGGTAAGGGGCACGGCTTTCCGGGCATCGATCAGAAGGGCCAGCCGGGCTTGTTGCACGAGTGTGACGGGGGCACCATCTTCATCGATGAAGTGGGTAGGTGCACTTCCCAGTTTCAGACGTTCCTTTTGGGGGTTATTGACCAACAGAAGATTCCGCCTGCGGGAGGAAATGGTGGGCTTATTAAGGCAAATGTGCGGCTAATCTTTGCAACAAACAAGACGCTCAAAGATCTTGATGCGACTGTTGGGGATAGCGGATTTGCTTACGATTTGCTCGATAGAATTCGACGTTACGCACTAATTATTCCAGCACTGTCAGAACGTCCGGAAGACGTAATCTCTTTCTGCAACAAAGAGTGCGAAGGCTGCAAACCAACGTTTAAGTTTCTCGTATGTTTGTTGCGGTACGATTGGCCAGGCAATGTCCGCGAACTACTGGACGTTCTGGAGAAGGCGATCGCAAAGGCGCAAAACGCTAGAGACTTGACAATAGAGCACCTGGAACTCGCGGACGCTTGTATCATTGACGAGGTTAAGGTAATGAGTGAGGAGGCTGCTTGCGAGGAAGTGCTCAGGTTCTTGGTGTCGTTGCTTAGGCGTGTCATTTCGGCAGGGCTGCAAAATCTTTTCGGGGCAGCCGCGGTCGGCACGAATGCGCGAGCGGCGGTGCCGTCGGCGCGGAGGGCGAAGCGGGGAGAGCTGGCCACGAGGCGGCAGAGCGAGAGTCGCTCATCTCGTCAGCGAGACAGCGGTGTGCGGGAGGGG
>Ga0209723_1002381_pt1 | contig 25327 bp, 19 predicted proteins | sample BiotimSIPDNA_2_FD_185750 | JGI IMG/M metagenome (GOLD analysis project Ga0209723, IMG submission 185750) | Anaerobic biogas reactor microbial communites from Washington, USA - Biogas_R2 time_0 SIP DNA (SPAdes) (version 2) | ecosystem: Engineered > Bioreactor > Anaerobic > Unclassified | place...
TCCTGAGTTCATGGGATGCATCTGAAACAAACTGCTGCTGTGTTTTATATCCGCTTTCTATCCTATCCATCATTTCATTGAAGGTTTGCGACAATTCCTTCAATTCATCCTGTGTTCCTTTAACGTCAAGCCTGGTGTTTATGTTGTTTACTGTGATAGTCTTGGTAATTTCAGTCATATTTTTTATGGGACCGATGAGTTTGTAACTTGTGCTTGATACTATTGGTGCGAAAAACATAAGGCCAATGGCTCCGGATATTAAAACCATGAAACTTATTCTCCACGCATCCCTGAGCATATCTTCCATCGGGTAATTTATATTCATATAATAAATAGAGTTGTTCTTAGTAAAGCTTTCCGAATGAACATATTCATTGTCAAAAATTATTTTTTCCGTAATGACTATAATGCTGTCTGCATATCTTCCCGGTCTTCCTGTCGAAAAGTATGTGTTAAGATTATTATCAAATATTTCAAAAGAATTATAGCTTCTTTCATTTACATTTATAGTCTTAAAATTCGGGTAACTTTTTATTATATTTTCTGAATCGATTGCTGCTGTTGTATCTTCGAATTTCTGCAGTTCAAATATTAAATAGCCTACAGAGGTTGTAAGGGCAACTGTCATAATTATTATAACGTACAAAATTAAATATGTTGTGGAAATTTTAAATGCAATTGAAAATTTAAGCCTTTTTAACAGACTTATTAGCAATTTTACGGTTATTCTAAATGGATAAAGTATTAAGTTTAACAGTTTTCTAAGAATTGTCTTTACCATTTGTCTTCCTTTAATCTCTGATTATGTAGCCTACTCCCCTTACTGTTTCAATAAGACTTACATTATATTTCTGGTCTATCTTGCTTCTTAAATATCTTATATATACATCAATAATATTAGTGTCTCCATAATAATCATATCCCCAAACATTATCCAAAATCTTTTCTCTTGATATTACTATGTTTTTGTTTTTCATAAGGTATTCCAATAATTCAAATTCTTTTTTGGTAAGCTCAATATTTTCATTGTCGAATTCAACCTTATAATTGTTTTTGCATAATGTAAGTTTCCCGATTTTCAATATATCTTGTTCATTGGTTTTATGGTATTTTCTTTTTAACAATACTCTGATGCGCGCCAATAATTCTTCTACGGCAAAGGGCTTTGTCATATAATCGTCGGCACCTATGTCCAGCCCTGTTACTTTGTCAGAAATATCATCCTTTGCAGTCAGCATTATTATGGGTACATCAGATGTTTGTCTTAATCTTCTGCACACTTCAATGCCGCTTAATCCGGGTAGCATTAAATCAAGTATTATCAAATCAACATCAGGGGATTTCCCTTTTTCAAATCCTTCTCTTCCGTTGTTTGCAATATCTACATCATAGCCCTCGTATTTTAATTCAAGCTCCAAAAACCGCGCAATCTTTTGCTCATCCTCCACAATTAAAATCTTTTTTTTACCCATAATAACCTCGTTTTTGATTTATTGTACTATTTTTTTCCTTTTTTATCAATCAGTTTTTACTATTCTTATATCTTCTCTATAGCGAGTACATTATGTCACCAATGAATAATATCAGGCCTAAGACCTGATATTATTTTTTATTCAATGATTATTTCATTTTCTGATTCATCTTGTTCGTCTGTTGGCTCTTCTTCGTCATCCTTAAAAATTTCTTCAGACTTGTCTTTAATTTTTTCTACCGTTTCCTGCATATTTTTCTTTATCTTGTTTACATTTATTGCTTTATCCCTGTAAACAGTTATTTTGCAGGATGTCAGTATTGCCAGTACCAATCCGAAGATTACAACCCAAAATGCCATCAAAAATGCAGCTAATATTACTACCACGGGCACATTTAAAATTGTATTTCCGTCCTTGTTTTTAACAGACATCCTAAGAGCTAAAAGTTTGTTTACGGCTGCTGTAAAACCTCCATGATGTTTCTCGTTTCTTCTTCCTTTTTTCTTTTCAAGCTCTATGATTGATTTAATTAAATCTCCGTCATTTTTTTCGAGGGTTTTTTTAGCTTCCTCGTAGCTTACATTAACTCTGTTTCTGAGCTCATCGATTTGTTCCAATGTAACTTTCATAGTTCCTCCTATATATAAATTTTATTTTTTTCTTATATATAAGGTACCACCAAAGTATTAATTGAGTTTTAGGTATAAATTAAAATTAGATTAAAATATGAAAAATAATTTTAAGAAATATGAAAAGTATGAATTTTCAGACTTTTATACTTTTCCACTTTCCTGAATTATACCTTAAAAGAACAAGTGCCGAACGTACAGTTTGATCAGCTATAAAAGCAAACCAAGCCCCTTCCAGTCCCATGTTCCATACATTTATTAAATATATTGCCAAAAAAGGTCTTATTAAAAGTACCGTTATGAAAATAATAATTGCAGTTGCTCTTGTATCTCCGGCACCCCTTAATGAGCCTGCCAAAATAAACTGGGAAGACTGCAAGGGCTGCGTAAAGCCTACAAACATCATTATCCTTGCACCTTGTGAAACTATTGCCGGGGCATCATTGTATAAGGATACTATATTACCGCCCCAGAATATAAAGATTATTCCCAATATAATTGAAACAGACATTCCAAGTCTTCTTGTTCTGTGAACATAGGCATGTGCCATGTCGGGGCGGTTTTTACCCAGGCTTTGTCCCGTGAGCGCAGTAGCTGACACGGCAAAACCCTGACCGTTCATAAAGGATAATGCCTGAATGTTCATACATATTTGATGAACTGCATATGCAACAGTACCAAGACCCGCAATTGCTCTTACGTATATTATGACTCCGGCGCGCATCAACAGCTGTTCAAACATTGCCGGAGTACCTATGGTTATTATTTGCTTGAGGGAACGAGAATCAGGCTTAAACCCATCTGTAAAGCGAAGGTGCAAATACTGGTCGCCCCTCATAATATAAATTAAAGCAAAAACAAATGCAACAAATTGTCCGATAATAGTTGCCAAAGAAGCACCTGCAACTTCCATGCGCGGAAAACCAAAATTCCCTTCAATTAAAAGGTAATTTAAAACTACATTTACAACATTAGCTATAAGATTATATATCAATGCTGTTCTTGAGTTTCCGACACCTCTTAATGTTGCCGTGATTGTTGTGGTCAATGCCATGAGTGTAAAGCCAACCATTTGAATTTTGAAATATACTGTACCGCCTGCCAATGTTTTTTCTTCGGCTGCACCCATGAAAAGGATAAATTCTTCTGCAAAAATATAACCTAACAAAGAAGAAATCAAAGAAAGTATAAAAGTAATCATCAGGGCTTGCCTAAGAATTAAATTTGCTCTTTTACAATCTCCTGCTCCTTTGTATCTTGCCACCATTGCAGTTGCGCCGACATTCAAGGCCATGAAAGTTGTCATAAGAAGAAATTTAGGCTGAATTGTAAGACCGACTGAAGTCAGTGCCCAGGCTCCCAAACCTCCAACCATCATCAAGTCTACCATTGATGCAAGCTGAGTTAAGGTAAGCTCAACAACAGATGGCCATGCTATTTTTACAATGTCTTTATAAAGCATTTTGGAAGTTACATTCGGGGGAAGCTGATTTTTTTTAATTTCTTTTATATGAATATCCTTGCCGTCTTCTACCAAGTCCAAGGCAAAGCTATAATTAGTAGATTTTTTTGTTGTTTCCATTATTGCTCCTTGTCGCATAAATAAAGTCGCATAGCTGCGACTTTTTGCGGTTTGAGCCGCTAAAATTTGTTATAATTTATGATATCATGATTTGTTTGCAATGTCAACAAAACAGGCTTGCTGCGGCTTCCGATTCAATTTATAAAAATAAAAAACCAGGCATTATTTATCCTCTTTTATTAAAATACGAAGTGCTTCAATTGCAGTGGTAATTGCTGCCTCAGTATCGTGTTCCTGCGGGTCATCAAGACCCAGACGTCTTCTTTCTTGATTTGCCACTACAAGAAATACAGAGCCTGCCCTAACCTTTCTGTAGGCCGCAACCGTAAACAATGCCGCTGATTCCATCTCAGATGCCAAGGCGCCCATTTTCAGCCAAGCTTCCCATTTATTTGTCAACTCATAGCTTACAGGTTTTGATTCCGGTGCATGCTGTCCGTAAAAAGAATCCTTACAGTGGACAACACCTACATGATATTTTTTATTTAAATTTTCAGCTGCTTTTACCAATGCATTAACAATTCCATAATCAGCAACTGCCGGGAATTCTATTGGGGCATATTCTCTGCTTGTCCCTTCCATACGGATTGCTCCTGTGGCTATTACAAGGTCGCCTCCGATAACATCAGCATTTATGCCTCCACTGGTACCAACTCTTATAAATGTATCCGCTCCTATATTTGCCAGTTCTTCCATTGCAATTGCGGCAGAAGGTCCTCCGATTCCTGTTGATGTCACACTTACCTTTACTCCATCAAGGTAGCCTGTATATGTAACATATTCTCTTTTGTCAGCTACTAACACGGGATTATCAAAGTATTTAGCAATTTTACCGCATCTTTTGGGATCTCCGGGCAATAATACATACCTGCCCACGTCTCCTTCTTTCAAATTTATATGATATTGAGCATCCGAGTATACTGTTCCCATGCTGCCATACCTCCATAATTTTAATTATCTACATAATATATAAAATATTGGTAAAATTCAATATCTTTTTTATTATTAAAAAAGAGGCTGCAGATTGCATGCCTCATATTTCAATTAAACCATTTGTGGAGAGTCATTTTCCCTATTTTGTATCTTTTTTAAAATAATGCTGCTTATTTCATCAACACTCATGCTTCCAATATCTCCTTGTTGTCTTTCTCTTACGGAAACAGTGTCGCTTTCAGCTTCTTTTTCCCCTACTATCAACATGTACGGAATTTTTTCCATCTGAGCTTCTCTGATTTTATATCCTATCTTTTCTGCCCTTGAATCTAATTCAACCCTTATATCAAGAGCTTCAAGTTCTTTTTCGACCTTTCTAGCATAATCCATAAATTTATCGGATATAGGCAGTATTTTTACCTGTACAGGTGCAAGCCATGTAGGGAATGCTCCTGCATATTGCTCTATAAGAATTCCGAAGAATCTTTCAATACTTCCAAATGCGGTTCTGTGAATCATTATTGGTCTGTGTTTTTGCCCGTCTGCTCCCACATATTCCATTTCAAAACGCTGAGGAAGTTGGTAATCCAGTTGAATTGTTCCGCACTGCCAGGTTCTTCCTATGCAGTCTGTTAAGTGAAAGTCAATTTTTGGTCCGTAGAAAGCTCCATCACCTTCATTTATAACATAATCTAAATTTAACTCATCCAATGCTGCTTTTAAAGATGCTTCCGCTAAATCCCAGTCCTTGATTTCTCCCAAAAACTTTTCCGGTCTTGTTGAAAGCTCCAATTTATATGAGAAACCAAATTGCTTATAAATTTCATCGATTAGCTTTATTACGCCTTTAATTTCATCTTTAATTTGCTCAGGAAGTATATATAAATGAGCATCATCCTGTGTAAATGCTCTTACACGCATCAAACCGTGCAAAGCTCCCGATAATTCATGTCTGTGAACTCTTCCTGCTTCGGCAACTCTCATGGGAAAATCTTTATATGAGTGCATGGAATTCTTATATACTAAAATTCCTCCCGGGCAGTTCATAGGCTTAATTGCAAAGTCTTGTTCATCTATTGAAGTAATATACATATTTTCTCTATAGTTGTACCAATGTCCCGATACTTCCCATAAATGCTGGTTTAAAATTAAAGGCGTTTCTATTTCAACATAACCCGCTTTTTTATGAAGTTTTCTCCAATACTTCATAAGTTCATTTTTTACTACAACGCCTTTTGGCAGGAAGAAAGGAAATCCGGGACCTTCTTCGGACATCATGAATAAATCCAATTCTTTTCCAAGTTTTCTGTGGTCACGCTTTTTTGCCTCTTCCAACATTTTTAAATAATCTTCCAAGTCTTTTGCCTTTTCAAATGAAATACCGTATATACGCTGGAGCATCTTATTGTTTTCATTTCCTCTCCAGTATGCACCTGCAATACTGAGAAGTTTAAAAGCCTTTGGTTTTTTTGTGCTTTCAAGATGAGGTCCTGCACACAAATCAACAAAATCACCATGCTTGTAAAATGATATTACCGCATCTTCAGGCAAGTCGTTAATTAACTCGACTTTGTAATCTTCTTTTGCTTCTTCCATAAACTTAATTGCTTCTTCTCTGGGAAGTTCAAAACGTTCTAATTCATAACCGGCTTTTACAATTTTCTTCATTTCAGCTTCGATTTTTTCAAAGTCTTCCTGCACAAATCGGTGTTCTAAATCAATATCATAATAAAACCCGTTTTCAATTGCAGGTCCTATGGCAAGCTTTGCCTCAGGCCACAGTCTTTTAATGGCATGAGCCATAATATGAGATGAAGTATGCCAGAAAATATCTTTTCCTTCCTTGTCCTCAAATTTCAGAAATCTAATATTTCCATCTTCGTTTAATGCGGTTTGAAGTCCGATTGTTTCTCCGTTATATACGGCTCCCACCACATTCCTTGCCAATCCTTCACTGATACTTTTGGCAACCTCCAAAGCTTTAATTCCTTTTTCATATTCTCTGACGCTTTTGTCAGGAAATTTAATCTTAATCATAACTATTCCTCCTCTTAGAAATTAGTGTAATTGCTATTAATAACCCGTCAGGATGACAGTCGTTAATAAAATAAAATCTCGTTCCTAAACATAGTTTAAGGACGAGATACCGTGGTTCCACCTTAGTTGCTTCTCAAAGGATTTAAGGCATCCATACCAAGACATTACGCCATTTGACTTTCTGTCTTAACTCCGGATTAGTTTTCAAACAGTCATACATGGGAAACTTCCACCAACATTCCCTCTCTGTTAAGCTGTGTCTGTTCTACTCGATCCATCATAGTTCATTTTGACCATTATATTACCGGTAAATTTTTTTGTCAACAGTAAATTTATATTTTTTTAATCTATAAATTATCCTCACTGTACTTCAATATAGACATCAACATTATAATTAGGCTTCAGAAATGAATCATTATTATCTAATGATATTTTAATTGGCACTACTGTCCCGCCATTTTTGCTGTAAGCAATATCAGAAACATAGATAACACGACCCACATATTCTTTAGTCCTGTCCGCAGCCGGAACTATTTTTACCTTTAAGCCTTTCCGTACATCTTTTATAAACTCTTCAACAACTTCCGCCTCAATTATTAAGCTGTCAAGGTTTGCTATTGAAAAAGCCTTTTTTGAAACATCGGTTATATGTCCCGGTTGATATTGTATATCGTATACTACTGCATTGTCATACATGGAAATAATTTGATTACCTGCAATATACGGTTTATTTAGTTTATTTTGTAAAATATTTAATCTGTTTTTTACTTGACCTATATATTCCGATTGGACAGCATATTTTGCCTTTTCTGACTGAGTTTTTTTATAAATTGTATCTTCTGCATTGCTCAACTCGAACTTAAGGTTTTCTAAATTATTTTCTGCTTCTTCAGCATTTAACTTTGATTGATTATATTTTTCCTCAGAAATTACTCCTTCTTCAAAGAGCTTTTTATTTATGTCCAGTTCGCTTATTGTGTTTTGATACAAGCTTTCGGTATATTTTATGTTATTTTTAAGTTTGTTAACCTCAGTGTTTAAATCTTCAGAACCCGTACTGATTTGCTGGTATTCCAGTTCAGCAATATTTAATTCGCTTAAAGTGTCCGAAATTTCTGCTTCATATTGAGACATATCCAATAAAAGTATTGGCTCGTTCAATTTCAGATACTGTCCTTCATATGCCTGTACTTCCTTAACTACGGAAATAAAATCAATTATTATATCCATGAATTCCTCAGGTTTAACAACTCCAAAGGCTTCAATTGATTTTCTTTCTTGGGATAAATCCACTTCCTCAACAGTTGTCTGCGGGTTTTCAGCTTTGCAACCGACAGCACTTATTATAATAACAATTATCATCAATACTGCTTTAATTCTCATTGCACCACACCTTTCCATCCCTTACATTAATGATTCTATCGCTATATTTAGCCGTTTCCAACGAATGACTAACCTGTAATATGGTTTTTCCTTTCTCTTTATTTATTCTTTGTAACAGTTTCATAACTTCTTCCGATGATTTGCTGTCTAAATTTCCCGTCGGCTCATCGGCTAAAATAATATCCGGCTCATTAATTAATGCACGTGCTATTGCAACACGCTGCTGCTGTCCTCCGGATAATTCTCTCGGAGTATGATTTATTCTGTCTGACAATCCTACTGTTTCAAGTATTTCATCCAATTTTTCCCGGTAATCCTTAATCTTTTTCCCGTCCAATAATACCGGAAGCATAACATTATCTTCTACCGTCAGGTTAGGAACTAAATTGTAAAATTGAAATACAAATCCGATTTCTCTTCGTCTTAATGTACTTTGCTCCTCATCACTCAATGCGGAAATATCCTTATTATTTATAAGTATTTTTCCTGAAGTAGGTTTATCCAATCCTCCCAACAAGTATAGCAATGTGCTTTTACCTGAACCTGAAGGACCCATTATTGTTATAAATTCTCCCCTGTTTATTGTAAAGTTTATTTCCTGCAAAATTTCTACGGGCACATTTCCTAACATATATGTTTTATTTAAATTTTCAACCTCGATAATTTTTTCCATAACTAACCCCTATTCATATTTAATTGATTCTATAATGTCTAACTTAGTTGTTTTTAATGCAGGACTGACGGAAGCAATAACAGAGATTATAATTCCTGTAAATAGTGAGGCTGCAAATAAATCTGATTTATAATGTATGGCTAATGGAACACCTATTGTCTGCATCACTTCAGGTACTGTCCAAAGCATGAACATTGCTCCAATAATTCCAACTGTTGCACCGATACATCCGCCTGTTAATGCCTCCACAAATATCATTTTTAATGTTTGCTTTTTGCTCAGTCCTATGGAACGCTTAATTGCAATATAACGCCTGCGCTCCAAAAAACTAATTATATAATTGTTAAAAACCCCGAAGATACCTATGAGCATAGCTAAAAGAGAAAATGCCTGAAGGATAATCATGAATTGGCTATTTTGCTCATAATTTGTTTTTTCCATGTTTGAAATTGTATTGCCCCATACGCCCTGTCTCATAAACTTTTCCTTGATTTCTGATAGGACTAACTCCGGCTCCTCAGATGTTTTAACAAAAAACCTGTTATAATACGGCTGCTCCATATCTGTTTTAAAATATTTCTTAGATATAATTGCATTGCTCCCGTTTTGCATTATTGAATCGTAAAAACCGATTACATTATAGGTTTTTTCGCCGGAATTCATATCTAATGTAAGTTTGTCGCCTATCTTTAATCCCAGGCTGTCTTTCATCATTAGAGTAACCATTATATTTCTGCCGTCATCAAGCTTTTTGAACAGCTGGTCAACATCTTCATTGCCCTCCGGACGAAAAGCTGCATAATCCCTGTACTTGCTGATATCAATACCCTGCAAATATCCAATACTGTAATCTGTATCCACAACTTTTATTCCTTGAAAACTTTCAAAAGCTCCGTAAGTTCCCTCCACTCCGTCAATACTTCTAAGTACTTGTTCCGTATTCCTATCGCCGTTTAAGGAAAGCATAATATCAAATTTCCAGTCCTTATAAGCATTTAACACTTCAATTCCTACGCTGTAACTGATTATATTAATCATGAGAATAACTGAAATTCCAATTGCCAGCAATGATATATTATTATATATATTTTTGTTATCCTTTAAATTTTTAACCGCTAGAATTCCTTCATTTCCAAATACAGTGCCATAGGCTTGTTGAAAAAGCTTTAATAAAAATGTTGTAATAAAAGGAACATAAGTTATTACAAGAGCAAATATTATCAATAAAGACAAAAGATTAAATATCATTGATGCTATATTTTGTGTTATGAAAGATAAAATTAAAGAGATAGCAAACATAACAGTCAATATAATAATCTTTTTATTTTTTTTGATTGTATCTCTATCAATCTGATTCAATACCAATTCTTTTATAGGTATTTTTGAAGCCCTTCTTATTGGAATCCAAGAACTGACAGTTGCTACCATAAGGGCTAAGATAAAGGCTGTCAGTATATGGACTAAGCCAAATTTAATCGATACATCCAACTGTCCGTTGTAAGGGTCTGAAGCCATTATTCGGGCAATAAGATATAAAACTCCCATTCCTGTTAATACTCCTAATATTCCCCCCACAATTCCATACAATAAGCTTTCGCCTATGAGTATAATATCCGTCATTTTTCTTGTAGCACCAATGCTTCGAAAAGTACCTATGACAGGAAGCCTTTCTGTTGTTATTACCTTAAATGTGGAATAAATAATAAAAACACTGATAAATAACACCATAATGGTCATTAAATACAAAGGTACAACTAAAAATTGCAGATACTCATTCAAAACTTCCGCTGTAAAAGGCTCCTCTACAACATATCTGCTATATAAGGTGCATATTTCATCTTTTATGTTTAATATATCATATCCTTCTTCAACAACAACATAAGCAGTATCAACCCAACCTCTCCGATTATATAAAGAAGTAAGAGTATCTATAGGCATTACTGCGGCTATAGAAGTTGACTGCGGATTATGCTGGAATACACCTGTAGGTCTTGAAATCCCCCAAACGGTTAAAATTCTGTCAACACCGCCGATTTCTATGTGTATGCTGTCTCCCGTATTATAATCATATTTTTTTGCAAATACTTCGCTTAAAATAATATGATTTTCTGAAAATTCCCTGCCTCTTGCTTTTTGACTATAATTTATAGGATTAAGTTTTTCCAATTCACCTAAATCAAACCCTTTTATATAAAGCTGCTCAGTCTTTTTACTTTCAATTTGATATTCTTCTTCTGACAATTTATAAATTCCGCCAACCGAAAAAGTTCCTACAATATAATCAACACCCTTTACATGGTTGGGCAGTATTTTAAAAGTGGAAGAAGGTGATTCCCTGCCGGGATAAATCAATAAATCAGCTTTGCCGGTCTGCATTCTAATAAGAGCTTCATACATGGAACTCATGGTACCTGCCAAAGCACTTGAAGCAAAAAACAGCGCTGCTGAAATTGTAACTGAGAAAATAATTATAAAAGACCTGAACTTTTTTTCTAAAATGCTTTTTGTTATAAATTTAACAATAATATTCATTAAAACACCGCCAAAATCATACATTAGGTTTAATATTTTCCATTAATTGTTATACCATATATGCATATTTATTACAAGAATTTTTTTATTTTTTTTTACTCCTTAAAAGCGCTTTTACTATGAATTCATTATATAAAAAGAAAATTAAAATAAAAAGTGACTTAGGTCATAATATAAGTCACATTTTGCATAAAGATGGGATAATTAATCATTTTCGTTTCTTTCTTTTTCGGGATGATTTGTCATCCCATGATTTATCTCTTCCAAATCTTGATTTCTTTTCTTTTGATAATTCTACAACAACATCCATTCCCTTTATTTGTGAGCGGTTCATTCTATCAAGAATTCTTTTTTTATGCTCCCTTGAAGCAGTAAAGAATGAAAAATTATCCAATATATCTATGTCTCCGATATCATAGCCGGGAATATCGCACTCTCCTGCTACTGCTCCTAAAATGTCACCCGGTCGTATACCTTGTTTTTTTCCGAGATTAATATGGAATCTTTCTGTATTTTCAAGCTTACTGCCTCTCTTCTTTCTTTCCGGAATCACTTCATTTAAATCTCTTTCTTCCGATAAATCAAATTTAACGAGCTTTTTAATCATGGCTGCAATTACAGTCTCGGCATCATAGCCCTTATCCATAAGTCTTCCTGCCAACTCTCTGTTTTCTCCTAAATCTCCGCTTTCGATTACATTTACTATATCTCTTATAAACTTATCCTGTTTAACTTCATTTACCCTGTCCACAGTGGGTATTGTTCGTTTTCGGATGGATTTTTTAGTGTATTTTTCAATATCCTCTATTTTTCTTAATTCTTTTGCACTTACCAAGGTAAATGATGCTCCTTCTCTTCCGGCTCTCCCTGTCCTGCCTATACGATGAACATAGTAATCTTCTTTCGAAGGAACTTCATAGTTAATTACAAGATCTACTTCTTTGATGTCAAGACCTCTTGCAGCCACGTCTGTAGCTATAAGTATATCAATAAGCCCATTGTTAAACTTGTTTAAAGTATCTAATCTTTGTGATTGTTTTATATCTCCGTGAATTTTATCGCAGTTATACCCCCTATCAATAAGCTTGTTATATAACTCATCCACTGCTTTCTTTGTATTGCAAAATACCAAGGTAAGCTTTGGAGTATAGGTATCGATTAACCTGGAAAGTGCTTCAACCTTATCGGAATGTTTTACCAAAAAATAACTTTGTTTAACTTCCTTGGCTGTTATCCCTTCTCTTAAAACTTTTACGTAAACAGGAGAATTAAGATATTTCTTAATGATTTTTTTAATATCATCGGGAATTGTTGCGGAAAACAATAAAGATTGAACGGGATGGTCAATTTTACTTAGAATAAGCTCTATATCCTCTCTAAATCCCATTTTAAGCATTTCATCAGCTTCGTCCAAAACAGCAATTCTTAGCTCGCTAAGTTTTATTACATGTCTTCCAATCAAGTCTATAATTCTGCCTGGAGTTCCAACTATTATTTGGGCTCCGCCCTTAAGTTTATTTATCTGTTCTCTGATATCCGCTCCTCCATACACTGTTACAGCCCTGATACCTTCCATATATTTGCCTATTTTTCTTACTTCATTGGCAACCTGGACGGCCAGTTCTCTCGTTGGCAGAAGGATTAATGCCTGGGGCATTTTCAATTCTTTGTCTATTTTTTCAAGAATAGGAATCGCATAAGCTGCTGTTTTTCCGGTTCCTGTATTTGACTGTCCTACAACATCTTTTCCTTCCATTATTAAAGGAATTGCCTCTTGCTGGATTTGAGTGCTTTCTTCAAAGCCCATATCATCCAAAGCTCTTTGGATGTTGTCATTCAAAACTACATTTTCAATTTTCATTAATTTTTTTACCTCATTCCATTTTTTTCAACTTCTCATTATACAATGTAGATTATGTAATTACAATCATTTATTTTTTATAACCAACAATGTACTAATCTCATACTTCTCGTTTCTTAAACAAAGCCCATTAATTAATGATGACAACTTATTAATATTAGCATACTCTTTTACGGTATATTTAATTATAGTATTGCTCATAATTTAGGATTATATTATAATTAAGAAACTCATATATTTTTGGTGGAGGTACTATGATAATTCGATATATTTACCACAGTTGTTTTCTTATAGAAACAATGAATTCATTTTTGCTGTTTGATTATTTTAATCACAAAAATGATAAAACTGATTTTGATTTTTCTAAATTGCTCAAAGATATATTCTCAAGCCCTAAAGCACTTTACATATTCAGCTCTCACTCACACCAAGACCATTTTAATTATAATGTTTTATCCTGGATAAATAAAAAACCGAGTACATATTACATTTTATCCTCTGATATAAAAATTTATAATAAAATTGATAATCTATATATAGTGAGACCAAGAGACCAACTTACAATCAATGAAATTAAGTTTGATATTTTTGGTTCAACAGATGAGGGAGTTAGTTTTCTAGTCAATATAGACGGTTTAAACTTATTTCATGCCGGTGATTTAAATTGGTGGAAATGGTATGATGATACGCCTGAAGAAGAAAAAACTATGGAAGATAATTTCAAAAGCATTATTGGAGATATTGCAAAACACGGCATGAAAATTGACATTGCATTCTTCCCTGTTGACAGAAGGCTTGAAGATAATTATTTGTGCGGCGCACGATACTTTATTGATAAATTAAACCCTAAGCTGTTTATTCCAATGCATTTTTGGGATGATTACAAAGTAACATCAGACTTTAATAAAGCAATGGCCGGGCATAGCACAAATATAATAGAAATCAAGCATCCCAATGAAACATTGTATGCAAATATATAGTGTCATTAATTGTTTTATGTCATTTCTATGGATAACACGATATTTCTTTGCCTTCTAACCAAAGGTATTCTTAGAAATGACTTTTTTTATCTCCATTCAAAAATAACAAACAAAATATTTATTCTCCGTTTTTACTATACATAAACATAATATGCTTTTAGGTGCATAAAATTTTACTAACAGTTATGGTGGCAAGGGGGAGTAATATGAGAGTAACAATAATCAGTGAAAGCGGAGATTGGAAAGAAATGCTTTATACCAAGGATATAGTAACATATGAAATTAAAAACAAGGAAATATTGGACTTTTTTGTAAAACTGGGTGATGCTTATGCAAACAATGATACACTTGATGATATGTTTGAATGTTTGTACAATTTGATAAATTACGGATATCTATATACTGATGAAAATGAAGATGATAATTATTATGATGATTTTGATTATGATGAAGATTATTATGATTTTGATGATGAAGAACAAACCTATTTTAGCCAAGATGGTTTTAAATTAATTAAAACCGAAGTTGAGTACTATGTTGATAATGAATTGGTATCAAAAGATGAATACGATGATGCATGGGATGACAGGTTGGGTTATCTTGGCTCATCAAATTGGGAAGAAAAGGGTCTGACTATTATTAATGCTGATACCGATGAAATTATTTTTTTAGGTAAGTTGTCATAGTAAAAAAGGGCACAAAGCCCTCGCAGGGGAATGCATCAAATTTGTTTGCTCCTTTCGTCGCACAAATTTGGCATTCTGTGCGGTTGACCTACCAACCATTTATCAGAAAAAACACTCTGATAAATGGGTAGAATCGGGGACATTCCTTCAAAAGCTATCCCGCAGAGAGCAACTCGATTTTGAAGGTGTGTCCCCATACATATTATCTAATCTTCATCAAATTTCAAAACTGCAAGGAATGCTTCCTGTGGAACTTCCACCATTCCTATTTGTCTCATTCGTTTCTTGCCTTCTTTTTGCTTTTCCAAAAGCTTTTTCTTTCTGGTTATATCTCCACCGTAGCACTTTGCAAGAACGTCTTTTCTAAGTGCTTTTACGGTCTCTCTTGCAATTATTTTATTTCCTATTGCGGCTTGAAGAGGAACTGCAAACAAATGTCTCGGAATTACATCCTTAAGTCTTTCAACTATTGCTCTTCCTCTTTCATAAGCTTTATCCTTATGAACAATTATTGAAAATGCATCTACTAATTCGGAATTTATCAGAATATCCATTTTAACCAATTCGGAGCGTACATAACCGTCAAGCTCGTAATCCAAGGATGCATATCCTCTTGTTTTTGATTTTAAGGCATCAAAGAAATCATAAATTACTTCATTCAAAGGTAATTTATAATGTAGAATAACTCTTTTTGCTTCCATATATTCCATATTTACAAATGTACCTCTGCGGTTTTGGCACAGCTCCATAATTGCGCCCACATACTCTGTAGGACTCATTATGGATGCAGCAACTATCGGTTCTTCCATATATTCGATTTCCTGTACGGGAGGCATATTTGTAGGATTCTGCAAAACCAGCATTTCTCCGTCAGTCTTATATACTTTGTATATTACGCTTGGAGTTGTTGCTATAATATTTAAATCAAATTCCCTTTCAAGTCTTTCCTGAATTATTTCCATGTGCAAAAGACCCAAAAATCCGCATCTGAATCCAAATCCTAAAGCAACTGATGTTTCGGGCTCAAAAGTTAAGGAAGCATCATTTACCTGAAGTTTTTCCAGTGCATCTCTAACACTGTTGTATTCCTCTCCCTCTGCCGGATAAATACCGCAGAAAACCATGGACGTAACCTTTTTATATCCCGGTAAAGGCTCTTTTGCAGGATTTGCATTGTTAGTTATTGTATCTCCAACTCGGCAGCTTTTTACTTCCTTCATGCTGGCACACAAATAACCCACATCTCCCGAATAAAGACAAGATACGGGCTTTTGTGTAGGTGAAATAATTCCAACCTCCGTTACATCAAAGGTTTTACCTGTTGACATCATTTTTATTTTATCTCCCTTTTTAACCTGGCCTTCTTTGATTCTTATATATGCCACAACACCTCGGTAGCTGTCATAATAGGAATCAAATACCAAAGCTTTTAAGGGTGCATCTTCATCCCCTGTCGGAGGCGGTATCTTTGTTACTATGGCTTCTAAAACTTGTTCGATATTTATATTGTCCTTTGCTGAAATAAGAGGTGCATCAGAGCAATCGAGACCTATTACATCTTCAATTTCCTGTTTTATTTCATCGGGTCTTGCGCTGGGTAAATCAATTTTATTTATAACAGGAACTATTTCAAGGTCCTGGTCTAATGCCAAATATACATTTGCCAGTGTCTGTGCCTCAATACCCTGAGCTGCATCCACAACTAAAACAGCTCCTTCACAAGCTGCTAAGCTCCTTGAAACTTCGTAGTTAAAATCTACATGTCCCGGAGTATCTATTAAATTAAGAGTGTAATTATGTCCATCCTGAGCCTTGTACAATAAACTTATGGTTTGAAGCTTAATTGTAATTCCTCTTTCTCTTTCCAGGTCCATATTGTCCAAAACCTGCTCCTGCATTTGCCTGTGTGTAAGAAGCCCCGTATTTTCTATTAACCTGTCTGCTAATGTAGATTTCCCATGGTCTATATGGGCGATTATCGAAAAGTTCCTTATGAATTTTTTTCTGTCCAAATAAGTTACCCTCCAAAATTTAAGCTATGGGTATTATATCAAATGTTGATGAAATTGTAAAAGATTATTATTCAATTTCATTAATATACTCGTATAATACTTCAGTTAATAAATCGGCGGTATATTCAATTTCTTCATATGTATTTAATGTGCATCCCACCTCTATGAGGAAAGAATAATCTGATAAATACTGATTAAAATATGCACCTTCCCTAAAAATAATTTTTCGCATAAGTCCCGGATACATCTCATACGCTATTTCATACAGTCTTCCTGCATTTTCTTTTAATTTTGAAGCGTTTGAATTTTTATTCCCCACAACCAAGGTACAGGTTGCCGCTTTTTTACCGTTTATTTCGGTAGTTTTCACTTCCGAAAGAATCGCTTCATAATTGGAATTCTCTTCAGCCCCGTCCCGGTGTAAATCGATTAGTATATTTTTTTTACTGTTTGACAAAACTTGTCTTACCGCATAATTTGAATTTGCATATGATGAATTGTAATCGGGATAATCGTTGTAATCTTTTAAGTGGGTATTCTTAATGCCTTTATTAAGCAAATTATTCGAAATCTTTGCTCCTATTCCCAAAATATTTAAATTTTCATCCAAGGATCGGTAATTCGTCTCATAGCTTTCTTCAAATGCTTCGGTTCCATGAGTGTGAAAAAACACTATATTCAAATTATTAATAACAGAAGCAGCGTTTATGAATAATTTTCTTCTTGGAGCGCTGCTTCTTGATGTTTTTGAAATAACTTTAAAGAAATTCTCTTTTCGTTTACTTGTCAGGTTTACTTCATTTTTAGATTCAGGTTCATACCGGCTTTCATTAAAAATTTCCAAATCTTTTTTTGCATCCTCGCTAGCTATTGTTCTAACAATATCTTTTTCATAAGATTGTGTATCAATGTTCTCGATTAACTCTACATCATTACTTTTTTTCCCTTTAAAAGTTTTTTCAAGAAATAAGTTGAAATAAGACATAACTTTATCAAATGTACTCAAATTTCCGTCTTTACTTTTATCGGTATTATAATTAATGAAAATTGTCGTAACTTCTTTACCTGTCTTCCTCTCCTCAGATAAATTGTACACAAAACTGTATCCCAAAAAAAGTGCTGTCAAACAAAATATAGACATCACCATGTAAAAAGACCTTCCATCCTTGTTTTTTCTTCGTCTCTTCATGATATCAACTCCACATATTTTCTTCATAGTAATATACTACTCCATAAAATATCTATAAAGTAATATATTAATGTATATGTGTATTGTTTCCTGAATAACACTGTTAATTTTTACAATTATATTACGAATTTACATATCCGGGATGTACTGCTCTGTTTATGGATTCTGCCAATAAGCTTGACAACGAATCAATTATTTCATCCACATAACTTGGCGTTACAATTGATTCTCCATACATGGGGCTTAAAATTTCCTTTATAAATGCATGTTTTTCATTATACTCCAAATCGCTTAAAATACCCATTATCTTTCCTACGTCATCAGTTTTATTGCTTAATTTTTCCTCCATCAATTCAATTGTATCATTTACAATTGTGGCAGTATCAACCACAGTGGGTATTCCTAATGCTATAACCTTTGTGCCTATGGTTTCTTTATTTAGTGAGCCCTGCATATTTCCAATTCCGGAGCCCGGCTCTATACCTGCATCTGTTATTTGAACAACTGCACAAAGTCTTCTCATTTTTCGTGATGCTAAAGCATCTATGATAATTAATAATGAAGGTTTGATTTTCTCGACAACTCCAACAATTGTATTAATCGTTTCAATTCCCGTCGTGCCTAATACCCCCGGCTCTAATATAGAAACCTCGTTAAAATCCTCGTCAAAATCCTTGTTATATGCTTTGAAGTATTGGGCTGTTACTTTAATTTTATCAAGGGTTTTAGGTCCTAAGGCATCAGCCGTAATATTTCTGTTTCCCAAGCCCACCACTAATATTTTCTCCCTGCCAAGTCCGGATATATCCCTTATGGCTTTTGACAATATATCTATAACTTCATTTCTTGATTTCTCCGAAAGACTTTTAAGGCTTTTAGTTTCATAAGTAATATATTTTCCCATCTTCTTTCCTACTGCTTTTTCTGCTTCCTTATCTTTTATTTCAAGTTCTACAACTTCCCCATGGCTATAACTGTGAGTATTTAATGTTATACCCTCTATTTTTTTTGCAAGTGACTCATTTGCTTCATACGCCAAATCCGTTCTGTACATAATTCCTCCTATCATAGTTCCTCCGCTGCCGGTCAGGATATGCAAAATTCTATATAAATTTTACATCTGATTTTTATTCTGAGTTTTTTTGTATTTTTTATTCTTTTTACTTGATTTTTGCATTAATAGTCTGTATAATTGATTTGCTGTCAAAAATGCTTAAGCTATAATATCGGTGAATGAGACTGCGAAATTCTGAAATAGGAGGTGGATATTTTGGCAAATATTAAATCTGCAAAGAAAAGAATCTTAATTATAAACAAAAAAACTCAGGCAAATAAGAGCAGAAAATCTGAAATTAAAACATATATTAAGAAATTTGAAACAGCCTTAAGTGAAGGCAACTACGAAAAAGCTAAAGAATATTTAAAAATATGCGAAAAGAAATTATATCAGGCTGCTGCAAAGAATACTATTCATAAGAACGCTGCAGCAAGAAAAGTAAGTAGATTAACAAAGAAATTTAATAAAGTAGCATAATTATAAAGACCTGATTGGTCTTTTTAATTTGTCCCCGCACCTATAATCCCGGTTATCAACTCAAGCCCAACTCTGCCGTCGATTTCTCCGGTTTTCATTTTACTGTCTATTTCCAAAAAGCTCGTCATATAGTATTCAATTGTTTCCATATTTAAATTTTTGGAATGTTTAGCAAGCTTGGAAGCTACAAAATTCTTTATTTTCATTTTGCTCATTATTTCATTGTAATTATATCCTTTTTTTTGTAGTATTACATATTGATACAGCATTCTGTACTGCCTTGTAATCATATGAAATATATATTGCTCGTGAGTATTGTTTAAAAGCATCTCATTCAATATCTCAAATGAACTTTTCTTATCATTTTCGCATATGCAGTCAACTAATCTGAATATATTGCTTTCAACGGATTTAATCATTAACAAATCTAAATCGGAAGTTGTTATATTCTTCTTTTCTTTATTGTAAGACATTATTTTATTAATTTCATTATTAACATGATACAGGCTTACTGTGCTTTCATATTCTAAATAGCCGGTGTTATTTGCCATATAATTTGCATCAGACATTGAAATTTTAAAGTTGTTTTTCTTGAATTCATCTGTAATATATTTTGTCAGCTCGCCTTCCGTCAGCCTGTTGAATTCAAATACTGCCTTATTATCCTTCAGCTTCTTTATAATTTTCTTCCTTGAATCCGGTTTTCCGTCCTTAATTACAAAAATAGATATGCAAGTTTCGTTTTCATCAATGAAATTTAACAGTCTATCTTCTTCCTTTTTATCTAAGGATCCCGTTGATGTAAAAAAACCGGCTTCCTTAATTACGCATAATTTTTTTTCTGACATAAAAGGAAATGTGTAGGCAAACTCAAAATAGTCTTTCAAGCTTGCCGGCTTTTCAAATTCGGTATAATTCATTTCCTCATAGTTTTTATCTATATATTTGTATTTTATATACTTTATAGAATAATCAATAAAATATTCTTCGTTCCCGTATAGCAGCAGGCAATTGGGAAGCTTGTTTTTATCTGCCATGTTTTTAATCAAATTAAAGCTCATAACTTTCACCTTTCAACATCCAAAATAATAAAAAACAAAATATGCTCAGCTTGTATATTATTCCGCTTAAATACAGCTCATAATAATTGTCTGATTTTTCATTCATATAAGTATTATAGTACAAATTGTCATCTTTTAAAACTATATTTATTTCTCCATCCTCAAATGTAGAAAAAATCTTGCTGCCTGTATTTCTGTACCTTGATATAATTTCTTGGTGAGGAATCCCGTAAAAATTTCTTCCATAGCTTAAAACAGCAATTTTCGGTCTTACGTTATCAACGAACTGTACGGTTGAAGATGTGTTGCTTCCGTGATGAGGAACCAAGACAATATCATAAGCATTCAAATCATTATAAATAGCGTATTCCGCTTCCTCCTCAATATCTCCGGGAAGCAAAATCCTTCTGCCCTTATAATTCAAAGAAATCACCAATGAAGAATTATTAATATTGTCTAAAACTAAATCTTTATAAGGCCACAGTATTTCCATGCTTAAATCATCATGCTCCATTTGATAGCCTGCATTTAATTTCTGCACATTAGTATAATTTTCATTGCTGTTTGATGAAAATATATTATTAACCCTTATATGGCTGTTTAAAATGTCATTTAAACCGGAATAATGGTCTTCGTCCCAATGGCTTATAAATATTGCGTCAACTTGGGATATTCCTCTTTTTGTCAAGTAAGGGACAGCAATATATTCTCCCATTTGCTTATTAGTCGTACTGCCGCAGTCGCAAATCATATTTAATCCTTTATACTTGATTGTTGTAAATAATCCTTGTCCCACATCTGCAATATTTAAATAAAGACTGTCATCCGTCATTGGAAATGCAATATAGGTAATGGAATAAAGACTGACAATTGCAGAAATACCGATTTTTTTGCAATTGCATGTTTTATTATTATGTAAGTATATCATGAAAAATAATGCAATATAGAAAAATATAGTATGACATAATGACATGGCAGGCATTATCAAGACGTTAAAAGCAAATTTATCCGAAATATCAATAAAATATCTAAGGCTGTACAAAATATAATCATATATATTAAAAGGAATTATTAATATAATATGAGCAAATGAGTTTAAAATCAAAAGAATAAATCCATAAATCATTATAAATGTAAATATGGGCAAAAGCAGCAAGTTATAAAGAACACCCATGACAGGAACAAAATTAAAATAATATACTATTACAGGCAAAGTAAATATTTGAAGAAACAAATACATATAAACAGTTTTTAAAACAGTTGGTTTTGTCTTTATGTATTTGCCGTAAATTATGAAACTTAGAGCTGCCGAAAAGGATAGTAAAAATCCTGCATCAAAAATCCAAAAAGGGTTATAAACAGTCAACACAAGAGCTGCAAGACCTATGGAATTCAGTGAATTATATTTTCTGTACAAAACCTCGGAGCCGAAAAGCAGAGTAAACATAACCAAAGCCCTCATAATCGACAAGGGAAACCCGATTAAAAACCCGTAAAACCATATAATACACCAAGACAATATCCAGCTGACTCTTCTGCTCAAAACAAATTTAAAAACATTTAATAAGAAAAAGTACATGAGAACGATATGAGTTCCCGAAACAGCAAATATATGAGCAAGACCCATCACCTTAATATTATTGTAAAGTTCTTCCTCCAAATAATTAACATCACCTAATATTATTGACAATATTATTTCAGCATTCCTTTTATTTATATTATAATAAAATGTTTTTTCGGTATAATTTCTGAATTTGCTTGAAATATTGTTGAAAAACGAATAATTTTCCTCGATAATACAAGCATCTTCGTCAGCAAACACCGTTGCATTGATTTTCTTGCTCCTTAAATAATTTTCATAATTAAAAAGCATTTTATTTTTGTTTAATTGATTGCCGGCAACATTGACCCTTGCTTTTATTATGCTATTTTCCTGAAAATTTTTATATTTATCCGTATAAAGAATAATATTTTCTTCATTTAATATAGGGAGGTTGTTAATACTAATAACTGAAGCATAGTAACTTTCGCTGGCGGATTTTTTTTGCTTTTTTACCTTTGCTTCAATTACAATACAATCATTTTTGTATTGAGAAAGAACAGAGCTTGAATTATAATTACAGTTAATGTATGATAATATCACAAATGCAATAATTACGGCATTGAACATATACTTTTTATTTATAAGTGAATTATAAATAAGTATAGCAAAAAGAGCTGTAAAATAATAGCCGTACAGATTTAACTCATAACTGATAATACCAAATGCATATGCTGTAAATATTGAAATTATTATATACATTCACAACACCCTCTAATATTTTACCAAATTTTAGAAAAAATTTAAAGTTATTATTGAAGGAAAGCTATGTTTATTAATGAGTATGAAGTAAATAGTATAACGGATAACCCCTATTTAAATGAAATCTATAAGGAAGCAGTATTCATAGATATTGAAACTACAGGTTTGTCGAGTATATTTTCAGATATAATATCGATAACTTTTTTGCTTTATAGGGATGACAAATATAGAATATATCAAATATTTTGCCAATGTAAGCAAGATCAGCCGGATGCCCTTAATTATTTAAACGAGCTGACAAAATTAAAGAAATATATGGTAACTTACAACGGCAATAGCTTTGATATTCCTTTCTTAGCAGAAAAAGCAAAACAATTAAACATTACTCTTGATTTTGATTCATTCAATAAGATTGATTTATATAATTGTATGAAAAAATTTAGATATAAAATCAATACCGTAGATTTAAAACTAAAAACCGTGGAAAAATATTTCTCCATAGAAAGAAATGATACTCTGGATGGCAATGATGTGATTACATTGTATGAAGCTTACAAATTAGAGCAGCGTCAGGAATTTTCATATTTGATATTAAAGCATAATTATGAGGATGTATACAATTTGCCATTTATCATGAATAATATTTTTAGTTTGTATGATTTTGTTATATATACAAAAAACCTTATTATCACAATTAATAGTGAGGATATTACAATCAAAAAGAATTCTATTAAATGTAAATTCAATATTATATCTCTTATAGAAAAAGATTATATTAATCACAGCATAAATTATGATATGGTATTGTCTGTTAAACCTCAAACACTGAAAATTGATATTCCTCTTAATATTTATAAGGATAATAATATAAGAGAGTTTTACTATTTAGACAACGATGAATATAATATTGACAATTATACTTCTATAAAGGGATTAAAAAGAAACCTGATACCGATAAAACTTAATAATAAGATGTATTATGACAATATTAATCGCATTGTCAAAGGAATTGTAGAAGAAGGATTTGGTTGTTCCGAAAAGCAGGTACCGTCATTCTGACAACCAAAGACGGGGACATTCCTTCAAAAGCGAACCCGCAAAGAGTTGCTTAGAAGGTGTGTCCCCATACCTTTAATGAATAACCTAATAAAAAAAGACCTAAAGGTCTTTTTTAATGCCCAAACGCGGAATCGAACCACGGACACGGAGATTTTCAGTCTCCTGCTCTACCAACTGAGCTATCTGGGCATAATATTTTTAAATGGAAGTGGGCCTTCAAGGACTCGAACCTTGGACCTACCGGTTATGAGCCGGGCGCTCTAACCAACTGAGCTAAAGGCCCAAAAATAGTTTTGGATGGGCTTGGATGGACTCGAACCATCGACCTCACGCTTATCAGGCGTGCGCTCTAACCACCTGAGCTACAAGCCCCAAATGGGAACTTTCCCATTAGAAAGGGGTGTGCCACTTTTCCTGAAATCGGGGCGGCAGGATTTGAACCCGCGGCCCTCTGGTCCCAAACCAGATGCGCTACCAAGCTGCGCTACGCCCCGTTAATATTATGAGATTCTTTGCTTCCTACGGAGAGGGTGGGATTCGAACCCACGTGGGCTTTCACCCAAACGGTTTTCAAGACCGCCTCGTTATGACCGCTTCGATACCTCTCCATTATGGTGATCCATCGGCGATTCGAACGCCGGACACCTTGATTAAAAGTCAAGTGCTCTGCCTGCTGAGCTAATGGATCTAATCCTTAAGTAGAGGTCTATTCCCCTTCCTTAAATGACCCATCAGGGACTCGAACCCTGGACACCCTGATTAAGAGTCAGGTGCTCTACCAACTGAGCTAATGAGTCAGTTATATGGTGCACCCAGGAGGATTCGAACCCCCGGCACACGGATTAGAAGTCCGTTGCTCTATCCTACTGAGCTATGAGTGCATAGGAAGCTGGTGGGAGGACTTGAACCCCTAACCTACTGATTACAAGTCAGTTGCTCTACCGATTGAGCTACACCAGCAAATGGCGACCTGGATGGGGCTCGAACCCACGACCTCCAGCGTGACAGGCTGGCATTCTAACCTACTGAACTACCAGGCCGCATTATGACCCTACCGGGACTCGAACCCGGGTTATCGCCGTGAAAGGGCGGTGTCTTAACCGCTTGACCATAGGGCCATATGGTAGCGGCGAACGGATTTGAACCGCTGACACTGCGGGTATGAACCGCATGCTCTAGCCACCTGAGCTACGCCGCCATGCTTCAATTATCCAAATCATGTTTGATTTGGTGTAAGTGGAGTACTCAGAAGTGCTAAACTTATGAGTTTCCTATTGGTGCCGAAGACCGGACTCGAACCGGTACGAATTTGTGGTTCGCAGGATTTTAAGTCCTGTGCGTCTGCCAATTCCGCCACTTCGGCAATATATGGCTCCGAGGGTGGGGCTCGAACCCACGGCCT
>Ga0209723_1002382_pt1 | contig 25320 bp, 40 predicted proteins | sample BiotimSIPDNA_2_FD_185750 | JGI IMG/M metagenome (GOLD analysis project Ga0209723, IMG submission 185750) | Anaerobic biogas reactor microbial communites from Washington, USA - Biogas_R2 time_0 SIP DNA (SPAdes) (version 2) | ecosystem: Engineered > Bioreactor > Anaerobic > Unclassified | place...
TCCCACCGTACAGACATTCAATGGGCCTCAGCCCAAGGGTGTTTTATGGACTTTATTCTCATACCCTTTTATTTCAGTCCTTTTCCCTGCTGAACTTATCCGAGTTTTTCAAGGGTACAGGGAATTTATGTGGTCCGGGCAGGCCCACGTGGGTTTGAATCCCACTTGTTGTGTTATAGAATTCGCGGCTGTCATCCGCGTTACAGGAAGGAAAGTAAGGACACATTAAGTCAAATGAGGAGGCATTTGCTTAAACCCAAACAAGTTATGAGTTCGGTTTTGTTGTATCCTTACTTTGCCAATATATACTAGTAAGTACTAGTATATAAATGTTACGGTTTTGGTTTTTTCTACTAGAAAATCCCTTAATTCTATTAGATTGTTTATTAAGAAAAATCGGCAATAGCGAGATATTGAATGATTTTGAATTTTGTTTATGTATTTAATTAAGTCAGCTGCTGTTATGTTATCTACCATGTTATAACACGTGTTATTGCCGATACCAAAATAACTTGAGGCAAATGATGTTTCATTTAGTACAAAGTTGTTATCGTGCCTTACCACCATTCCTAGCCAATTACAAACGTTTTTATTGCACATGAAACCGCGTTCAGTATTACCAATTTCCACCATAATAATACTTTCTGGGGATTTTGATAATTTGTTAAAAATTGATATCTTGCTTTCGTTTTCGTCAATAATGATTTCATGGAATTCTGTCATACTAATAAGTAGTCGTTAATGGTATTAATAGTTTTTGGTAGTAAAAAATAAAGGTTTTAATGGCTTTTTTATTTGAGTGGCCTTGGAACACTTGTCTTATATACGGGTTTTAATGGTCTAGGAACATGTTCATTGTTTCTGAATGCTATCCGTAAGTATATTGTAGTATCGCATTCATTGTAGTCAAGGGGTTCTGTTTCAGTGAATTTCTGGTTACTGTGGTCAGATAGTCCGATACCGCCGCCAGTTAAGTCATTGCATGATCTTGTGGCGTGTGATTTTGCACAACACGAAGTTGAACCATTAAAGAAATGATGGCCACCATCAGTAGTTGTATTATAGTATAGTGGGATTGCAGCGGATGTAGTATCATAACGGGTTATTGGATATGTTTCTATGGCATCTATCCAGGTTCTTGGGTAATGATTACCGGTGCCAATATATGGATCAATTACTTCATAATGACATTTCTTGGTTCCAGGTTTCCAGATAACTTTTATTAAGCCATTATCAGGATCATTGGAATCAATCTCGGCTTGGTTGGCTTCAGGAGTTCCGTTGCGATATGCCGTGAATTTTCCGAAGTCGTTTATGGGGTGTTCGAGTAAAACTGTCTGACCATATGGTATTCTATAAGTTCCAATGTATTTTCCAGATAAATATATTTCACAATCTGCGGCTTTTCCGATACCGTTGTCTTTATGGCTGTTATGTAGTCGTATTCTGAAATGTTGATCATGTTTAAGGATTACATAGCCATCTGACGTTTCTTCTTGTGCCTCAGGGACACTTACACTAAATCCATTTAGGGTACTCATTGTTGTTTCCTCCATTCGAAAGCATTTTCAATGCAATCGGAGTAAGGTCCATATAGGACCACAAATACGTCACCTCCAAAAAATATATGGATCAAATTTCAATTAGATTCGATCCTGCTTGAATATCTGACTTTTTTCCAGAACACTTGCTATTGGATACTTTTATGGTGCTTGATACTGGATTGAATGGATCCACTGTAACATAACAGCCGCCAGTGGTAACCAACTTACAATTCTTGACTTCAGCATAAGATTGTCCGATTGCATGAATTCCGTAATAGCCTTCAATGACACAATTATCGAAGGTTACATGGGCTTGTTCAATTAGGTAGGTTGCCCCACCAGTGGAATCATGACGGTTCTTATTGCTTTTTAGCGTGGAATCTTTAATGGTACCAGTTCCGTCTCGTACCATAAATCCGTATGATCCCGTGGTTTTTGTACAGTCCATGTTAAGGTTTTCTATTATGAAGTCGTTTACTTGCCAGACGGTTACCTGGCTATCGGTTCGGATGTTAGATGCGGTAATGCCGTCTTGCGATCTTTCCCGGAAGTCATCATTGCCATATAGTACAAGGCCTTCTCTGCAATTCCAGGATTCTGAATCGCGAACTTGGCTATTGTGGCAGGTGTCTAATATAATTGCTTCGGCACCGCAGTTTTCAGAATATATGTTAGATACGATTTCGTCTGTTCCGCTACCGGATCCATTGTTCCCGAGGTATATTCCAGAGCCCCAAGAATTGATGAATTTTAGGTCGTGGTAATTTCCGTTGGTTCTGAGGGAGCCTACTAGTATCAGGCCTTCGCCGTCGTGAGGTTGGCCGTCTGTTTGTTTTGCTCGATTACCGTCGAGAGTTAGATACGCCACTTCAAAGTTTTCATAGCCAAGATCGTATGCTTTCGTTGCACGTATTAACATTAAGGCGACGTGACGATCCGGGCTTCTTTGACCAGGCATCATTTGAATTATGGTTTTGTCTTCACCTGCACCATAAATATGCATAGAATTTTTATCAAGTATTGGCAAACATGTATAGAAAATGTTGCTTCCATCTGGATTTAAAGCAAATTTATGTTTTGCAGACAAAAGATACTTTCCGGAATCTATGTACAGGCTTCCGCCATCTGGTACCGCATCAATGGCTTTTTTGAATAGGTCAACAGCATCGGAACCAACAGAAACCTTACCTAACTGTCTGCTAGAAGTTTTTGCGATAATGAAATCGTCTTCAGTATAGATAGTTACGTCGTATTGGGTCGATACATCATTTTGTACAGACGAACCTTTTGGATCTTCAAAACCAATACTTTCAGTTATGATGGGTTGTTCTTCGCATGTACAATCACAGTCATATTCTGTTTCTTCTTCCGGCATTTCTATTTCTGGTATGTCGGGAAATTCCATGTTCAGAAGGTCGTCGTTCATGCTAAAGGCGGTTAACGTAGTTAGCATAAGTAAAATAATTGTGGATAATATTAATTTTTTCATGAAGACTCCGAATTACTTTTATTGAGGGTTTTCTTGAATTCTTCAAATGCTTTTATTTGTTCGTCTGTCCATGATTCTATAGCAGCTACATCAGGATCAATTGCACTTTCTATCCGGACTGTTTGGATGGGGGGACGTAGCGATAAATAAATTTTGCTGGTCTCATTATAGAGCCGTAAGTATTTTTCATACCAAAATTTGTCGCGAGTACCATCATCTCCTATTGGGAGCACAAATTCATTATTGGAACCATCCAATACTGATTCTATTCGAGATAGTTCGCGTTCATAACGATTCAGGATAGTTGGAGAATATTGGTTGACACGCTCGGCTATAGTGGCAGACAAAAAAGCATCTGCTGTTTGTGTAGCTTCTTCTGCTTTTTCTCGGGCTGCCTTCATATGTTTCCAGATAGCTACTTCGGATACGTCGACGCCATATTCTTTTAGTAGAATTCCTTTTAGTTCTTTTGAAGTGAGAGTACAATTATCAATGATGTATTGTTTTGCTTCTTCCGTTATTACACAGGGGGTTGCCATTATGTTTCACCAAAAATATTATAAAAATTTGCTTTCATATAATTGCGTTACAAGATGTATTGCTTCTTGTTTGTTCTGACAGCCTTGCAACGCAAAAGATTCTTGCCAGCAAGGTATATCCTCATCATTGACGTCTACATATAAATCAAAAAAACACTTTTCCGGAATTGCGCGATTTAAAAAAGCAACGGAACTTTCTAAGTCCGTTAGCTTTTTTTCTTTCACACATTCACCACACAAATAAAGTTCCAGGGTGACGATCTTCATATTCTTTTCGCCTTCGTATAATTTCGTTGTCTAACGTTTCTATTAAGTCATATCGGTTTTCCTTGATGCATTTATCTCGGAGTCTTTCTGCCATTCCCATTACATAGAATATGTTGGACTTTTTTGAACCAAGCAACTCAATTATTGCACTTATTCGGGTATCTAAGTCTAGCGAAACTTTGTTTTCGTATGGGATTTCGATTATTACGTTTTTGAATTCTCTAATTGGATTAAGTTCTATTGTGTCGTATAATTCCACCCAGAACCTGGTATCGTCGTCCAAAGCATATCTGTCTAGCTGGGACCGACTAAAAAAATTTTGATTCATTTAATAATATCACCATTGATATTGATTAGCCATACGAGATGTGACTAACGTCAGGATGTGTTTTAGAATTCTCCGCTTTCATGGCTTTTTCTTTTGCCTGTGCTTCTTGGGCTTGCTTAATAACGTAATCTAGGGTATTGCGTTTGATCGATGAAAACGTTTCTAGGTCCATTTCTGGTTGCAGGTCCAGTACAACAACGTCTGCATTTGTAATGGTTCCCTGGGAATTATATTCTTTTCCGGTCACGGGATCAACTTCATGGAGATAAAAATCAATGCCAACCATTGCATTAGGTTTAATGTCGGTTGCTAAAAACTTGTTACCGCCCGCGAAAATTATGTATTTTGCAGGATTTTCAGTATCAGCATTTTCGCTTTCACAGGAACAACAATTTTCGCCTTCGCTTTCTTTATTTTCTAGTTCGTTCCAGGTAGCTACAAATTCATTGATGAAGGAATCAAGGCGAGTTTCAATTATTTCGTTTAGTTCGGATTTCAGGGTTTCCAAATCTTCTTGTGTAACTTCAGTCATTTTCTTGTCCTCGAAACTATTTTATTATTTTAGTTTTTTTGAATAAGCTTTCTGGTAAAATACGTCAAATGCTGAACCGGATATTTGGTCTAGCCAGAACCAGTCTTGTTGTGAAATGGTTCTTTTGTCATATAGCAGTTTTTTATCGTAATAAAATTCACGGTCGGTTATTTCGGGTAATAAAATTTCGGTTGAAATAAGGTCACAATTTTCGCATTGTAATTCGCCGCGAACATTATATCGAAGTAAGCTGTTGCATTCATCGCAACGTAGGTCTACTCCGGTTCCAAAATCTTCTGTACATCCCACACATGAACTCGTTGTTATGGGATGAATTCCGAATTTTTGTATGGTTTTCCGTTCGCGAAGGTATGTTGCTTTTTCTTCTTTTGTTTTGAAAAATATTTTGGTTTTTTTGCCGCAAATACTTATCACTAAAAAGATAGGTTTTTTGGGTTTTACGTATTTACGGTTGCGTATTTTCTGTTGCTCTATATAGTGGTACTTGCACAAGGAGTGTAGTTTGTTGACAGTATCCTTGCGGCCATATGCATTATCCTTAGATAATTCTATACCACATACATAACAATGATTACGATCGGATTTCAAAAAGAGTCACCAAAACAATATTATTAAAATGTATTTAATACTTTTCTAGTATATAAAGTTTTTGGTTGAAAATTATTGGAACTATTGCTGAAGTTGATCTTCCAGAAGGTTTTGATAGAAATCCCAGGCAACATATATGTCCGGAAATTCCAGGACGGTATTATAACTGGTTATTACTTTTATATTGTTTGGTGTTTTTATGAAGTCAAAATATTCGGAAATTTGGTTTGTGTCAAAATCTATTATGTTCATGTGGACTTTGCCATATCTCCGAATTGTTTTTATGTACTTCATGTAGATGGCTATTGGTGGCATTATATAGGTGGCTAGAAATTTAGGGTAGTTTACTTGGTAAATGATTGGCCAGTTATCGAAGTTTGTCATTGTAATATCCATCTTGTTATGTTTTAATTACCATTAGACGTTGTGTTCTTTTCGTATATTTCCATTAATATAGATAGGTTTTTAGGGATGTTAGATAATGGTCCACTTTTGTACCAACACTTATAACCAGACGGTTGCATAATGCGAAGGTCTTCACGGTAATTTCCTCTACCTGTCCATCCCCAGTTCGAAGGTATGTTTCCATTTAGGAATCTAATTTCTGCTGTTCGGAAGTATTTTGGCACGTGGTAGTTTTCATTGTGCTTAATACAATACAAAATCATATGGGAATTCGCTTCTTTTTCATCTAGTGTTCTTTTTGTGCAATCGCCTGCAATTACCAAAACATCTGGTAATTCTGGTACGTAAAAGTAACACATACCTCTGGAATCTGGTCCCAATATTTGAATGTCCATGTTATGTAATTAGGTGTCTTTGTATTTATACGTTTTGGTTAATCAATGTAGATATGGGCACTTGCAGAAAACGTCGTTAAACTACCGGGCAAAACATTAAGATCATTTGCAATTTTTTCCTGGAGTTTAGCGAGGCCATAAACGTTTGTGGGCCAGGCTTGTAATATATCATGGCTTCTAAAGAAATGGGTGGCGTATAGTTTACCTAATCGTAGTTTGTAGTCTGCGACAATCTGACACGGATGGTGTATATTTGTTTCTAGGTCTTTTTCTGGTAGCCACAAGTAGGCTGTTGCTCGACGTGTGGTTGGATGTTTTTTCAGGATTTTTGTGATGTAGTATATTTGCCGGGACATTCTTTCGTTATAGGTGTAATCAAAACCCTTGCAATCATAAGAAAAGTCCAATAATTGTTCTGCGTATATATCAAGGGCATTTATGTCCCAACCAGAGTTTTTGATTGGGAAACCATTCAATGGATGACTGATTTCCATTACAAGGTTTTGCACTTCTTTTGTATGTTTATGATCTTCTGTGGTGACTTCCTCCCTACCCCTGAAGGGGTAAGGCTTCCTACTTCACTGATCGGCTTTTGCCGTATCTCTGTAGGCCCTTCCCCTCAGTCCAAGGGTGAGTATGTTTAGGCTGGCATTGAGATCCCTATCCATCTCTAGCCCACATTTTGGGCAATGGTGGGTTCTATCTGCCAGGGTCTTGGGGACTATTGTACCACATTGTGAACATTTCTGCGAAGTGTATCTCGCATCTACCAGTTCTACAATTTTGCCAGCCTTTGCAGCTTTGCTTTGTGTGAACTGGATTAGCTTACCCCAAGCATGATCTTGAATATGCTTTGCGAGGTGATGATTCTTGAGCATACTCGAAATATTCAGGTTCTCAAATACAATTAGGTCAGCAGAATCTACGAGTTTCCTTGATACTTGATGTAGGAACTCATCTCGATGGTTCTGGACATCCTGACTAATCTTAGCGACCTTCGCCTTTGCTTTGCGTCTATTGGCTGATCCCTTCTTCTTCCTGGAGAGGTTCCTTTGGGCTACGGCTAACTTCGCCTGTGATTGGACATAGTATCTAGGGTACTGGATAGTCTCGCCTGTGGATATGGCTACCAGGCTCTTCAAGCCTACATCTACACCAATGGCAATCTTAGGCTCTACCTGCGGTATATCCTCAATCTCAGACACCAGAATAGCATACCAATGACCCAAATGGTCTTTCTTGATAGTACAGGTTTTGATTTTGCCTTCAACTTCGCGGTGTTTGAAAATCCTGATAGATCCGATCTTGGATAGAGCCAATTTTGAGCCTTCAATCTTGAATCCTGCCTGAGGATATGTGAAAGACTTATACCAACCTTCGCCCTTGAATCTAGGATAGCCTGGCTTCTCTCCAGATTTGACCCTTCTGAAGAATGCTTTGAAGGCTTTGTCTACTCTCCTCAAAACATCCTGAGAGACCTGAGAGAAGACACCCTGCCATTTTCCTTCCTTCTTCTCAAGGGTTAAAGTGGCTGCTTGATCTTCATAGGATCTACTAATACCTTCCAACTCATAGCAATTCTTTCTGTCGGCCAGAGCGGTATTATAGAGATGCCTGCAAGTTTCAAGAGTTACATCTAACATGGCTTCTTGCTGCTTGTTAGGGTACATCCTGAACTTGTAGGCAGTCTTCATGATTGGCATTCCTCAATTCCATCAATCATTAGATGTAACCCAAAGGATATATAGCTATCGGTTGACTGGAAAGCGTACGGCATTCATCCCCTCCCCTAAAGGGCGAGAGGGGTCTTCTGCCTGCTTTTCTATAATTTTTTGCGTAGTTCCATCCATCAGAGGAATCTGGTACTTTTTTAAAATGTGTCATAAAAATCAAAAAATAAAATAGTAATAATTATAATTAGTTATTCAAATACATAATTACTCCGTATTCGCGAAGTTCGTCAATATTCCATGTATAGTATGGAATTGTATTATTTGGTCTTGCTCGGTAACGTTCTCTAAGAACTTCTTCTGAAAAAAGACCAAGTTCTCGCATCTTACTGAGAGATACTACTAAAAATCCCCCGTTGTTATCAACGATCATTTTGATTGTATTTTCTGTTCCTGCGGCATCCATTTCATGTAATGCCAGGGTTAAATGAACTCCAACACCAATTATGCCATTACGACGTGATAGATGACCATATTCTCGATTTCCTTGAATAGTATAAGTTTTACCAGAAGTTTCCATGTAAAATTGTGTTCCGTATATACTATTCAATTTTTCAATTGCTTTATAAAAATTGTCAATTTTTTCTTTACTCAGATTCCTTCCCTTTCCTTGTGTTCCTTTTATTTTTTTATTTTCTCTTGCTTTGTTCACATTACTCAACAATATGTCCAATGATGGCATTCCAGTAGTTGACATTTATTCTACCTCAAAAATTTTTCCAATGACTTTACTTTTTGTACTATCCTCAAAAATGTCTAGCCATGATTCTGTTTCATTAGAATTCCAATCCGAAAAACACGCTTCCGGAAAAATGTCAAAACAGGAATTCATTGAATTATCCAAGTTTTGTTCCGAATTTTCAAGTACGCCTATTTGTATAACATACATTATAATCACCATCAAAATAATTAATTTATATGAGTATGTTGCCGTTTTCTGTAATGACAACATACTCATTCACAATTTTCAATACGGCTGACATATTTTTGCCGTCAGTCAGTATGGTTGCCCTGACCAACTTTGCGGTCTCTTCTTGGCCAATACTTCTCAGAGTTTGCATTACCTTGCCAGTGATGACAAAGATGTTGTGCTTTAGTCCAGTAATGTCAACCTCGGGTTTTTCCGGGACAATGATCTCTGGAACTTCCGAAGTGACTTCAGAAACATCATCTGTTATAATTTCTTCAGTCTTTGGATGCAACTTTCTCATTGTCCACCTTTTGTAGCTATTTGTTGTTTCTACTATCTCAGATCCTTCTAAAACATCTTCTTCATGGTACGCAATTATTCCAACGTAACCATTTGGTTTCACGCCTCTAACAAAAACAACCGGTTTTCCACAAACTAAGCAATGATCGTAGTCAACTATCTTTTTGGACACTTTATTCACCCAATACTACTAGTACTTCTGACAATAAATAGTTTGTGGTCTAGTAACTATTACTTCAAAATTCCTAATACCTTGGTTTCAAGATTTGCATCGGTTTGGAATACTCCACGTATTGCAGATGATTCAGTGACGCCAGGAATTCTAGATCCGCGAACAGTCATACAGGTATGTCTAGCATTGATTTTTACCATTACTCCCTTTACATTTGGAATCCAGTTCATTAGGTAATCTGCTATTTGACAGGTCATGTTTTCTTGGAGTTGCGGACCAGAAGCAAACTTACGAACTGTTCTTGCTATTTTACTAAGTCCTACAATATGAGTACTTGGTATGTATGCCACACTAGCAGTACCTGAAAATTGCATCAAATGATGTCCACAAAATGAAGTAAATTCAATGTCTTTTACTATCACTAGGTCATCACTCATAGCAGGAAATATGCCCTTGCCTTTTTCTAGATCATCCCAATTTCTCCATTCTTCAAATTCCGCCATCATGCGCTTGATACGATTTTCTGTATTTTGTTTTGCTTCCTCATCAAAAAGATCTTCTGGAAAATATAGACCAATCATTTTCATTTAACCAACTCTAAAAAATTTTATATTTATTTATATTATTATTTAAAGACGTACCATTGCACTATTATCACTGGATTCGTGGACAACTACAGTAGCATGGTCATTCGGATCATTCAGGTCTGCAAGTAAAACCATATCAGCGAGTATCTTTTTTGCTAAGTTTTCTGCAGTTGGATTATTAGCCATTATGGTTACCTTCAAATTCATGACATTTAATATTTCTATTAATGGATCATCCATGTTTAAAATAGTTCTATGGTCCCAGGTATCCTTGAAGTAATTTTTGATTGTTCTATAGTCTAGTAGCATTCCGCATTGGTCCATTTCTCGGTTCGATTCAATTTCAATTTCAACGATCCATGTGTGGCCATGTAAGTTCTTACAATTTCCATCATATCCTAATAGACGATGCGCGGCATCAAAAGTTATTTTTTGTGTTAATATCATAATTTTCACCAAAAAAATTTATAATTTTATATATTTTTTGTTATTCTGTGTTATCCTTTCTCTACATTCTGGACATCTAGGAGAAACATTCCACATTCTCATAATAGTATGTTTAGTAATTATACCTATTTAAGGGTTTTGGTACTATTTTATGCCGTTAAGATTAGAAGCAGGAATCTTATCGCCGCCAAGTATAAAAAGTTCTTCATAACGTGTATATATCATATCCATGTCATGTCCCGATTCTATATAATCGTTGAGTATATTATTAATATTTTGTACAATATTAATATCTTTTCTGATCATTGTGCTTGTATAACGTAGTAAATTTTTATGATCTTTGGCTAGGCAATTAATGACTCTATTTGTTTCAATTGTGACATATAGATTATGTAGACATATTAAAACACCTGATCCGCCGCTATCTTCATAAATATCATTGATATTAATATTTCGACATACTGGACAATCGCATAACATACCTGTTAAGAATCTTTCACTATTTTTACTACCAAGATAATAGTGTCCTCCGATATTTTCCGGCATGAAAAATTCTCTGGCAGTACTCCCTACGTTGTAACTTGATGCATCAAATCCTACCGGATATCCAAGTTTTTTTGTTAGTATAGCAAGAATTACCATATTTCTTATACTTGCTACACCGAAAAAGTGACAGTAGTTTTCAAGTCCTTTAGCGCCATTTGAATGCAATAATAAGTATGCATACAACTGCAGGTAAATATTATCTGCTGGTTTAACGCCAATAGCCCATCCATCAAAATCAAAATTACAAACTGATTTATACCATGTTTCAAGTTCTTTTTTATTTCTTCCATGCAATACATTACATAGCATTATATCATAGTTATTTCGTGATGATTCAAAGACACCAAAATTTTCTACACTATGACTCAAAGAGTGATTGAAGTTATCCAGCAGTGGAAAATCTAGGTTCATCCCAATATCACAATTATTTTCTAGCCATCTTAATATTGATATTGGTTCTACATTAACATTAATTCCCTTTTTGGCATAAGATACAATTTGAAATCCTCCAGAATCTCCAATCAGAATATGATTAGGGTCTCTTGGAAATTCTTGACCATCTCTATAATTTTTATATGATATATTATTGAATGCATTTGTAAGCATATAGGGATAATGAAAAAAAGATTGTCCTTCTAAGAACCATTTGAATCCAAAATCTTTATATTTTGTTTTCCAATATGTTGATTCGAATTGAGGACCAGCTGCTGGAAAATATGTAGCAGAATCATTTGGAAGTTTTATCATAATTACACCATAAAAATATCTGAAAAATTGTATTATTTATTCTTTTTTTGGTGACACATATGAACTATATGGCTGAAAAGGATATAATGGACAATTTATGTTTTTGCAGTCTTTTTCTTTGTCGTTATATTCTCCCATGCAGTCATAGCAGAATGCCCTTATTGCGCCTTTTCTTGACAATGCAATATGACTTTCGCGCCATTGTTCTAACTCAACTTTACCTTTAACCATACTATAGTGTTTTACTTCATCCTATTTAAAGGTATTGTTTGGACCATACTAATAACATAGTTAGATAATAATGGACAAATCCTTGGATGCATGTCATCAATATTATATTGGAACACATTTTTATGGTAAGTGGATTCAATAGAAGTATCAAAATATATTCCTTGTTGGTTCAATAAATATACAAGTGTTTCTGCTTCATCCGTACCATTCAAACTATTGAATATACTTTCAGAACTATTTTTGAATATAGTAGGATCAAAGTAGTATGTATTGATTCCTATACTTTGAATTATTGCAGCAATTCTTTTACATTTTGAACAATTGCCGCATGAAACATAGTTATTTGAATTATCTTTGATTGGAACAAGACAACTTTCTTGATAGTTGAAATATGACGTATCTACTAATAAAGACTGTATACATGTTTCAGTTAAGTTATATAGCGGACTGAAAACCTGTATATCAATACCAATATCGTGAAGGTATTGTGTCAACTTTCTTTCAAATACAGTTGATTGTTCGTAATTATCACCGAAGTATGATGTTCCATTTTCTAGTTTTGGACAAGTATTGTCATATTCATTGCCTACTAATAATGTATCTTTTTTTGAACAATAACATTGCATCAAAAGTAGCATGATAGTTGGAGATAAATACATGCTATGTTTGCCGTATTGTGAAGGCAATAAACATAAAAAATCAATTAAGTTGCTGGTAATAACAACAGGATTATCTCCTACTTGTTTCAGGTATTCTGACATTCTTTGTCCTTCTCTGCGTTTGGACTTACCAATATAGTCAATGAATATTCCAGATGTATTAAGACCATATGATACAGAAATATGATAAGCCAAACTAGATTCTTTTCCGCCACTCATGGCTACGGCTACTTTACTATAATTTTCAATGTTATATTTTTTTGGGTCAAATTCTGGATAATTTGATATATATTCAGATATATCTATATTTCGTCCAAAGATTTTGTTCCAAATTTGGTAATTATGACTATACAGATCATTGCAAAATAAAATTGAATAATCATTCAATCCGTTTGGAGGCAATATTTTAGAATTTGTGAATGGCTGAAAATTCAATAGATGTAAATAAACGCAGGTAAGCCAAAGTTCCCAGATTTTATTATCTATCGTCATTTTTGGAAATGTCGCATAACCAATATAGGTTTGGTTCATTGTATTTGACATAACTTCGATAGATGTATAGAATGAGGTGGTGTTTTCAGTATGTGTGAACCAAGTATCCTTTAATATAACATTATCAAAAATAGCTTCCTTCATAGATATTCAACCTAATGCTTTTTGATATTCTTGCCATTCTAATGGTCTTGATTGCATTTTTTTGATATCACGTTCAGATAATGTAATACTGAGTGGATCCATTTCAAATACATTAGAATAATCTATATTATTATTACGAAGGGCTACGGCCTTACGCAAACAAGACCGGCATTTTCCGCATTCTTTGTCAGTATTTGTATAGCAACTACGGCTATATTTCAGAAGTTCATTGATATTATTGCTATTATTGATATAATTTGATATGATTTCGGTTTTGGTCATATCTTTGAATGGCATTTGAATACTGTAGGGATAACCGACCGGTACCACTTTTTCTGAATCCTGGCCGAAGTAATTGAGAATACCTTCGATTTGTGATTTAAAAACATAGTCTTTGTCTCTGGTAGTATCGCCTTTGGTGGTACCAATGAAAATATTGTTTCCATAATTTGATGCCATCAAACAAAATACGGCATTTCGATGAGGTATAATTTTGTTTGGTAATTCAAAAATTGATATTGGTAAATTAATAATATGAACAATATTTGAATCTATTATACCATCAATTTCCATGTTGTATAGTTGCCGAAGTTCCATGAGATTATCTTTTGTTCCTGTTATGAAAAATAGAATTTTATCATAAGTATGGTTTTTAAGAAGACAAAATGAGTCCATACCTCCACTGAATAAAATAACGTCAGACATTTTTTAATACACCTTTGAATCCTAAATTTCTGATAGTGGATAATATATTTGAATTATTATCTATGTATGCATCAAACCCAAAATTATCCAATACGGAATACTTCCAAGACGATATATATATATGATCCCATATAGGTTTTGGATTAAAAATAATTGTACTTACATTATTTAATCCAATTATTTTGCATGTAATCCAAGTGAGTTCCGCCCAATTTTTTGTTCTGGCAGTAATGATTGTTTCAACGTCATGTTTATATACTTTTTGGTTTGGAGTCCAAAAAAATTTTTTTGTAAACCAATGGTTATACGGACTTAATATTAGTGTTCCATCAAGGTCATACGCGGTTTTCATAATTGCCAGGCTGGATCCAAATCAATAATTTTGTTAAATTCTTTTTTCACGGTCAAATAAGTTAATGTCCAGTCTTGGGATGCTTTATCGCATCTGGTAACATCTAATAATAGTTCCCAGGTGGGAGGAACAAATTGATATGGTATCCATGGATATATTTTGCATATAACTGGCTTATCTTCATAATTGAGTATACATCCGTGTTCTCCAAGTAGTTGACAAATCGGTCCTTTAATCCTATTTTTATAAATTTTAGTTAAATGCTGTGTTTCATTGTTAGATAATTCTAGAGTAATATTATATTTATTTTCTATGTTTTGAATTTCTTGTTCGGATATTAAAGGACGTCTACAACAATGATTAATACAATTCGCGCAGTTAGATAATAATGTCATGGTAATTCCTCAGAAGTCAAATAATGTTTTTAATGGCTTCTTTTTTTGTTCTTTAGGATGCTTAGTAATTTTTGTTTTTACTTCTTCAATTCCTAAAGTTTTATAGTCTTTACTGTCACAACCTAGTGCTTTCAAAATCTCTGCCCAATTGATATAGTCCAAGTTTTGAATATTTCGATTGAATTCTTGTTCGGACCAAAAATAATATTTCATCGATAGTAATTTTTTTAGTTCAAATATTTTATTTTCTTTTAGCTTAGTACTTTTTGGATATTTCATATATGGATTTTTATCTTTAAGTCCTATATGAATTAGACCTTTTTGTATTTCTGGCGGAATATTAAAAAAGTTTTTATTGACTTCGTTGCACCACTTCAAATCTACAACGGATCCACTACACCATCTGAGTAATGGAAACAGCATAGAAGGATTAACGTTTTCTAAGTTTCCGCTTTTCAGGGCTTTGAAATTATTCATCATAGAACAACTATCCCCGAAGTTGAATTAGTTCAAGTATCATAGTTTCAACAACAATTTGTGGCCATGATCCAGCAGGTAATCCTATGTAGGCATCACGTATTTTTAATAGTGCATTTAATTTGTATTCTTGTGTTTCGGAACTATCAAAAATAATTTTATATATATCTTTTAGGAACTGCTCATTATCCGGTACAGAGTCAAGATAAAGTTGCCTAGCTTCGTTGAAGTTCTTTGATTTAATTTTGTCAAATACAGTTTGTGCTAGTTTTGTTTCGTTGACAATTTTTGATAGAAATACTCCATCTTTCATTGATTCCAATTTATTTATCGCAGAACGCATGTCTGAACCCGTTCGTTCCACAATTTTTTGAAGTGCTTCTACTTCATACGGAATTTTTTCATTGTCACATATGAATTTCATGCGGGCTATGATTATATCGATTGGTATATTATCAAACTTTATTGAAAGACAACGTGATTTGATTGGATCTATAATTTTTGAGAAATAATTACATGTCATTATGAACCTAGTATTCCGGCAGTGTGTTTCCATGATATTACGCAAAGCTGTTTGTGCTTCTTGGGTAAGATGATCGGCTTCATCCAAGAATACTATCTTTATTCCTTCATTACTACTTTTTGTTCCTGCGAATTCTGTTATTTTTTGTCGAACTGTTTCGATACCACGTTCAGAACTAGCATTAAGTGTTATACTATCTGCATCAAGCATTTTTATTATTATACGAGCTAATGTAGTTTTTCCTGTACCGGGAGGTCCATATAATAATAGATGTGGCATATCTTCATCAATGTCAAATGTAGGAATGAATCCAGCAACGTCTTCTATAACTTGTGGCCTATATTTTTCAACTAATAGTGACAAATAGTATTCCTCCAAAAATAAAAAAATAAATTGATTTATTCTTCATCCGATGGTTTTACCATTGGTGCAACAACCCATTTATAAATTGAATCTGGATTAGTTGATGTGATTAATAATGGATAATCTTCATTAAACGTAATAACGGCTTTACCATCTATTACAGATATGAATTCTAACAAGGTTGCTGCATACATTGTACGCATAACTTCTTTATAGTCTACCTTGACATGGGCCTGTAATTGATCGAACTCATCTTCACCAGCAGTTATGCAAAAATCTCCGTTAGTTACTTCGGCAAAAACATGTTTGAAGCCTAACGTTGAAGCATTCTTTTTTGCCATATCCAAGATTTTACTATCTACTTCAAATCCTCCGTCATGTTTTTCAAAGGCTGGAAATGCATTGAGGTTACATTCTAAATATTGGACTTCTGCTAATTTGAATTTACCATTATTTTCTTCGGATTTGATTATCAAATTATTATCTATTACTGTTAATTCAATTGTACCATTAAGAGACTTCAAGAAACTGAGTAACTTTGGGATACTCTTTACTGGAGCGTCCATTTGCTGATAGTCAATAAATCCGGCAGTTGGTTTTAGTAATCCAGTAGCAAATCCTGTATTACTGATATCTTTTACAGATACCGATAATCCGTCAGGTCCGAATTTTAATAGTGCGTCGGTCATACTACCATTTATGGTAACTTTACTTAAAAAGTTAGCAAGTGTTTTAGCATTTATTTTCATATAAATCTCCAAGTATGGTTTTTTATATTACAAAAAGGGTTACATGTATTTAAAGGTTTTGGTGGCGTGTTTATATTAAAAAAATATATAATTTTTATTTTGAGTTTGTTCTGATATGAAGACGGTCGGAATAATTGCATCCAAGACGACATGCTACCTTCCAGGTGTTTTTGCCGGATATCGATAGTTTTTGGTTATTGTCGCCAGCTGGCATCAACCAGGTTCTGGCGGGATTCAAAGATGTGTTCTCAAACATGTCCTTGATTTCAGCTTCCAAGAAGGCCCACGGTAAATTACCAACAACAAACTTAAAGTAAATGTTTTTGCGGCCACTATCCGAAATTTTTAACCAATTGGTTATAAACTCATTGCGGTCCTTGGAGGAAGTAAAACAATCCTTCTTGGGACTAATAACCATAATATTGAAGCGTTTAAATAGTTCTTCCTGGTTGTTTATGGTACCGTTGGTTTCGATGTCGAATAGTTGACCGGGTAAACCGTTCATGATTTTAGAAATGGCAGTGGGTTGTAGCAACGGCTCGCCGCCTGTAAAGATTATTCGACTGTTCGGATAAGTTTTCAGGTAGTTTTGGATACGACTTATCACAGAAGATGTTTCAACTTCTTCGACCCTATCTTTCTGTGGAGAATCGCATCCCTTACAAGATCTATTACATTTTGAGAGTCGAACGAATATAGCTGGCCTTCCTACAGCAGGGCCTTCTCCTTGTAGGCTATAAAATATTTCGCTTAGGTTCATTATTGTTTTCATAGTTATAGTTTAGTTTTAGGAGTTTAAATACTTTTTGGTTAACATAAAAAAGGTGGATGGAAACGACGGATCAAGTGGGCATCAGGGAGCGACCTCCTCGGCCTTCTCATCAAACATTTCTTTTTCCCATGCCGCGGTTGCTTCTCCGATGTTCCCTGATCTCATGTTTTTACGATATATCGCGTCTATCGCCGGGTGTAAGCCGATCACTCAAGCCACCTCTTCTTCTTTTCTAACCTTAATTGTTATGTGTTCGCAACCCTCACTAATCTGGGTTCTGTTTAACCAAGTCCTTCTGGATCTAATTCTAAATCCAGCCAACCTAAGTTCTTCCTTGATGTGTTTTGGTATTCTTGCTTTTCTGCCATATTGTGCCCAAACATTTTCCATCTTAGTTCACCTCACTTTTTAACAAGTACTACTAGTACTTACTAGAATAAATAGTTTACGGTTCAAGAACAAGCCAATAATTACTTATAGTATTAACACGTATATGTCCATAATGTTCGACTTAAATAAAGCACTAAAAAATGTAGAAAATGCTAGAAAAAGAAACAAAAAATCTGAAAATACAAAAATGTGGTTCGAAGTATTTGATGAATTATATTTAGATCGTGTAAATAAAGGAGGCAAAAAAGAAATTATTAATATAATATTAGAACATAAACATTTATGTAAGTAGAACCAAAAACTATTTATTCTGGTAACTACTATATGTAGTTGGTGAGTACTTTGAAATACAATGAGATAGTAAAACAGGATGCAAAAAGAATCAGAAATTCTGAATGCATTGCCATCAAACGAGTCAATGACATAATCAGAATGAAGGTATTTGAATGCCGAAAATAAGAATGAAAAATTCTCCTGCCCATAAAAAGAATTTAGTATGAAAACCGATGAAACCAGAACAATTAAGGTTACTAGGAGATAAAAAATGTCAAATATTCGCAATTCGGAAACCAGTCACATAGTAAAAGACATCCCAGATGTACCGCCAGCATTGGATCCGCGATATCCAATAGACTATCCGCATATATAAATATAAAAAATATTTTTTATTTTTTTTTTAATATTCAAATTCTACATAATAATCCAGGAATGTGTTATATCCTTCTTCTAGTTCTTCTTTAGTAAATATTCTGATTGTTGCTTTTTGTTCCGGATTTCTATCTATAATACTATCCAAGTAAACAAATATTACTTTTGGTTTTCTTCTTAATGCATGCCAATATCCCGACGCCTGGATAACATGGCTATCATACGATTTTCCTGTTTTTATATCAAGTAAATATAATGCTTTATCAAAATGGATATCAAGTAGGTCGTTATTGCAGCTAATTTTCGCTAGCATATCAAGAGTCCCTGCATACGGTGGATTTTTATTAAACAACGATGTTTCCACAAAAAACGGCTGAATACTTAAATGCAAGTCATTCCACATTTTTATGCAACGATTTATTCTGCCATAAACTTCTTCCCTCGGTATATTCCAGATAGGATTGCATGAAATTGGTAATACGTTCTTGGAATATCGACCTAGTATTTTTTTGTGGACCAGAGTTCCTATGTGGGCACTAGGTCCAGGTCCCCTTGATTTACCGGTATTCTTTTTGTGTCCAATAATTGTAGTTACAGACGGATAAGGTATTTCATCTTTAAAATAGAAACGACCATTCGGTGTTTGCTTTCTATAATAAGCGGATTTATCATTAACAAGCATTGTATCATCTAGTCCAGGAAAGTATTTGTTTCTTTGTCATAGAAACCGCGATCGTTGTGAATATAATCATTTTCATTAAAATATACGGGTTTTGTTCTTTTTACTATTATTATAGAATATCCAAGAATGTTTATAATGATCATGGTATCATCTTATAAATTTTTCTAGTGGTATCGGCGTTTCCTTTATTCTTTTATTTGCTATATCGACATATTTTTGTTCTTTTTCTATGCCTATAAAATGTCTATTTGTGTTTATGCAAGCTATTGCGGTTGTTCCTGATCCAATGCAGTTATCAAGAACCAGATCATTTTCATTGGTATATGTCTTAATTAAATATTCAAATAATTCTACTGGTTTTTGTGTTGGATGAAATGGTTTATGGACAGAACCAAATTCTAATATAGATTTATTATAATTTTTACCTTTTGATACATATTCAGGATTAAAATGTGCTAGATGTGTCATTTGTTTACCGCCTTTTCTACTATTATAAAAATTTCCGGTAACTAAATTTTGTTGATTAAATATAGGTGTTTTTTTATAGAAAACTAGAACGTTTTCATGTATTTTCATTGGATTGTATTTAGCCAATTGAAAATTACTTGCTTTTGTTTTTTTCCATATCCATTCATATTTGAATAATGACAAATTACTCATTACTAGCATTGACGTGAATGGCTGACTACTTGTCAAAACAATTGCACCTCTATCTTTAATTATTCTAGTATATTCTTTCCACATCAGTTCAATATTAATTATATTATCCCACTTACAATCAGTTATACCATAAGGCAAATCGCATAAAATCATATCAATTGTTTTATCAGGAATCAAGGGCATTAATTCTAAACAATCCCCTTGATGTATTTTATCTATTTCTAACATAATATCATTTCCTGTAATCGTATTTATATTTTTATATAGCCATAAATATTGCAGTGGATATAGAAGTCTTGTAAGTAATTTCACAAAGCTTATTTTTGTAATTAAATAAAACTTGTGGTATCAAAGAAATAGTAAATACCAACGATAATAGTATCATCTTATAAATTTTTCTAATGGTATTGGTATTTCTTTTATTCTTTTATTTGCTATATCGACATATTTTTGTTCTTTTTCTATGCCTATAAAATGTCTATTTGTGTTTATGCAAGCTATTGCGGTTGTTCCTGATCCAATGCAGTTATCAAGAACCAGATCGCCCTCGTTGGTGTAGGTCTTGATGAGATATTCGAAGAGGGCGACGGGCTTTTGCGTGGGATGTAGTCGTTTTGTGTGATTACATTCTGCCATTGATGAATTAAATTTTAGAACAGAAATCGGATATTTTTCAGTATAAACTTTGTTTGATGTTATTTCTTTGGAAGCAAATTGATTATGACCTTCTGTGTTTCGTATTGTTTTAAATTTCCAGTTACTTGTATCTAGTGGCATTGATCTCTTCTGTTTTTGCGGATTATATTTAATCGCATTGTTTCCAAAGACTAAAATATCTTCATGTGCTTTCAATGGTTTTATATTTGCCAATTGAAAATCGGAACCATATCCTTTATCCCAACATAGTGAATATTTAAACATTTTTAGATTATTCATTACTACCATACTTGTAAACGGTTGGCTTGCCGTTAGCACAATCGCACTCCGGTCCTTAATCAGTCTCTTATATTCCTTCCAAAGAGGCTCAAAAGGAATGACATGATCCCACTTGCAGGCGGTTGTTCCATAAGGGAGATCACATAAAATCATGTCTATTGACTTATCGGGAATTAATGGCATTAATTCTAAACAATCCCCACAATATATTTTATCTATTTCTAACATATTATCATTTCCTGTATTTGTATTTTTGTATAGCCATAATCAATGAAATAGTAAATACCAACGAACATATCATGAGAAGTTGGTCGGAAAAAGGTTGAATGAAGTCTAGCATTATTCATCAAGTCCTTTTACTAATTCAATCAATAAATTATCAGCAAATCTTCTTGAATTATAACTTACGGAATAATATATTTCCCATGTTTTTGTCTTTTCTGATTTTTTCCATTCGCCATCCAGACTACCCAAATCCAGTAATTTTTGCAGGTTTTCTCGAATTGTTGTTCTATCTATATGTGTTATACTTCGCATGTCAGCAAAACTTACTTTTTCAAATATAGTAACAACAATCATTAATTGTGTCGTCGGTGATAATACATGCCATCTATCTAGTTTGGATATCCGATCATACAACAAAAGATTTTCTTTGTGTGTTCTTACCAACTTGATCATATTAGTCAATGTTTTGCCTCCCTCACCAGTACCATGCATTCAACATACCCCGGACATTCATTATTTCATAACCAAGGAAAAGCAGGGAATATGGAATATTTTTTAATTTTAAAAATCCAATCAACATATAACCATTTGAAAAAATCCACAAAAAGAACCCTAGTCCTCTTATTCCTGCATCTAAATCAGAAGCAAAAGTTGCACCCAAAATCGCTAATACTAATGTAATGTATTCCAATGGATGTGACTTCAAATCACCAAATAATTTATTTGTATCTACGTTCATTCAGTCACCTCAAAGTCGAATAAATCGCATTGGATACTTTCTTCTTCCTGGACCTTCCGAAAACAAATTGGACCATATCCTACCATCTGGCTTTCTGGAGAAGATAAGCGACGGCCACATCTTTTGCATTTTAAAAATTTTTGTTCATTCATTTATGTTCCTTCAGGAAAAGCAATTTCCAGGCTTGGTATATGTTCGATTTCGATAATGTCCTTCAAACTAATGAGGTGTACCGAATCCTTACCACGAACAATTATGTAGTTTTCGTCGCTGGTAATTACGGTTCCTGATATACCAATAAGGTTACCGTCGTCATTTATTTTTTGGCAACAAAAGACTTCTTTGCCTTTTGTCATGGTCATGAAAAAATCAAGTGGTTTCATGGGAATCTATTAATCTCCGAAGATCGTTTGGTGATGATATTCTACAGGGTACATTTAAGTGCTCGTTATAGCGCCTTGTGATTAATGCAATGTTATTGTAATTCTGAAAACCCGGAAAATCCTCCACGAGAATATCACCGTTTTTGAGGAAACCTAATTTATGTTTGCTGCTTTTGGTGTACACTACATCATATGAAATTTTTATATGACGACGTAGCCAAATTTCTGTGAAAGGGATCCAATCATCGAGCTGATTGGTTAATATAATAATATCATTTAATTTTTCATGAATTATTGGTAAGTATTCGCTTTCCGGACACGTAGCACACAATTCCGGATGTTCATTAACGATTTCTATTATTGTTTTTCCATTATAAGTATCATGCCAATTTTCTGGTTCATAACCAAGTACATGACTACCTAGAATTCTGAGAACGCCATCTAAATCCCAATATAACATTATATGACTCCTAATAAAAAAATAATTGTGATTACTATTAGTTATTGGTTATTAACGTGTAGACACCAGCTAATGTTATTACGGTAGTTAGTACGCAAATTAATCCACCAAATATTATGCTCAAATAAAAGGCAATACTCAACAACACCATTACTTCTTGAGGTACCATGAAAGTACTTGTCATGAATGGTATTATATAATTGGTTAGTACATGATATTGTACAAATACCCCAACAAATGGAATTAATCCAATTATATCGGTTAACATATATACCATTGATATTATGAATATTGCCAATCCAGTATACATGTTTTGTGTAATGGCTATTGCGGCAATTCCGAGTAATATTGAAATTACCGGTACACTTATCATGCTACCCACGGTCGTCTTTTCCTTGTTTGTCATGTAAATTCACTTCATCTATGTATTATGTATCTTTGTGTGACTTCCTCCCTTGCCCCTAAAGGGGCAGGGCTTCCTGCTTCATCGAGTCGGTTAATCCAATCTCTCGACAGGCTATCCCCCTCAGTCCGAGGGTTCGAATATTTAAGCTGGCATTGAGATCTCTGTCCATCTCCAGTCCACAGTTAGGGCAATTGTTCACATTATAATGTTTTTATTATTATTGATGTTGTTGCACCACGGCATTAGACGTTCTGCGACTTCCTGTAGCCTTTCTTCTGGCACTTCTGTCCGCGCAGAAAATATACTACCGCATTCCGTACATCTAGAATGACCAACCAACTTATTGTATTTCCAGATGGTCATTTTTTTGCATGCGATACACCACCTCTCCGTTTCTGGAGGAGGCGACTTCTTTCTGACTCGGTGTGTTTTTCCTTTACCCATTTTAAATCACTTCCTTACGATTACATATATACGTTTAATACGTATTCATGATATATAAGCCTTTTGATTACACAAAAAAAGAAACGTCAAAAATCCTTAATTTTTAGTCCTCCTAATTGCTCGGCTGTAAAAAATTCTGGTTCTAGTGCCACAATATTTCCATTTTCTGTATTATACTTTATAATGAGTCCACATACGTCACCGAACGTTCCTCGATTTACTTGAAATGGTGTGTCCGCCACAAAACAGCCAACCCCTAAAATATACTTGTCCATGAAGTTTGTTAGACACTTTTTATGACAATGGCCATATATGTAGATGTTGCTAGTGTTTTTAGAACTTAGGAGTTCTGCTGTTTTTTGTTGTAATTTAGGTTCGCGTTTCTGGCCCAAATTAGAATTTGTACAATTACTTCCGTGATATAATGTTATTTTTATATTACCTGGTATGCTAAATGGTTTTGTAACGTTGTCATTGCCAATATGATAAGTTACATCTTTACGAACTTTGCAAAATTCCTTACAAAAGTCATAATTTGGGTTTTCATATAGGGTTAGACTTTTGTCGTGGTTACCCATTATAATACCATTTGTGTTAAAGTCCGCTGGGTAATTTTCTTCACAATATTCTATATAACTGTCAGCACAATGCAAGAAACGTTCCTTGTAATGTTCTGGAAATGTCATTGTGCCATCTACTAAATCTCCGGCGCACAACAAAACGTCAATGGATCGTTCTTTACAAATCTTTATGAAGTTGTTTAATATGGTTTTTTGTTGACACATGTTTCCGAAATGTAGGTCACTAACGATTGCAATTTCGTTATAAGGTGTATCTGGAATTAATTTCCAGGCAAGAGTTTTGTTTGGTTTTTCTAAGCCAATATCTATCCAATATTTACTGAAGCGTTTTGCCGAAACTTTAATGGCTTTTGCGGAATCTGTGAACGTTTTGTGCTTTGAAAAAATCCTAAGCAAGTCAAATTTGTTGTAAGTGTTAAGGTCAACGACTTCCCTCTTTCGTATGAAAACACCTCAAAACTGTAAAAATAAAAATAAATTAATAATCATTTTCCACAGTACGATAATTCACATATTGTGTTTTTGTGGAAACTAATTTTCCTTCTGATTCTTCAAATTCAAGTATAATACCACCAATATCCGGATTCAGACCTTTTCTACCCATATATGAAGGCGTTGAACTTTGAAACGCTGGCATTTGAATGGTATATATACCAACATAGTCTGGTAATATACATGTTGTGTGGTAGTGACCTATAGCAAGTATGTTTGGCGTAGGAGTATCTTTGTTTTCAATTTTACTTAATGCTAGTTTTTGTGGTTTATAACTTCTGGCATACGCTACACCGCCATCTCCGTGATGTATACAAATATTTATATTGCCGATGTTGAAGTTGGCTAAATAAAATCCTTTGTATTTCATGTCCGGCCGTTGAATAGATACATCATAACAAATGTCACTACCATAACGTTTGTAGAAACTTTCGTCGTGGTTTCCTCCGATCATTTCTGTGGTTATGCCATCAATTTTCGGATAGTTTTCTATAATGTATTGAGCTTGTGCTCGTTCACCATGTAGGAAAATTTCGAATTGCTGACCGTTATACATGTTAACACCATCTGATAAATCCCCGGCGTGAAAGATGGTGGTTATGCCTTCGCGTTCGCATTTTTCATAGAATTTCCAAAGAGATTCCATTTGTTGGTACTTAGATCCCAAATGTGTATCCGAAACGATTCCAACTTTATAAATGTTGGTTTCCGTAGGTTCAATATCTAAGTCAAACGTATAATTGCGTTGTAACGGTTTCTTAGTAACAAACCACCCAGCATTTTGAATGGTTTGAATAGCAGTATCCAAATCTGGTGTTATGCTATTATTAGTAATTGGTTTTAGAATATTATTTAGTGTATTATT
>Ga0209723_1002387_pt1 | contig 25278 bp, 23 predicted proteins | sample BiotimSIPDNA_2_FD_185750 | JGI IMG/M metagenome (GOLD analysis project Ga0209723, IMG submission 185750) | Anaerobic biogas reactor microbial communites from Washington, USA - Biogas_R2 time_0 SIP DNA (SPAdes) (version 2) | ecosystem: Engineered > Bioreactor > Anaerobic > Unclassified | place...
ATTTAAAATCACCTTTTGAGATATTTATCGAAAGTAAAAAAGAGGGAGGACTTGTAACTGGGACGTATAAGGCAAATTCTAAATTTGGACATTTTTTCAGTTTAAATTCTAATATTGATGCTCTGTTTTATGACCCTTATTTAATTTTTGATTTCGAACAAAAAGTTGATATTGAGCTACAAATAATAAAAATTGATAAGGAAAAAGAACAAATATCAGTTAAACCATTCTACCATGATGGCTTTTTTAACCAAGTAGAAAAGAAACTTATTTCAAATCCAGAAATAGAATTGAAGCTTGGCATTTATAAGAGGCAAGGAAATAAAATTACGTTGCATTCAAGGATTTTTTCAAACGGAAATATTGATGCTGTTTGTTATTGTTCGCAAACAGAACTATCAAAAGTTTTTGAGAATAATAAAATGTATAAAGCTTCATTTAAATTAGCAAATAAGGATAGCAAACAAATGATTTTTGACTTTATTCAATAGTATATGGCTTTATTTACTTTAGACATAGAGAGGTATTACCAAGCTCAGCTTGAGGAAGGATTTGAACTTAAATCTATTGCATATATTCAATATCCTATTTATTGTATTCACGCAACCATCTTAGATAGTACTCCTGACCCCCTTGAAAAACTAGACAAAGCAATAGTTAAATGTGTAATAGTAAATGGAACTATTTCGCCTCTTGAAATTGCACAATTGTTAAGTGTACAGAAAAAAACAGTTGAATTACGGTTGCTGGCAATGCATAATGAGGGATTAATCAAGGGGAAGCAAAATCTAACTGTGACAGAAGAAGGTATTGAGGTGATAGTTGAAGGGAAGCAAAAAAGAATGCAAAAAAGGTCTTATGATTTTTATCTCGATGGAATTGATTTTGCGCCACTAAAACAAGAGTTGTATTCGTTGAAATATATTAACTCTTATTATAATGAAAACGAATACACTTACTACACTAATAAAAAAGGAGAAACAGTCACTTCTAAACCTTTTAGACCCAATATTGTCCATGAACCATTAGCTAAGAATAGAGTCATTGAAAAAATATTCGATATACCAGAAAATGAAAGGTGCTTATATTCCATACCGGTGGGGCTTGAAGAAATTGAAAGTATTGATTTTACGAAGATGTCAATTCCTGTATTGGTTGGATTGATGGTTAAAGATAACAAACCTTATAGAAAACTAATTAATGGATTTTCTGCAATAGGTGATACAGAAAAGATAATTTCATTTGAAACTAAGATTAGAGATAAAATCAATAACCTTGAATTAAGACTCGACACATGGGTAGAAAAAAACACAGAGGAACAGAAATTTACATTCGCTTCTAATTGGTCAGAAATTGATAATTTATCAGAGCAGCAAAAGCTACAATTTATTTCAAAAGAAGATTTAAAGCTTGCATTTGGGAAGTTCTACAATATTAAATCACTTTCAGACGATAATATTATTAGCACTGAGTTTGAAATTGGTATTAATGTTTCAAGGGAATTATTTCTGGATGTAAAGAGTAACAGAAATCAATTCATAAAGAACATTCAACGAGGTAGGGATTATCAAATGTTTTCCACAAATAATGGAATATGGTTAGTTTTTATTTCATTTTATACGAACTGCCCTTTTGTTAAACAACTTTTGGAAATACATGATTTCCTGAAAACCGCTCGCAACAAGCACTTGGGTTTAAGTCATATACAAGAAAGATTATCGCAATATGAAATTTCACGTCAAGCATTAGTTTTGTTGGAGGAAATAGAACTTCTAGAAATGATTGACATTAAAGAAAATATGTATGTAGTAGCTCATGAATGATATTAAAGAAATAAATAATACAGGAAACTTTGATGGGGGCTATTTTGTTTTAAACCAAAACAAGATTGAGATTCCTTGGATTCAAAAGAAAGATTTCTTTGTTACTCTGCCATCTGAACAATCGATAAAAGAAGCAATCATTGATTTGATTAGGAACGCAGAAACATCAATAAAAATTTGCTCATTTATCATTACAGACAAAGATATTTATGAAGAAATTGAAAAGGTTCTAGAAAAATATAACGTTGCCGTTTTTCTATTAACACAATTAGATGATTCAAAATTTTCATCATCACTTTTGTCGGAAGAGGAAATGACTGAGAATTATCATCAGAACCACCTTGATATTATAAAAAAGTTATACGAAAAAGGAGCACATGTAAGAGCGACAAAAACGACCCATGCAAAATTTATTGTTTCAGACAGAACTTCTGCATTTTTAATGAGTGCTAATTTAACTTCTCCATCTCTTACTCATAACCCTGAAAGTGGTATATTTATTAGCGAAATAGAATCAATAAAGCATTTAGACAGGTTATTTGATTTGATTTTTCAGTATGGTACAGAATACACTAAATTCATTACAGCAAATTCTAATAAACAATTCATCATTTCCAGGGATAGTCAAATCACAAAGGAACTATTATCATTTAATGAATCAACAAACCTCCGTTTCACGTACGAAACCATAAACAATTCTCTGTATCAAGAAATTGTATCAATAATTGAAAACTCTACTAGTGATATATTCATTTCAACATACAGCATTGTTGGATTAGAGTTTTTACCAGAATTTATTTCAGCAATTACGAAAAAAATTGAAGAAGGAAAATCTATAACAATATTTTCAAGAGGAATGAATTATCGTTCAGACCATGTTGAAAGTTGTATAGAATTAAGCAAATTAGGATGTGTGATTTATGGTGACTTATTTAATCATTCTAAAGGAATTTTTACCCAAAACAAATCGATGATATTTACTGCAAATATTGACGGCATTCATGGCTTGAAAAATGGTTTTGAAATAGGAGCAGTATTAAATCACGAACAATCAAAAAATATTGAATCATTTATTCAATGGCAAATACAAACATCACCTTATAAATTTGTTTTATCTCCTTCAAAAATAGAATGCTTCAATCAATACGATTTTTACTGTAAAGAAAAGGAAATGAAACCCCTTTTGCTACCTAGTAATATCAGGTTGAATATTGGAAACGGAAATGAAAATCTTTTCAAGGATATTGATTTAAAAACTTGTTATTTAAAAATTAGAAACAAGGAATTAACCCAGATACAGATTGGGAAACTGAATTATTATGCAAATTTTAGCGATAACACTTTATATATTAAAGAGAGAGTTACAAAGCCTGAATACAATTTAGAATCGTACCTCTTTACTTATGAAAGTATCAAATTAATTACAGTATAGTATGGAATTAGAATTAAAATACAAAGAGGAATGGCTGTCTTTGGCAAAACACGGCAACTTTGATTTGGCAGAAAAATTATACTTTGATAAACTCTTTCCTGAAATAATAAACAATTTTCAAGAAAAGTACTCACCAATTTTTGATAGTGATGAAGTTTTAATATCAATATTAGGTTTTTCACCCGAACCAATAATTTTGACAGCGAGTGCTGTAAAACCAATAAAACACTATATCGTTACGACTGAACAGAAAGAGGGCGTCATTGCTAAGATAGAGGACTTTATTGAACACGAATATAACATGATAATATTGAAGGATACTTCATTTAACACAATTTATAAATCTCTTAAGGAAATAATCTATGAAAATGAGTCCTCAAAAATAACTTTAGATATTACTGGCGGGAAAAAATCCATGGTTGCTTCTGCAGCAATTTTTGGCAAGGATTATAGATGTAAAATTACATATGTTGATTTTGATGAATACATAAAAGAATTGCGAAAACCTATGCCAGGTTCCGAAATACTTAATGTTGTTTACAATCCCATAGAAAATCAACCAGAATTAAACATTCTAAAATGAAACATCAGATATCTATAGTTGGGGGTCAAATAACTCCAATATTTTGGGGAATTAAAGAGAGAAATCCCGATAAGATTCATATTCTTTACACCAAAGATAGTCGACACCATGTTCCAATCATAAAGAGTCTTTTTTCAGAGAAAGAACTATTCTCCTATCAAGTTAATCCTTATGATTTTGAAGAAATTAAGGAGAAAGTTGAAAATATTATTTTGAATTTCCCTGATGATGCATTCGAATTGAATTTAACTGGAGGAACAAAGGTTATGGCTTTAGCATGTCAGAATATTTTTAATATTTTATCATTTAATACATTTTATATTGACCAAGGAAATAGAATTTTTGACTTCAAAGAGCATACTTATAAGAATATTGAGTCAAAAATTAAGCTTGACACATTTATTAACTTATCTGGTCATAAAAAATACACATCAAGCAAAATAGTTGATTATACGAAAGATGAGATTAATTTTTCCAAAAACATTAGCCAGTTATCGGGTACAAATACTTATAAGAACTTAATAAAGGCAGTTAAAACTAAAGTCCAAAATATTGAATCCTGTCAAACGTTTTCGTATTCTCATGACAACATAAAATTACACTGGAATTCTCCTAATTTCAGCTTTAGCAATGGAAATTCAACAGTTATCTTATCAAGTAAGAAAGCTTTTGATATTGCATTTAATGGCTCTTGGTGGGAATTAGTTATAGCGGACCAAATCAAAAACTGGAATAAGATTTATGAATTAAGACTCAATGTAGAATTATATTCAAAAACAGTTAATCAGAATGTAAAAAACGAAATTGACATTGTATTAAACACAGGTAGGAATTTAATATTTATTGAATGTAAATCAGGAAATGTAACACAAGATGATATAAATAAAATTAGAGCTGTAAAAAGACTATATGGTGGGATAGCGAGTCGGTCTATATTGGTGTGCAAATACAAACCGCGACCAGACATTATTGAAAAATGTAATGATTTAGGTATTGCAATATTCTTTGAGAGAAATCTGCAGTACTTGAATAATAAGTTGGAAAATTTAATTATGAGTATGGAATTATAAAATCAGCCCACACAGCCAAGCACAATTGCTATTCGCACAAGCCAACGCTTTACCCAAAATAGCAATAGAGCTTGTCTGTCTGCCACCGCTTTTTTGCCGACCCTAAAACTAATTTTTTCGGAAACGGCAGTGCTTTGATTGAAAGGATTTTGGATTATAAAGAACAGATAACTAATTGATAATGAATAAACACCAGGCGGTAACATGCGGTCATACGCAATACGGGGGGTACAGCGTAATTCAGCGTCTGTGGCTCGTTTCAGCCTTTCTGCATCTTGATAAGGAAGTGGCTTCGAAACCCCGTACTGCGCATACCGCTATCCGTTATGGGCAACCGTAGGACAGACAAACAATAAACAAACGACAATGAAAATGACATACTTAATTATCGGAATTATTTTAGCAGGTGGACTTGTTTTCTACTTGACAAGTTGTGGAAACAAATCAACAGCCAATGAGAAGAAATCAACGCCAGAACAAGACACCAGACCCAAAGTTCATCAGACAAAAGAAAACGCTTTTGAAGGTCTAAGGAATATGGCGTTTACAGCGACACTAGAACAACTTGGACTTTCGATGCCGACTGATAAAACAATTGTATATGGAGTTGTAATGGACTGGGAAATGGGTGGTGCGACAGCGACAACAATTGCCTATCAGACAGGTGATGCAAGTTTGTATTTAAGTTCAGGCGGTGGCGTTATCGGTGGTGGACAACATCAAAACGTAAATAGTGCAGCGAAACAATTTGTGAGTTTAGCACAATCCTTCCTTGACAAGGCAACTAAAACGGAGTTGACACCATTGCCTTCAACGGATGAGGTGAAATTTTACCTTTTGACAAACAACGGTGTTTACGTAGGACAAGAACAAATGAAAAACTTTGAAAACAATTCTTCGACTTGGTCAAAGTTATTTGAAGAAGGAAATATCGTTTTGACAGAACTCCGCAAGACCAGTGAAAAGTAATTTAAATATAGCTGACAAAAGAACGGCAGCCCATAACAAAAACTATATGTCAATTGGGGTTTCGGTGCGGACAATAAAGTTCGCAGCCCGCAACAACAGCCGTGGGGTTCGACAGGAAAGCAACCCGCAATCCCCAACTGCATATAGTTCCGTCCGTTAGCGGGCATAATAAGGAACCGCATCACACAAGGATTATGAATAAAAACATCATCATATTTGTAACTGGATTTTTCCTGTTTTCCGTTGATTCCTTTTCAATGGATAGCGATACTTTACGTTGTATCCCTTATACAGATTCGATTTCAAAGACAGATTATTTTGTTTTTGTGGATTCAATGCCTCAATATCCCGGTGAACAAGCTGAAATGATAAAATTTTTCATGACTAATTTTCAATATCCACAAGAGATTGATGCCTGTTGCCGGATTGTAATTGGATTTATTATAGATGCAAATGGTAAAATGACTGATTTGAAGATAATTCGCAGTTTACAGGATGATTTTGATAAAGAAGCATTAAGAGTAATGAGACTAATGCCTGACTGGAAACCTGGTGAGTGCAATGATAAACCTGTGCCTGTTAGGATGACTTTCCCAATAAGTATTAAATTGCAATAAAATTTTAAACTATGCCGATTGATTTATATTACATAGAAAAAAAAACAGGTTCAAATCATGATGGACCTGCATGGATTGGATATATCAAAAAATCAAAGACTGGTAAAACGATTTATTTCAATAATAGAGCATACCAAAAATATGGACACGGTGATTATGCCGATATTGAGACTGGTGAAGGATATTGGATTTCAAGGATAAAACGAAATGGACAAGACAGACATTGGGCTGGACACGGCAAAATAATGATTGATAGAAAAGCTGTTAATGAATACCTCAATTATCGAGAGTTGGCCGAATTAAAAGAATCGCAATTCACGATTGTTGATATTGTTGAGACAAGACAGCCGATTGATTTTTATGAGATTGAGAATGAAAAATTGTCAAATAAATGAAAAACAAATAATTACGCCCGCTAACACACAATATAGCCAATAAGGGTTTCAGTGGTATGCAAAGGGCAGTAGCCCGCTTCAACTTTTTGTGTAGCCTGATAGGAAAAAAGCCCGAAAACCCTTACTGGCCATATTGTAAAACGTTAGCTGTAAGCCAGACCGCTTCTTTGAAATTTTGATAAAAGCCTTAAAACGACTAGTTTAAAGATATTTCTTGCTCCGACAAAGTTGTAACTGCCGGAGTATAAGTTAAAACTTGCGATGTAGCTGATGAAACTTGCGATGTAAAAGTTGTAGGAGACGTTGTAAAAGTTAAAACTTGCGATGTAGCCGATGAGACTTGCGTTGTAAAAGTTGTAACTCGCGTTGTAAAAGTTGTTTCTTGCTCCGACAAAGTTGTAACTCGCGTCGGAAAAGTTGCAACTCGCAATTGCAAAGTTGAGACTTGCTCCTGAAAAGTTGTAACTCGCGATTGCAAAGTTATTTCTTGCTCCTGACAAGTTGTAACAGACGACTGCAAAGTTGTAACTCACAACTGCGATGATGTTTCTTGCTACTGACAAGTTGAAACAGACGACTGCAAAGTTGTTTCTTGCTCCGACAAAGTTGTAACACTCGACAGAGTAGCTGCAACAGGAGAGGGCAAAAGATTAAAAACTAAATAATTCAATCAGGAGATTTATAGACACGTTTAATGATTGACAAAACATTATAAAGAGATATAAACCTGACAGAAATGAAGGCCTACAGCTAACAAAAACTATATATCAATTGGGGTTTCCGTGCGGACAATCAACCACACAGCCCGCAACAACGGCAGTGCGGCTCGACAGAAACGCAACCCGCAATCCCCAACTGTATATAGTTCCGTCCGTTACCTGCAAGCATAAGTGTCAGTGCGAAAGTAAATACTCAACCCGAAATATTATAAGATGGACGACTTGACAGATGAACAAAAAAAGGACTTGAAGGAATTTCTGGATACTCTTAAAAAGGATTACCGATATAATATTGAATTGTTTGACAAACAATCAGTTTATATTGCAGGTGGTGCATTGGCTATTAGTTTAACATTCATTAAAGACATTGTCCCTTTAGACATTAGCATATCTTTATGGTTGTATTATGTTTCAATATCCTTTTTTGCTCTTTCTATTCTATTAAGTTTTTTATCGTTTCTTATTTCATCTGAGATAATTATTCACAATAAAAGAGTCCTTGAACGCTCGAAAAAAGGAAAATACAAAGTAGATAAGACAACAACTATTTTCAATTTTATTGTTGCTGGCTTGATTTCAATAGGAATTATTCTAGTTGTAATATTTACTATTTCAAATTTAAATAACTATAAAATTAATTCTAACAACTTAAAATTAAACACAATGGAAGAAAAAGAAAAGCGTTTTGTTAAAACAGACAGTGATAACACTGTTATGAAGTCGCTCAGATCTGATGATCTCCCAGAAAGTCTTAGGTCAGTATACACAAATCAAGCAACTACGAGTACGACAAATTCCTCTAGCGGCACCGACACCTCAAGTCAACAATCGACATCAGATGACAAAGGGAAAAAATGAAGAAATGCCAGCAGGTAACAAAGTGTAGCGGTCAATAAGGGTTTCCGTGGTATTTGAGCATTCTGCCCCGCATAAAATTCGGTGTAGCTTGACAGTGACGAAGCCCGCAATCCCTTACTGCCGCTACACCCGTCCGTTAACGGCTATTTAAAAAACGCAGCTATGAAGATTATTAAGACAATTATTTTTTGTGGAATAATATTCTTGTCAAATAATTTATTCTCTCAAGATTTGAATAAGGATTATTCTAAAAAATATGATTTCTATAAACCTGGCGAGATACTTACAAATCATGATTTTATTTTTACGATTTTTAATGAGTTTTGGACTCTTTCCGACTCAATAGAGAAGGAATTAATAAAAAACCAACGTTTTGAAGTAAGGGAAAAATACAAAGGTGAACCTGATGATATTTACATATATTATCTTGACTCAATTCAAAATACGATTAGATGTGAATATCACTCTGGTGGAGACTACGTTTCTGAACTTAGAATATTATTTTCAGATACAAACATTAGTGTTTTAAAATCTAGTTTTAGCGGCACAAGTTCATTTGCTCATCAAAATGATATAGGATTCTATAAATTTGATAAAACAATCAACAAATTCAAATTAGATTCTATAAAAACAGAATTATTCGATATTCAAATAGAAGATTTTTTCCAAAACGACATTCCTGATTCAATAGTGAAAGAACTTTCAACATATACAAGCTATATCTTTCAAATTAAACAAATATCACAAGGAATAGCAGAGTGTGAAATATTTGACGATAGAATGGGACAAGACATAACTGACAATAAATGGATAAAAGCAAATAGAATTGTTTATTATTATAATAATGACAATACTATCGAGACTAAAACAATTTTAGATAAATAAAAACAGCCGTTAACAAAAACTATATGTCAATTGGGGTTTCGGTGCGGACAACAAAGTCCGCAGCTCGCAACAACGGCATCGGGGTTCGACAGGAAAGCAACCCGCAATCCCCAACTGCACATAGTTCCGTCCGTTATAGGGCATTTAAAATACTGCAACTATGAGCAAGTTCAATCAGATTGACATAAAGAAGTTCCTTGATTCTCTTCCACCTGAATTGATTGAAGAGAAAAATAAATTGCAAGCAGAAGAAAATGAGAGAATCTATAATGACTTTGCAGCTAAACTTAAAGTAGGAGAATGTTTCTTATGCAATGGCAAAATGGATGAATTTGACATTTCCAAACCATGTTTCCATTGGTTTACAAATCCCAAAGGAATTAAGAAAAAGCATTTTGAGAATTATTTGAAAAAACCGATTGGGTTCTTTGCCTTAGACAGTTATTTCAGATGGTTGGCTAATACAGAGAAACCTTTTGGAAATATAAATGACCTTAAAGATGAGACTTCTACGAGTTCATATTTAGAGACAACATATAAATACAAAAATATTGAATGGGCTTTTTCTATTGGGCATACAGACAAAGAAGGCCATATAAACGGTAAAATTGGAGCTGAACCACATTTCCATATACAAATGAAAGTTGACGATCGAGTTTTTTTAAATTTCAATCATTTTCATATTCCTTTTTCTGATGGGGATTTATTCTCAATTGAACTTATTGAAAAAGGTGGAGATAAAGTTAAAGTTGCTCATTCTTATGGTTATGGGATGGGAGTACTTGAAGATGAAGGAAATTTAAAAATTATTGATGAGTCATTAACTACAACCAATGACATTGAAAATGCCCCATTTACAAAAGACACGATTTTCATAGCCTCAGAAGGAGAAAAAATTTCTGGAGAAATTTTAAGACAAGCAATTAAAGAAAACAAAATTACAAAAGAACCAATTGGTCGAATAATGCAAAAGTTACTAAGTAAAAACACAAAAGTAATTTCTATTATCTCTCCTGGGAAAGGAGTTCCAAAAATGACAAAAAGAAGTGGAAAAAAATAAACAAACAAAAATGAAACGAATAAATTACTCAATCATTATTATTATTTGGTCTATTATATTCAATGGCTGTACGGTTCCTGAGAAAAAAGCAATCACACTTGCAAGTGAAGATGAAATGAAAATTATAAACGAAATGACTTGTTGGGAGAGCTATATTAATGAAATTGTTATATTGCAAATTACACATGCAGACTCCGAAAAAGAAAAAGACAAACTTTGGAAGGAGTGGCATTCAAATTTGAAAGAAGCAACAAAAAAAGGCCAATTAACAATTGCAAATGATTCAATCTTTATTTCTTGTATAAGAGATCAGGCTAATTACAAATCATTATTAAACAAGAGAAAACTACTTGCAAAATCTCTTCTCACATATAAATATAAACTGCCTAAATTTGACAAGTTTATAAATAAGATAATGGATGGTGTAATTGAATATAACTATAATGGAATTGGTGGCTTTGGAGTTTATGAAAGAGAAATTCAACAAAAATATGCTATCTACATTGGTCATGATACATTTTATAAAGACTACAGTGGTCTATTAAAGGAGGCATATATAGAAAATACATCATCAACCATAAAAGACGAGTTTATAGTTTCATTAAACAAATTACTTTCAGAGATTGAAGAAATTGATAGACACATTTGGCCTGTTCCATACTATGACTCGAAATTATCCGAGTTTAAAAAAGAGCAATTGTTCATTGAAAAAGATAAGAAAGTAAATGAATTAATAGATTAAAAATAAAAAAACGCCCTATAACACGCGGTATAAAACATTGGGGTTTAGGTGGTTATGCGAGCTTTCTACCCCGCATCAAGTTCGGTGTAACTTGACAGGAAAGTCGCCCGCAATCCCCAACGATTTCATACCGCCATCCGTTGTGCCTCATTGTAGAAAAGCCAACGCTCGGTCAAGCACATTTGGTTTTTGCCGACACGTAAAGCCAACCCTGAAAAACCAAAAGAGCTTGCCCTTTCCCACCGCACCTGAACAGAATATTTACATTATATACACAGTTTTTTGAGATATATTAAATAAACTGACTAAATTTGCAGCTGACAAAATAACGTCTGACAATGAACAGAATTAAGGAAGTGTTGGAACAGAAAGGAATTAAGCAGACTTGGTTGGCTGAAAAACTTGGGAAAAGTTACAATATGGTAAACGCTTATGCTCAAAACCGGCAACAACCACGCTTGGAAACCTTGATGGAAATAGCGGAGATTTTGGACATTGACGTGAAAGAATTGATAATATCAAATAAAGAAAAATAGATGCCAGTAGACTTTTCAAAAATATTAGTGGTTGGAGTTTCTTCGAGAGCACTTTTCAATCTCGAAGAAGAAGAACAAATCTTTAGAGACAAAAATATTCGTGGTTTTCGAGAATACCAATTAGCTAATGAAGATAAACTACTCGAAAAAGGAACTGCATTCCCATTGGTTGAAGCATTACTAAAACTAAATACACACGTTGACAAGAAAAGCCCAATCGTAGAAGTTGTCGTAATGTCAAGAAACAGCCCAGAAACAGGAGTAAGAGTTTTAAAAGCAATTGAACATTATAAACTTCCAATAACAAGATGGGCATTTTCAGGTGGTGAACCTCTTGCCCCATTTGTTGATGCTTTTGATATTGACTTATTTCTTTCTCGTGACGAAAGTGATGTTCAAAAAATTGCTGACACAGCAAATTGTGCAACTGCTCTAATTTACGACCCACCACAGAATTTTGAACCTGAAACGGACAGAGTGAAATTTGCTTTTGATGCAGATGCAGTTGTGTTTTCAGAAGAATCTGAAATCATTTATAAAACCAAAGATATTGACGCATTCCATAAACACGAAAAGGAAAATGAAGATGTTCCTTTGAATGATGGCCCTTTTGCTGTACTGCTAAGAAAACTATCCGATATTCAAGACTTCCTGCCCGTTGAAAAGGAACTTTCACCTTTACGTATTGCGATAGTTACAGCTCGAAATGCACCAAGCCATATGCGAGTAATCAAAACGCTAAGACATTGGAATGTTTATGTTGATGAAGCCTATTTTATGGGTGGATTGCCAAAAGAAAAAGTGTTAGAAGCCTTCGGTGCTCATATCTTTTTTGACGACCAACATACTCACCTAAGTGATTCAAGTAAAAAGATTCCTTGCGGACGAGTATTGTATAAAATGAATTCCATTCTCAAAAACTATGAGAAGGAAATTATTGTAGAACCGAAGAAAATAAAAGAAAACTAATATGCCAACACTCAATTGGATAGGAAAAGAGAAAGTGGTGAGCCACCACCAAGATGTGCCATATAGAGTTTTGGAACACAAATATGGATTTACAGCCGACAAAGGCGAACAAACCGAAACCACCAACAGCGGAAACAAAATAATACACGGAGACAACCTTGAAGCCTTAAAAAGTTTATTGCCCGAATACGAAGGAAAAGTAAAGTGCATTTACATTGACCCACCTTACAACACAGGCAACGAAAGTTGGGTATATAATGACAATGTAAACCACCCCAAAATAAAAAAATGGATTGGTGAAGTTGTTGGCAGTGAAAGTGAAGATTTAAGCAGACACGACAAATGGTTGTGTATGATGTATCCAAGACTTAAGCTTTTACATAAACTTTTGGCTAATGATGGTGTAATATTTATTTCAATAGATGACTTTGAGCAAACAAATTTAAAACTATTACTCAATGAAATATTTGGCATTAAAAATTTTGTGACAAACTTTATTTGGGAAAGAAAAAAGAAGCCAGCTTTTTTAAGTAAACAAGTTGGTTCAATTACTGAATACGTTGTTTGTTTTGCAAAAAACTATAATAGTTTAGGTGCTTTTTCATCATCTAAATTTAAAACAACTAAAGGAAAAAAATATCCTTTTAACAATGCAGGTAACGGCATAAAGACTTTAAGTTTTCCAAAAGGTACAGTAAAGTTTGGTTACAAAAACAAAACAATAAAAGCGCAAGATATGTCAGGTGGTAATATCATAACGAAATTACTTAATGACGTTATCATAAAAGACGGGTTTAATGACAACGAATTTCAATTAGAAGGAGAATGGCGATATTCTCAAGCTAAACTAGACGAAATAATTGAAAACCAAGAAGAAATTGTAATATCAAAAGTTCCATTTAGACCAAACCACATTAAAACAGGTGGTGAAGAGAAGAAAATTCATAACTTTTTGAGTTATCGAACTTATGAAATAGAAACAAATGAAGATGCTAGTGCTGAATTGACTAATATCTTTAATTCAAAGAAATTCGATTTTCCCAAACCTAAAAATTTAATTGAATTTTTAGTTGAAGCATCTGTAAGTTCAAATTCAATTATCCTCGACTCATTCGCAGGTTCAGGCACAACCGCTCACGCAGTGTTGAATTTAAACAAACAAGATGGTGGTAATCGAAAATTCATTTTGGTAGAAATGGAAGATTACGCCAATGATATTACAGCTGAAAGAGTAAAGCGTGTAACCAAAGGTTATGGCACAGGTGCAAAAGCAGTAGCAGGAACAGGCGGAGCATTTGACTTCTACGAACTTGGCTTACCACTATTTGATGAAAACCAAAATCTAAACGAGCAAGTTGGTATCGATAAAATCAAAGAATACATTTGGTTTTCAGAAACTCGCACTGCTTTCAGCGAACCCAATCAAGAACCTTATTTTTTAGGAAAGAAAGACGAATCGGCTTACTACTTCATTTACGAGAAAGACCGCTTAACCACTTTAGATTATGACGCTTTGGAACTCATCAAAACCAAAGGCGAGCAATATGTTATCTATGCCGACAATTGCTTGTTGCCTAAGGATTTTATGGCAAAGAAGAACATCATTTTCAAAAAAATACCAAGAGACATCACAAAATTTTAATGATGAATGGTGAATGTTGAATTGAGTTATTTCCATTTTGGAAACAACTGAAAAACATAAAAAAAATATGAGTGATTTAGCACCGAAACAGAACAACTTTATTTTATACACCACACCAGAAGGTGAGGTAAAGTTGAATGTACTATTGGAGAACGAAACTATTTGGCTTACCCAAGAACAGATGAGTCTGCTTTTTGACCGTGAAAGAAGCGTGATTACCAAGCACATAGGTAACGTTTTCAGCGAAGGGGAATTGGAAGAAAAAAGCAATGTGCAAATTTTGCACATTAGTGGTTCAGACAAGCCTGTTAAATTCTATAATCTTGATGTTATCATTTCCGTTGGTTACCGAGTTAAGTCACAAAGAGGCACACAATTTAGAATTTGGGCTACCAAAACCCTGAAAGAATATATTATCAAAGGTTTTGTGTTAGACGATAACCGATTGAAACAAGGTGAAGCGGTTTTTGGCAAAGATTATTTCAAAGAGTTATTGGAGCGTGTTCGTTCCATCAGAGCCAGTGAACGCAGAATTTACCAGCAAATCACCGACATATTTGCAGAATGTAGCATTGATTACGACCCAAAAGCAGAAATTACCAAGAATTTTTATGCAATGGTGCAAAACAAGTTTCATTTTGCCATTACAGGACAAACAGCGGCTGAAATCATTTATAAAAATGCCAATGCAAAAAAAGAAAATATGGGTTTGACCACTTGGAAAAATGCACCTGAAGGCAGAATCTTAAAATCTGATACCACTATAGCCAAGAACTACCTACAAGAAAAAGAGATAAAGCAATTGGAACGCACAGTAACAGGCTATTTTGATTATATCGAAAACCTGATTGAGCGAGAAAACACATTTACAATGGAAAGTTTGGCAAACAGTGTAGATAAGTTTTTGAACTTTAACGAATTCAAAATTTTAGAAGGCAAAGGAACAAAGTCGCACGGGCAAGCTATTTCCAAAGCAGGCAAAGAATACGACCAGTTTAATAAGACACAAAAAATCATTTCTGACTTTGATAAACAAATCAAGAAATTGAAAAAATAGGCTATGGAATTAAAAAGTTATCAGCGAAAAGTAATTGAGAATTTGGAAGAATACTTGGCTTATGTTCAAGAGCATAAAAGCTTGGCAAAAGCATTTAACCAATATTGGGAAGACAAAATAGGGCCTTACAATCCTTTGGATGGTACAGGTATGGAACCCTACAAAAACAACATTCCAAATGCCGCCCACGTTTGTGTAAAAGTGCCAACGGCAGGCGGTAAAACTTTTATCGCGGTTAATGCTTTGCATAGCATTTTTTCAGCTTACGATTCCGCAAAACCAAAGGCGGTTATTTGGTTAGTACCTTGGAGTAATTTATTACAACAAACGGTAAACACACTTTCCAATCCTGAACATCCTTATCGTCAAAAACTCAATTCGCTTTTTAACAACCGTGTAGAAATTTACCAAAAAGCAGATTTGTTGCAAGGTTCAAACTTCAACCCAACAGTTGTAAAAGACCAGCTGAGCATTTTTGTAATGAGTTTTGCCAGTTTAAGAGCCAACAATAAAGAAGATAGAAAAGTATTTCAGGAAAACGGACAGTTAGAAGCCTTTGTGTCGCAATACAAAAACAGCGAACATATTTTGAGTGGTGTTGATGATACTGCTTTAATTAATGTCTTACGTTTTTTAAACCCTGTTTTGGTAGTAGATGAAAGCCACAACGCAGAAAGCGATTTGAGTGTAGATATGCTCAAAAACTTAAATCCTTCATTCATTCTTGATTTAACAGCAACGCCAAAAGACAATAGCAATATTGTAAGTCTTGTTCCTGCAATTGAATTGAAAAAGGAACATATGGTAAAACTTCCTGTAATCGTCTACAACAACCACGACAAAACGGAAGTCATCAACAACGCTTTACACTTACAACGAAAATTGGAGAATCTTGCTAAAAAGCAAGAAGCCGAAGGCGGTAAATACATTCGCCCGATTGTATTGTTTCAAGCACAACCCAAAACCAAAGACTATAACACCACTTTTGAAAAACTGAAAGAACAATTATTGGGTTTAGGTATTCCCGAAAGTCATATCAAAATAAAAACTGCCAATATTGACGAATTGAAAGGCATTGACTTGATGAGCAAGGAATGTGAAGTTCGTTATATCATTACCATCAACGCATTGAAAGAAGGTTGGGATTGTCCGTTTGCATACATTTTGGCATCATTAGCAGACAAGTCAAGTTCGGTAGATGTGGAGCAAATTTTGGGTCGTGTTTTACGTCAACCTTATGTACAAAGACACAAATCATTTCAATTAAATCTTTCTTATGTACTTACTGCATCCGCCAAGTTCAACGAGACTTTGCAGAGCATTGTAAAAGGATTGCAAGAATCAGGTTTTAGCGAAAAAGATTATCGCAAAGTCGATAAAATGACCGAAGAAGAAAAGAAAACGGTTACAACTGACCCAGTTGAATCTTTCCTTTTCCCAGAGCAACAAGCCGAAGAACAAGAAGAAACAATTGACAAAAACAGAGTAACGTTTGACCCAAATGCAGACGAAGAAGAAACTGAAACAACTACGGTAATTACAGAAATAGAAACGATTGCGGAAGAGCAAAACCGACAATTGGAAGAGCAAATAAAAGAACAGGAAAAACAACCTGTTGACGAAAATATATTTCAAGAAATGGGTACAAAAGTAAAACGCTATAAAGTCAAGGATTCCAATAAGGATTTCATTGATAAAATTGAGTTTCCGCAGTTCTTCATTAAAGTAACAGCAAGCGACATTTTCGGTACAGAAGAAGAATTGTTAAATCGTGAATCCTTGCTCAAAGATTTTAAACTTTCAGATGAAGACATCAAAATTGACTTTGACCAAATTTCATCTGACTTGTATAAAATTGATTTAGAAGAATCTAAAAAGAACGAATACAGACCATCTTTTACCAAGATTGAAGACAATATGGTAAAAGACCCAATTGCAGAATACATTTTAGCCAAACCTAAAGACAATCAAATAACTGACATCACACATCAAATGATGCAGATTATTGGAAATATGTACCCAATTCCCGACCAAGAAATCAAGGTTTACATTGGGCGTATTTTGAAAAGTATGAACACCGAACAACTTCGAGATATTTTAGTAAGAAAGTGGAGTTACACAGACAAGATAAAAAGTAAAATTCGCCAATTATCTGACACGTATGCAGAAGGGCGTTTTATGGACTTGCTAAAATCAAAGAAAATTAGCACAAAAGGAAGTTGGAAGTTAAATAAAGAAATAGTTCCAGGGAACACAGGTTCATCAATTGGTAATTCGCTTTATGAAAGAGAAGGTTCAATGAATGGTTTTGAAGAAAGAGTTGCAATGGAAATAGGAACTTCTTCTAATGTTGCTTTTTGGCATCGTAACTTAGAACGAGGTAAAGGTTTTTATATCAACGGATTTAAAGCAAACCACTACCCTGACTTTATTATGCAGACAAAATCGGGAAAGACGATTTTAATAGAAACCAAAGGCGACCATTTAGACGGTTCAGACAGTGAAGCAAAATGCCGACTTGGAAACGAATGGGAAAGGCAAGCAGGAAATGACTTTGCCTACTTTATGGTATTTGACAAGAAAGAAATTAAAGGAGCATACACGTTGGACAAAGCAAAGGAATTGATAAGTAAAATGTAAAGCCCACGCTGTTTGTAAGCACATTTAAAAGCCGCACCAGCCAACGCTCGACCAAAGCTTTTAAAAGAGCTTCCAAAGCCAACGCAAGACAGAAACGACATTGAAAAAAGAAACGAAAATAAAAAACACCGAACGCACAACAATGGCTATACGTAATGCGGGCGAAAGTGCTGATATGAAAGTAATTACATTAAATAAACTAACTGCTAAACGGAAAGTGAAGTGCCTTAAAATCCCGCACTACGCATAGCCGAGACCGTTAACGCCAAGTGTAATAGCTTCACCAAGTGGACTATTATGGTTGATAAATAATAAATTAGATGATGGTTTTGGAGTAGACAATGATAATGTTAGATAGAAAGAGTTGGTCTAAGAGAAACTGACAGGCAAGTGCTTCACCAAATTTTTCCACATAAAAACAAACAGTATAAATGCTAAGAAACTGGACAATAAGGCGTCACAATATAAGAGACAAAAAGATGAACTTTAATAGTTTCGGAATTATTATACCTATGTTCTGCGTTCTGATCTTAGTCGCCTGTTTTATTTATGAAAAATCAATTGAAAAACAATATATTAAAGACGGAGATTGTATATATAAGAATGTAGAGGTTTGCCCATATTTTATATTGGGTCTTTTTACAACTATTCAATTTGATGAAATAAAACTGGACAATAAAACAATTTTTAGACAGACTGAAAATTCTAAAATAGTACAAATCCAGAATGCCTTCTTTGCTGGTAAAAAAAGAATTGAACTATTCAACAAAAACAAATCCATTATTGTCGATTCTGTTTGTCTATTTGACGACTATAAAAACTACTGGTTAAATATTGAAAAGGATATTATTGGAAACAATTATTATTTTCAATTAGAGCCTGTTACATTAGATTAAATTTTAAAAATACATTTAATAAATAGAAAACCACGCCTAAAGAAGATATTTGACAGACAACATCATTTGACTTGGAAACTAACAGTAGACGAAATAAATGAAAAAAAACAAAGAACACCTGGCGTTAACAAAAACTATATGTCAATTGCCGTTTCCGTGCTGACAACAAGCCGTGTAGCCCGCAACAACGGCGGTGCAGCTCGACAGGAAAACCGCCCGCAGTCGGCAACTGCATATAGTTCCGTCCGTTGTGGGCAACCATAACAGCCCGGCAAATGACAGTTTTTCTGTACTTTGATAGGTTTGTTTTTCATTTCGGTCGGAGGATTTTACGCGGAGGATTTTTCCTCATTTGACAGTTTGAGTTTAAGTCTATCGAGAGAGCAAAACGCTTTACAGACAATTTCTCGGGTCTCGACAGAGAGTTTTTCATTTCGACAGCGACTCTTTAACTGCTCGGCGGACTCAGCAACTCGACAGTTCAACGGTTTTCGACTGAGATTTTTTCATCTCGGCGGAGAGTTTAACCGACAAACAAATTCGACGACGACTTTTGGGTTCGACTCGACAAAATATTGGAGATTAAAAATTTAGTAATTAATAATCTGGGGCGGACTGAATGGCTAGCCCACAACAAAAACTATATATCAATTGGGGTTTCCGTGCGGACAATCAACCACACAGCCCGCAAAAACGGCAGTGCGGCTCGACAGGAACGAAGCCCGCAATCCCCAACTGTATATAGTTCCGTCCGTTAACACCCATAATGAGTCGTCCTAAAAAATGTCTACACAAAAAGTAGTAGATATGTATCAAAATGATCAGGTAACACGACGTTACAGTGAGGGTTTCAAACTCAAAATTTTATCCGAACTTGGTACGGGAAAGTATACCAAAAGGGAGCTGTCGAGGATATATGGCATCCAAAGCAGTACCGTAAACGATTGGATCAAAAAATACGACCGCAAGGACTTAATGAACACACGGATCATGATCGAGAACAAAGACGAAATCACCCGCTTAAAAGAGCTCCAGAAAGAGATCGAACAGCTCAAGAAGCTATTGCTAAAGAAGGATTTGGATCAGTTGGTCAGCGATTCCTACCTTGAAGTTGCAGCCGAGATGCTGGGCTATAAAACGGTGGCCGAGCTAAAAAAAAAGCTAAACACAAAGCCATGATGAAAGCATTGCCCAAGTCGCAAAAGGCTGGCGTTGCGGGCGTAGGGGAAACCTGCGCCTGCTTCGGACTTCAGCGCGATGCCTGGTACAAATACCAAAAACGTAGCCATAAGCGGAAAGCTGTTCATTCAAGAGTAATTGAGCTGGTGAAAGAAGAGCGCAAAGACCAGCCAAGGGTTGGCACACGTAAGCTTTTAGAAGCCTTGAACCCTTCTTTTGAAGCCGCCCACATCAAGGTTGGCCGGGACACGTTGTTCGATATCCTGAGGGAACACAACATGCTGGTAAGGAGAAAGAAAGCCTCGTGCAAAACAACCAACTCGTACCACCGTTTCCACAAGTACGGCAATTTGGTGAAAGATATGGAGATAACGGCGCCCAACCAGGTTTGGGTGGCCGACATCACCTACATACGCACAGTGAAGGGGTTCTGCTATTTGGCATTGCTTACAGACTTGTTTTCCAGAAAAATAGTGGGATACAACATCAGCGATACACTGGAGCTAACGGGCTGTCTTGGAGCCTTCAAACGAGCTCAGAAGACAGCCCGTCCAGCGGCCGGGCTTATACACCATTCCGACCGGGGGATACAGTATTGCAGCAACCAGTATGTTGACGAGCTGAAAAAGCACAAAGTAAGGATCAGTATGACCGAGGAAAACCATTGTTATGAAAATGCTGTTGCTGAAAGGGTTAACGGCATTTTGAAAGATGAGTTTTACCTCGACCAGTGCTTCTTCGACACCGAAAAAGCAAAGCTGGCAACAAAAAGTGCCATCGAGCTATATAACAATAAAAGACTTCACCTATCTTTAGGCTATAAAACCCCTAAAATGGTTTTTGAAGCGAACATAAATTAATGTTTAACCTGTAGCCATATTTTAGGACTAGACATTTTAAAAAACTATACACATCAGATTGACAGGTGTTTACTAAGACAAATAAAATAATGTTGCACTTTAGGACAACATTTTGTACTTTTGCTTCGTGGATAAGAAACAAAAATATCGGACTATCATTTTTTATAAGGACTATTTCCAAGAGTTCTTTCTAAAGCAGCGTGATAAAGTTAAGGATAAAATTATCTGGACTTTTGACTTGATCGAAGAACTTCAAAGAGTACCTGAAACTTATCTTAAACACATTGAGAATACAGATGGACTTTTTGAAATTCGTGTGCAATTAGGAAGTGATATTTTTCGAATATTTTGTTTTTTTGACCAAGGACAGTTGGTAATATTAGCAAATGGATTTCAAAAGAAAACACAAAAGACGCCAAAACAAGAAATTGAAATGGCACTTAAAATAAAGGATGAGTATGAAAACGGGAAAAAATAATATCATGACCCTTGAGCAGTTCAAAGATAAGCATTACGGAAAAAGGGGAACTGCGAAACGAGACGAACTTGAAGCAGGATATGAAAACTTTAAAATTGGAGTTTTAATACATGAAGCTCGACTTGAAAAAGGATTAACACAAGAAGAACTTGCTGAAAAAGTTGGTACGACTAAATCTTATATATCAAAGATAGAAAATAATATCAAAGAAGTACGTTTGTCGACTCTTCAAAGGATTGTTGAACTTGGATTAGGCGGTCAATTGCAACTTTCGATCAAACTCTAAATATTCATAGAAAATAAAAAACCGCATATAACAAAGGGTATACATCATGCGGGTTTCAGAGCAATTTTTAAGTTCAAAGCTCGCTTGCAAAGGCAGTAACGGTTGAAAAGAAAGTGGCCACGAACTCCCGCACGCTGCATACCCTCAACGTTAGCGTTCAGTTTCCAAGCTGGAACAGAATACCGTGTTCCTCTTGATTATGGCGATGTGCAAAAACCTGTACGTACATATGATCACCAAGTTCTCCCAAACGGTAAAATCACTTTCCTCAAATTTCAGAATCAAAAAATTTATATTCCGTTTTATCTGCATCCCCAGCAAATGGATCGTTTCTGGGAGAACAAGGAAGTTACGGCTTTATGGTTCATGCGTTACCTGACAACACATCTCACAATCTTAAAGGCATAAACAAATGATAAATAGCTAGGCTATATCAGGTTTTCTATGTCCATCACTGAACAAAAACATAGAAAGGTGCTGTTTTAGCTCAATAAAAGACCTCGCTTTGCACCACGAGCCGATTGTTTTCAATAAAAATTGGGAAAGCAAGTGCTCTAACCATGGAAAATTGATAACATTGCTCGGGCTTAACCCACACCTGCGGATTCTAGGTATCAATCGAACGGCAGCGAAGGGCATCGCTCAACAGTGTGCTGCTCCGAATTCCAGCCCAGACTAAAACCACTCATCGGTATTAGAATGGATCTTTCCCGAAGATAGAATTGAGAAAGTTTTCGGCGCCTGATTTTCCACTCTCTTCACGTTCTTTTTTTGCCTGTTCCTTTTCTTTTTTCTTTTTCGCACGGGCTTTTTCTTTTTGCCTCTTTTTTAGGTCGGATTCGTTCCACAGAACAGCCCTTACCGAAACACCCACTTGGCTTTGGTACCACGATTCTCGTCCATAGATATTAAAGTTTGGCTTATAATCCAACGAAACATTCCAGCGTAACATGGTGAGTTCGACGCCGGCAATTAAATCTGCGCCAATTGTTTTTACCTGTGTTTTTCCTGTGGTTGGTTCAGTGTTTCCTTTTAGGGAGTATTTTTCCCAACCGCCACTTAAGCCGGCTCCCATGTAAAAGTTGAATTTCCGTGAGATAATATTTTGATGGTATTCGCCTAAAAGGTGTATGGTAGTATTGTCTTTAAAGTTGGTTTGGGCTATGGCTTCCAGCGTCCCTTTTTTCAGAATGCGTTGTTGAAGGGTTATTCCCGCTGTTCTGATTTGGTCGTTGTTGCCAAGCCGAATCCCAGCTGTGGTTATATAGCCTTGTGCAAAAGAAATTGGTACAAAATTGGTTGCCAATACAATTAGTAATATAAAAGACTTGATTTTCATTAGTTCGGTATTTGCAATACAGAACGAAATATATGGTTTTTTATTGAATGTTGACCGGTCTATTGTTTCTATGTCTTTCAGTAATATAAAAGAGATTTACAACTAAAAAAGATGGCTGAAAGATCCGGGAAGTGTCTAACAGCCAATCACTTTTATTGGGAAAAAATCAAAAAAATATATTATACGGGAATTATTTCATTTTCCGTATTGCATTCAAACTTATTCGCTATAAGCTATCTCCAAAGTCGGCTTTAAACTTGGCAATAAGTTTCTGAGGCCAATCGCTGGTTGGCGCCAATCGGCCATTAAAGAAACGCAGCACGGCTGGTTCTTCAACAAATTTCAATCCGCCAACTAAATCCCTGTTGTGGAAGAGCCAGTTTACACGGTCGATCACGTACATGGTTTGCGAAAGGGTGAAAACACGGCGAGGGAAGGCCAGGCGCAACAATTCCATGTCGGAAAGCACATCGTTGCCATTGGCATCGCGTACGCTTGATATGGTTCCCCGTTCCATCCCACGAATTCCTGAAATAATAAAAAGTGCTGCTGCCAGCGCGCCTGCCGGATATTCTTCTTGCGGAATATGGGGCAAAAAGCCCATACAGTCGATATGTGCGCCGAGGGCACCAGCAGGAGTTATTACCGGAATCCCAAGCTTATCCATTTCGTTTACAGCATATTCAATAAACGAAGGCGATTGGCTGATTACTGTTTCGTCGGTTGTTTCACGCAACCCAACGGCCATGGCTTCAATTTCCCTAACAGACATACCTCCGTAGGTTAAAAATCCTTCGTAGAGGATTACCAACTCGCGCATTTTCATGTACAAGTCGTGGTTGTTGGTGCAAATACCTCCTCCGCGAGTCGAGCTTACTTTGCGGCTCGAGAAATATACAACGTCAGCAAAGCCGCACATCAATTTTAGGATTTCGCTAATCGGGGTATTCTTAAATTCTTCTTCTCTCTTTTTAATGAAATAAGCATTCTCGCCAATAAGGCTGGCATCCAGCACAATCATGATTCCATGCTCGTCGGCAATTTTCTTCACGTCACGCATGTTCTGTATCGAGAATGGTTGTCCTCCAATTAAGTTGGTCGATGCTTCGAAGCGGATGAACGGAATTCTTTCTTTGCCATATTTGGCAATGATTTCGTTAAGCTTATTTGTGTCGATATTTCCCTTGAACGGAAAACTGCTTTTGATTTTCAGTGCCTCCTCGGTGAATATTTCAAAAATTGTTCCCCCGTTAAGTTCCATGTGGGCTTTTGTTGTTGTAAAGTGGTAATTCATAGGAATTACATCGCCACTTTTAATAAAAGCTTGAGAAACAATGTTTTCGGCAGCACGTCCCTGGTGGGCAGGAAGAAGGTAGTGCTTCCCGAAGACTTCCCGAAGTGCTTCTTCCATGCGGTAAAAACTTTGCGAACCGGCATACGCATCGTCGGCTTGAAGCATTGATGAAACCTGATTATCGCTCATGGCATTGGTCCCTGAGTCGGTGAGCATATCAAGAAAAACATCTTTTGTACTCAACTGAAACGTATTGTAGCCTCCGTTCTCGATGGCGAGAAGGCGTTCTTCGATAGGTTTTAGAAATAATTTCTGTACAACACGTACTTTATGAAGTTCTATTGGAATCTGAGCTCCACTAAAAAACTTTACAGTGGTTTGGTTTGTTTGTCCCATTATTATGAAATGATTTATAATTTGTAAGTAAAAGTTGTTAATAAATTACGAAATGAAATTTCGCCGACTAATTTAGCAATAATTTACAATAATCCTCATGGTGGATTATTTTTTTGATTTCACTGTTGTCCGGTAAAGCTTACGAGATTTCTCCCTTTGTCCGAAATAACGGGGCATTCGCAAATGGTTTGTTATTTTTAATTTACCGGACAACAATGTTTTGATTTAAAATCGTGCAGAATTTTGAGTATTGGGTTGATGTTGTTTCGACCTTGTTTTTGCTGATAACCATTTTTCGCTCGGGGATATGGGCTAAACCGGAAGAGAACCCAAAGGAGAAAATAGAAAAGGAAAGTTTTGTTGGATGCAAAAAAAAAGGTTGCCCTTTCGAAAAGACAACCTTTTTGAGCCGAATCACAGATTCGAACTGTGGACCCCGAGATTACAAATCACGTGCTCTGGCCAACTGAGCTAATTCGGCTTTTAATAATTGAGAGCGGGAGACGGGATTCAAACCCGCGACCCTTAGCTTGGAAGGCTAATGCTCTATCGA
>Ga0209723_1002390_pt1 | contig 25257 bp, 30 predicted proteins | sample BiotimSIPDNA_2_FD_185750 | JGI IMG/M metagenome (GOLD analysis project Ga0209723, IMG submission 185750) | Anaerobic biogas reactor microbial communites from Washington, USA - Biogas_R2 time_0 SIP DNA (SPAdes) (version 2) | ecosystem: Engineered > Bioreactor > Anaerobic > Unclassified | place...
CCCACCGGGTGGCAGTGCTTGAAGAAGGCATGAAGTTTCAGCCCATCGGCATACCGCCGGAGCAGGCCCAGTTTTTAGAGACAAGAAAATTCCAAATCAATGAGATAGCCAGGATTTTCAGGATACCACCGCACATGATCGGCGATCTTGAAAAGTCCAGTTTCTCTAATATAGAGCAGCAGAGTCTTGAGTTTGTGAAATACACCCTGGATCCCTGGGTGGTGCGCTGGGAACAGGCTATGCAGAGAGCGCTCTTATCCCCAGGTGAAAAGAAAGATTACTTCATCAAATTCAATGTGGACGGACTCTTGCGGGGCGATTACCAAAGCAGGATGAACGGTTATGCAGTAGGCAGGCAAAACGGCTGGATGTCCTCCAATGACATCCGGGAGTTAGAAAACTTAAACCGGATTCCCGAGGAACTGGGCGGCGATCTGTATCTCATTAACGGCAATATGACCAAGCTGGTGGATGCCGGGATATTTGCCAGTAAGAACAATAATGAAACGGGGGTGGGGAACTTTGAAGAGAAAGTTTTGGAACTGGGTCAGGAACGAGGGAAGCCGAACCCTCTACCTTGACGGAGCCATTGCCGAGGAGACCTGGTTCGGCGATGAGATAACTCCCAAGCAATTTAAAAACGAGCTATTTAGCGAAAACGGCGACATCACCATTTGGATCAACTCTCCAGGTGGTGATGTTTTTGCTGCCAGTCAAATCTACAACATGCTGATGGATTACCCAGGCCAGGTCACCGTAAAAATCGACGGCATCGCGGCCAGTGCCGCCTCGGTAATTGCCATGGCGGGCGGGGAAGTGTTCATGTCACCGGTATCCATGATGATGATCCACAATCCCATGACCATAGCTTTCGGTGACAGTGGGGAGATGGAAAAGGCCATTGCCATGTTAGGTGAAGTGAAGGAAAGCATCATCAACGCCTACGAACTGAAAACCGGTCTTTCCCGAGCCAAACTGTCGCATCTGATGGATGCGGAGAGCTGGTTCAATGCTAAAAAGGCAGTGGAGTTAGGGTTTGCCGATGCGATTCTGTTTACTGCGACCAATGAGTCCAGTCCGGAAAATGAAGGCCTCATTTTCAGCAACCTGGCGGTGGTCAACTCGCTAATTAATAAGCTGCCGCGTCAGGAAAAGAAACCCGGATCAGCCATAACCATTTTGGACAAGAGGCTTGACCTCTTGAAATTTTAAGGAGGGATTTGTTAATGAGCAAAATATTGGAGCTGCGGGAGAAAAGAGCCCAGGCCTGGGAAACCGCCAAGGCATTTCTGGATTCCAAAAGAGGCAGCGACGGTTTGATCTCCGCTGAGGACACCGCTGTTTATGAAAAGATGGAAGCGGAGGTAGTAAACCTGGGTAGGGAAATCGACCGGCTGGAGCGACAGCAAACTATGGACCTGGAACTGGCCAAACCGCTGAACTCACCGATTTTAGCCAAGCCTTCAGTAAACGGAGAACAGAAAACCGGCCGGGCCAGCGACGAATACAAACAGGCTTTTTGGAAAACTATGCGCAGTAAAAACAGCTTCGAAGTGCAGAATGCATTACAGATCGGTACTGACAGCGAGGGTGGCTACCTGGTTCCGGACGAGTTTGAACGCACCCTGATCGAAGCCCTGCAGGAAGAAAACATTTTTAGGCAATTAGCCAACATAATCACCACTTCTTCAGGTGACCGGAAGATTCCGGTAGTGGCCAGCAAAGGGACTGCTTCCTGGGTGGATGAAGAAGGAGCCATCCCGGAATCAGACGATGCCTTCGGGCAGGTATCCATCGGTGCCTATAAACTGGCAACCATGATCAAGGTTTCAGAGGAACTGTTAAATGACAGCGTATTTAATCTGGAACAGTACATTGCCAAAGAGTTTGCTAGGAGAATCGGGGCCAAGGAGGAAGAAGCCTTTTTCGTTGGCGATGGCAGCGGCAAACCTACCGGCATATTAAATGCTACGGGCGGGGCGGAACTGGGTGTCACCGCTGCTTCAGCAACCGCTGTTACAGTGGATGAAGTCATGGATTTGTTCTACAGCCTGAAATCCCCGTACCGAAAGAATGCTGTATTCGTGATGAACGATGCTACAGTCAAGGCTATCCGGAAACTTAAGGACGGCAACGGGCAATACTTATGGCAGCCGTCCATTACTTCCGGCCAGCCGGATACGATTTTGAACCGGCCGGTTAAGACCTCGGCTTATGTGCCGACTATCGCATCAGCTAAAAAGACTATCGCTTTCGGCGACTTCGGCTACTACTGGGTGGCGGACCGGCAGGGACGCTCTTTCCAGAGACTAAACGAGCTTTATGCGGCTACTGGGCAAGTGGGCTTTAAGGCCACGCAGAGGGTGGACGGCAAGCTGATCCTGGCCGAAGCCATTAAAGTCCTGCAGATGAAAGCGTAGGTGAGACTTAGATGAGCAATGTTAAAAATTATACCGAGCAAGGCGGAGAGAAAACCGTTGTCAGCGGTTCGCTTGAGATTACGGCTGAAGGGAGGCTCACGATCGCAGAAGGGGCGACAATAGAAGGTATCTTATCTGTCCCGGTGGTTGATGCCCTTGATTCAACCTCGGCTACCAGCGCTCTATCAGCCAAACAGGGCAAGGTCCTAAACGATGCCCTGGCTGCCAAGACTTCTGCCAACCAGGCTGACAGCACGGCAACCGAAGTGGCAGGACTGGTGACCGATTTCAACGCTCTCTTGGCCAAGCTAATCGCGGCGGGCTTAATGGCAGCCGCCGAGTAATTCTGGGAGGTGGGCGTATTGGTCGTTACCTTGGAGGAAGCCAAGCTGTATCTGAAAGTTGACGGCGATGAGGACGATACGCTCATCGCCGATCTTATCAATGCCGCCGAGGAACTCAGTCAGGACATCCTGCGCTGTCCTTTAACCGAATTTGCTTTAGTACCCGAAACCGTCAAGCAAGCGGTCCTCTATGCCATCGGCAATCTCTATGAACAAAGGGAGACTGTGGACATGACCGCCGTAATTGCGGTTATGGCCAGGCTCCTGTTTGCCTACCGTAGGGAGGGATGGTAAGGGTGAAGAATCGCAACCGGGTGAGTTTTGGGGAACTGCGGCAGCGAGTTTCGCTACAAACTAAAACCATCATCAAAGCCGAAGGCATACCTCAGGAAAATTGGACTACGGTCGCCACTGTCTGGGCGGCGATAGCCGACCTATCGGGCAAGGAATACTTCCAGGCCGCCAGTGTCCAGTCCGAGGTCACCACCCTGATCAGGATTCGGTTCCGTGGCGGGATAAATCCGGCAATGCGGATTCTCTATGGCAACCGGGTGTTTGCCATTCTTTCTGTTATTGATAAAGATGAGCGGCACCGCGAAATGGAACTGATGTGTAAGGAGGTGATCCCAGGTGGCGGGTAATCTGACTTTGGAAGGAATGGAAGATATACTTACCCGGCTTAAAGAATTAGGGCAAAGAGCCGGACCCGTGGAAAACCTGGCCCTCTATGCAGGGGCCGAAATCGTCAGGGACAATGCCAGCCAGAGAGCGTCTCGTAGTTTAAAAAAAAAGAGCACCTGGCAGATAATATTGTGATTTCCGAACCTAAGCAGAATGAAAGCAACAAGTACGTCGAGGTGGGGCCAGAGGCTCCATTTTTTTATGGCAAGTTTCTGGAGTACGGCACCTCCAAGATGAACGCCCAACCCTTCCTGGGTCCGGCTAAAGCGGAAAGCCGGAAAGAGGTGCTGGAAACCATCAAGCAGACTCTGAAAGAGGGGCTGGGCTTATGATCAATGTCAAACCGGAAGTGCTGACAGCCTTGGAAGGAAATTCGGATCTGAATACTCTGCTGGGCGGGCCTTACATTTACCAGTTGAAAGCACCGGAAGGATTAGATAAATACATCACATTGTTTGAGTTAACTAATTTCGATTCCGCCTGGGCTGATGACACTGCCCTTCTGGCAGAGGTTCACTTGCAGGTGGATGTATGGGTAAAAGCGTCCAGTACCTCGGCCATTGCGGTTGAGGTGGATAAAACCATGAAGGTGCTGGGCTTTAAAAGAACAGGCAGCGCCGATCTGTATGAAGATGACACCAAAATATTTCACAAGGCACTCAGATATGTAACTGAGCGCCCAATTTAAGGAGGGATAAAACATGGCCGGCATCCAAGTGGGCCTAAACAGCCTGTATTATGCAATCCTAACCAGCGACTCGCCTTCGGGGGCGGTCTACAACAGCCCGGTAGCTATTGCTGGGGCTATCAATGCCAAGATAAATCCCAAAAGTAATACTGAAACCCTATATTGTGACGACGGCCCCGATGAAACCGTGACCTCACTAGGTGAGATCGATGTGGAGTTCGAAGCCAAGGATATTGATCTTAATACTCAGGCAGCCTTGTTGGGACACACCGTAGTGGGCGGGGTCTTGACCAAGAAGTCGACCGATACCGCACCCTATCTGGCTCTGGGATTCAAGTCCCGGAAGAGCACCGGCAAGTACCGCTATGTGTGGCTTTTCAAAGGGAAATTTGCCCTGCAGGAACAGGATTACCAGACTCAGGAGGACAAGCCCAAGTTTCAGACCCCCAAAATCAAAGGGACCTTCATTAAACGATCTTATGACGATGCTTGGCAGAAGCTGGGTGACGAAGATCATCCCGACTGGGTGGCTGCTACCGGAACCAACTGGTTTACAGCGGTAGATGGGGCTGCGCCTAGTGCCTTAACCGTCAGTCTGGTACCCACTGACGGAGCAACCGGGGTTGCGGTTGGGGCCAACCTGACCTGGACCTTCAATAACGCGATACAGGTGAGTGATATGACTCCGGCCAACTTCCTGCTCTTAAGCGCCAGTGACGGGTTGGAGGTTGCCGGCGGGCTTTCTATTGATACGGCTCATAAAGTGGTGACCTTCAATCCCAGTGCAGACCTGGACGGCTCCACCGCCTACCTTATGGTCTGTACCCGGGGGACTAGAGATATCTACGGCCAGAGCTTAGCGGCCAACAGTGTTGGCAACTTCACCACGGCCGCCTAAGAAGAGGAGGGGCATAATGGAAAACCCGACTATCAAGTTAAAAGGCAAGACTTACACCGCGCCAGCGCCTAAAGTAAAGCTCTGGCGCGAGGTGACCAAATTCAAGGAGCAATTCAGCGATACCGCCCAAGGTGACCAGGAAGCCTTGAGCGAGATGGAGCGTTTGATTGCGGCGGCCTTTAACCATCCGGACATAACCGCGGAGGTTATTGAAGAGCAGTTGGATCTAGATGAGTTTGTTCCGCTGTTTTACCAGATTGCAGGTTGGGTGGCGGAGGTAGTCAGCCGGAAGATGAGAGAACTCCCAAACGGACTGGAGCCGACGGACCGGACCTAAACAGTCTGTCGGCTTACCAAATGGTGGTGTATTTCTACCTAAGTCTGGCGCAGAACTACCACTGGATCCCAGAACAGATCGACGCTATGGAGATCGAGATGTTCTGGGATCTGCTCATTGTGGGCGCAATGGTTATTGAGACTGAGGAAAATCCGTCCGGGTACATTGATGAGATTTGGTGAGGGAGGTGAGAACAGTTGGCAGAAACTATCGGCGAACTGCTGGTGAAGATTGGCCTGGACAATACCGGCTTTAATCAGGGCATGAAAGAGTTGGACCAGTCTTTAAAACTGGCCAAGGCTGAGTTCCAGGCTGCGGCCGCCAAGATGGGCGATATGAGCAGCGCCGCCGACCAGCTGAAAATAAAGGTTGATTATTTAAATAAGCAGGCTGAGTTGCAAAGGCAGAAGGTTGCCGCTTTAAAAGATGCCTATGACAAAGCGGCTGCTAGTACCGAGCAGGATGCGGCGGCGGTGGAAAAACTGCGGATAAAAATGCTACAGGCCGAAAAGGTTCTTGCCAATATGGAAAACTCCCTCAAAAAGACGGTCAGGGAGCTGGATCTGCAAGCTTCAGCCTGGACCCGGCTAGCCAAGAAAGCCGAGGACGCTAGCCAAAAACTAAAAAATGCCGGTAACAGTATCACCAGCGCCGGGCAAGGCCTGACCCTGACGCTTACCGCACCGATTATGGCTGCCGGCGGGGCTGCGGTGAAACTGGCTTCGGATACCAATGAAGCCCTCAACAAGGTGGACGTAGCCTTTAAGGATAACGCTCAGGGAATTAAGGACTGGAGCGATACTACCCTGGAACGCTTTGGCATTGCCCGGGGCACCGCGCTCGACATGGCTTCAACATACGGGGATATGGCCACCAGTATGGGTCTTAACACCGAGCAGGCCTCGGTCATGAGCGAAACCCTGGTGGGGCTGGCTGGGGATCTGGCCAGTTTTAAGAACATTAAGATCGACATAGCCGATACCGCTTTAAAATCAGTGTTTACCGGTGAGACCGAATCCTTAAAACAACTTGGTATTGTCATGACCCAAACCAACCTGCAGGAATACGCCTACAGCCAGGGTGTTCGGAAGAAGATCCAGGAAATGAGCCAGGCTGAACAGACTCAGCTGCGGTACAACTATGTCCTGGCCATGACTAAAAACGCCCAGGGGGATTTCGAGCGGACCGGAGCCGGAACCGCCAACCAGATGCGGGTTTTCTCCGAAAGCCTGAAAGAACTGGGAGCAACCATGGGCCAGCATATACTGCCTGTCATAACGCCTTTGATACAAAAATTAAATGAACTGGTCCAGAAATTCGGGGATTTGAGTCCCAGTGCACAGAAGACCATCCTGGTTGTGGCGGGAGTAGTAGCGGCCATCGGCCCGGCGGTACTGATTATTGGCCAGCTGGTGACAGCCGCCGGGGCCATCTCTGGTGTAGTTGGTACAGCTGCGGCAGCCATAGCGAGTGCCAGCGGGGTTACCGCAGCGTTAGGGGCGGCTTTTACCGCTTTGACTGGTCCCATTGGAATTGCTGTAGCCGTTATTGCCGGGCTGGTTTTAGCGGTCAAGGAGCTATGGCAAAACAACGAGAGCTTTCGGACTGTAGTCAAGGAGGTTTGGTCGGATATACAGGCGATTATCACCCAGGCTGGCATTGCCATCCATACCTTCTGGAACAAATGGGGCGATGACCTAATCGCCATATTCTCAAACATCTGGAACATTATCAAGACGGTTTTTCAGACAGCAGCACAAGTGATTATTAACCTGTTCGGATTTTTTCTGGATGTTTTGCAGGGGGACTGGCAAGGAGCCTGGGAGCATATAAAAAACATTTTCATTTCCTTGTGGAACGGCATCAAAACGGTAGTGGTCAACGCTTTTGAGGGTTTAAGAACCCTGCACAACACTCTGCTGGAAATCGGAGCCCATATTATTCAGGGCCTGATTGAAGGGATTAAAGCCAGAATAGATAAAGTCAGAGAAATCGCCGGAGAGATCGCCGAGACAGTAAAAGGAAAGATCAAGGATGCCCTGGCGATCCAGTCACCTTCCCAGGTGATGCACGAATATGGCCTTAATATCGGTGAAGGCCTAAGTACAGGTATGCAGGAAGGACTCACATTTATTGAAGGCTCCGTATCCGATATTATTGCTTCGCTTGTAGATATGCGCAACAGTCTGGTAGATGTAGAGACTGAAACCAACGCCAAGCTGCTGGAAGCTGAAAAAGAGTATGCCGACCAGTGCAGGGAAGTCCGAACCAAACTGGCTCAGGATGAATTAGCATTGCAGCAGGAACTGTCGGACAGACTGGCGGAAATTAGTGCGGCAGGCCTTCAGAAAGAAGCCCAGGCGATTGATGCTTTTAAGCAGAGCTACGCGGCCAAGGTTGAATCCATCAAAAACCAGATCGGGCTGTTTGATGAAGTTAAGGTGCAAAAAGTATCGGGCAAGTCCCTACTGGGCAATCTGGGAGACCAGGTTCAAGAGTTCGACAGCTGGCAGGCCAATTTGAAGTCCCTGGCTGCCAAGGGAGTCGACGAAGGACTAATTGACGAGCTGCGGCAGATGGGGATCAAGGCGGCTCCTCAGGTCGCCGCTCTAAATACCTTGACAACTGATGAGCTTAATAAATATGTAGGCCTTTGGAAAACCAAAAACGCTCAGGCCCGGGCTGAAGCCAATATCGAGATGCGCCAGGCGCGGGTTGATTTAGGTCAGCGCTTGAGTGAGATCAGGATGGAAACCCAGAATCAGCTGACTCAGCAGACTATCGAAATGCAGAACAAACTGATGGAGATGAAAGCCAAGGCCGACGAGGAACTGGCTAAGTATAAAAAGGCCTGGGAAGAGAAGAACGGTGAAATCAAAAAGAACTCCGCCGAAACCATAGCTGCTATCGAAAAGAAGTATGAAGAGATAGTCAAGAAATCAGCCGGGTACGGCATCCAGGCCATGAGTGAGTTAATCCGGGGCATAAGGTCCAGGATGAGCGATTTGCAGGACGCCATGGATGAAGTGAGAAGCATAATGGGTTCCGGTATGGATCCCAATCAGCGCAACTCTCCGTCACTGGTGGACAGGATAAAAACCGGGGTGGTTGATATAACAGCCGCCTACAGCACATTGAAAAACAACCTAAGCAATCTTGGCCTGCAGAGTACCTTGGCAGGTATTGCCCCTGTAGCTTTGGGAGCAGTTGCGGAGGGTACAACTAACAGCAGTTCCACCACCGTAAACAGGATCAGTATAACTGTTAATGGCGGTGCTTCTGACGCCGGAGAGCAAATTTATCGCACCTTGCTGGCTAAGGGGGTGCGCTTCAGTGGCTAAAAGTCTTAGGATTGCCGGGATTGACCGATGGGCTGACTACCGCCGGGGAAGCCTTAACATAAGCCAGATGCTTACCTACCAGGCAGACGGCTGTTCTTTTGCAGTCAAGGGTTATAAGCCTTTGCAGGGCAGCGAAATAATCATCGAAGACACTGCCCTTACAGAACCCCGGCTTTTTGCGGGTATTATCGACCGGGTGGAGCTGATTTACAGTAAGGCCCCGCTGGTGTGGAAAGCCGATTGCCAGGACTACACCCTGCAGATGAATAAAAAGCTGGTGGTTGAAACCTACCTGGGATGGAGCGCTGACGCAATCGTACGGGATATATTGAATAAATATTGCCCGGATTTTTCAGCTGCAGGGGTAGAAAACGGTGCTCCGGTAATCGAATCTACCGGCACCGACTTTAACTACATAATGCCGTCCGATTGCATGAAGTGGCTGTGCGACTACATCGGCTGGCAGTGGTATGTGGACCATTACAAAGTGGTCCATTTTTTTGACCCCGGCGAACTGGGCTCTGCCGCTCCCATGACCCTGCAGCCCGGAGGACGGTTCAGCAACTTCAAAGTCAGCATCGACCATCAGGGACTGCGCAACCGTGTTTATATATTGGGCGGCAGTATGCTGTCCGATCCGCAGACCATAGAGTGGAAAACAGACGGCGCGGCCCGCATTTGGGTGCTGCCCTGGACACCACAGGAATGCAGTCTGCAGGTGGGCGGAGTAGAGTATAGTCTCGGTATTGAAGGTACAGATGAGGAAGACAGCAAGGACTATATGGTGAATGTCAATGACGGCTACTTGCGCTGCTCGGCTGCTACGGATACACCTTCAAGTGGATTGACCATGTCACTGACCGCCAGACAGAGCATAGACGTCATTACCGTAGTCGATGACCTGGCCAGCCAGGCAACCATCTCTGCACTGGAAGGCGGAGACGGGGTGTATGAACACCAAATCAAGGACGACACCCTGGTAACTATTGAAGCGGCCGAATCAGCCGGCAATGCGGACCTGCGTGATTGGGCCAACCCCAAGACCAGCGGCAGTTTTACCACTTCAGTAATTGGCTGGGTTCCCGGGCAGCTAGTAGTCATCGAGCTACCCGAACGGGGCGTTAACTCCGTATTCCTAGTGCAGAAGGTGGGAATATCCTTAAGCGAAGCGGGACTGTGGGTTTTTACCGTGGAGTTCGGGGGCCGCCTTCTAGGGATTGCCGATTTTCTTAAGGCACTGGTTTCGGCGCAGCAGAAGAAAAAAATGAATGATACCAAGCTGATCCATAAGTTTGTTTACGGAACAGAAGCAATATCGCTTACTGACGCGCTGCTTACGACAGTCAGGAACCGGCCCTGGGTAGTCGAAGGCTGCCAAAGCAGCGCATTAATGATAGGGGGTTAAATTTATGGCTGGCGGATATATTCAAGTCCCGCCCGATAGTACCGGGAAAAAGCTTAATGCACGCTACCGGGCTATCGAAGGCGGAGCAGGTTATGAACAATATGTAGCCTGGCACGGGCTACCCACCTATTATTGTTTGGCGTCAAGCGTAGCCCTAGCCCAGAACAAGCATCTGTTTTCAATATATAACGATGCGGGCAGCGGTTATCTGGTAAGGATACCCAGGCTTTCTATTGTCAACATGTCCCTTACAGCGATTACCGGGGTAGGGGTGGAACTGGATTTTATGCGTACCACCAGTCAAAGCGGTGGAACTGCTATTACCCCGCAAAAGGCTGACACGGCGGATGCAACCCTGGCTGCTGGAATTCACATTGCCACCGGAGCCACCATTGCTGAAGGTGCCTTAATGTGGCCGGTTACTCTAAATAATGATGAAATACCGCTTACTCTTAATGCTACCCCCTTACTGGATTTCAATATGATACCCCGGGGATATGACGTTAAGCCTTTATGTATACGGCCGGGGGAAGGGTTCAGCATAAAACAGATAACCAATACCATAGTAGGTCTTTGGTCAGTGCTAGCGGTAATAACCGCTGAGGATGGCGCTTAGGAGGAATTGTTATGTCTATCATATGGGAAATGCATAAGTGGGGGCTTCCCGTTATCCCTCAGCCAGAAAGCGCGGCAATACCAACTATCGGGAGCTTAGCCCGTATCTATCCCCAAACTCAAGCCATGTCACTGCCCCGGGGGCTGCAGATCGCAATGAGCACCGATGGCAGCCTGTGGAGTGAATGGGAATACGTAGACTTTTCCAAAGTGGTGACTGTACCATACCCGGGTTTTATGAAATATGGAGCCTATCAAAAGTCGACTGTACAAGTATTTAACTACAAATCGCCCGAAGAAGCAGATTCAGTTATCGGCTTGACTGTTGTATTGGGACAGTACGGGGTGGTGTGAACATGAAAGATATAATCAGCTTGAAATCGGAGTGGTATCTAGAATATGAAAACGGCAAGATTGTCGGCCCGTTGAATAACTATGTAACCAGTGCGGGCTTAAGCATAGCCGCCCAGAAGCTAGCCGGGTTTTCCAGCCCTTATCTGGTTATAGGGGATGATGTTGCTGAAGGGGATACTATTACTGAGGTTTTCCGCAAATCGGTATCGGTGGTAACCCAGTTGGGCAATGCCATCAGGCTTAGAACAGTGCTCTTAGCAGGAGAGGGCAACGGGCAGCACCAAAAGACCTGTATATTCACCGATGCGACCGATGCCCCCGGCTCAGGCACTATGTTTAATCTTTTAAAGGTGCCTTGGGGGAAGGAAAAGCAGATGATCTTAACAGTGGAATGCAGGCTGACGCTGCAGTAGGGGGTGGATGATATGCTGTTTGCGGCCGAAAGCGGCCAGACCGTTATAGATGAAAACCTGGCCAACTCGCCAATTATAATGCAGGAGTTCTCGCATATTTACGAAGGCACTGCATTTGACGGAAAAACTGGAGCCGGCGTAGCTGAGTATGACTCTGCCGGCTATGATCATGCGGTGAGGTTCAAGGCTGATGCGGCAGCATCTATTGCCAGAGTTGTATTTGAAATCATCAAACATGGCCAGGGTGCAGATCTCTTGCTGGAACTCCGGGATGGATTCAATCCGGACGGCTCAGCAATGGGATCGCTGCTGAGATATATGGTTCTCCCGCAAGAATTTATACCTGTGGCTAAAACATCTTTCAGTATCCCATTGGACATTTCTGACCTGGTCAATGGGGCCTACTACTGGCTGATCGTGAAAAAGGGCGGAGATGCGGACAACCATTTTCACCTGCATGGGGAAACCATTCAGGACTCTTTATACCCGACCTATAAAAGGGCGGGTGACAGCGGTGTGTGGACAGCGGAGAATGCTATCCACTTCAGCGTATATAACGGGGAGACCGGTAATTTGCTGCATGGCATCTACGGCTACAACGCTGTTACCTGGCTCGTTTGGGATGGCGATCTAATCTCCAAGGCTTACCGGTACTTGCCGCCTGCTTCCGGTTTTACCGGCGGGGTCAGGCAGATAAAAACCTACCAATGGTCAGGTGAGATTTTGAAGCGGGGGGTGGTGTAATGTTTGGCTCAGAAGAAATACTGGCCTTTATCCGCAGGCAGGTCGGAGTCAGAACCGATGCCGATGATTCGGCGGGCAGCCTGCATGCCAAAGTCGGCAACCTGAAAGATGTTTTGCAAAATTATATTAAGAACTATACCATCATGCAATTAAGCACTATATCCTCAAACACCGGCAACTGGAGCAGTACTGAGCAAAGCGTAACTATCACTTATAACGGTGCAGGTATTCTGAGGAATATCTATATTCAAGCCAACGGTTCCTCCTCATGGACCAGCAGATGTAGGGCAACTGTTGCCGTAGATGGTGAGCCTTTACCGTATTTCGGTTCTGTCCTTGGCAGTTTAACCTGGAGCACCTCATCTGCTTTTTATATACATTCCGATTCGCTGGGAAGGCTGAATGCTGTTGATGGCAAAACCAACTTGGACATTCCCTTTCGTTCTTCTATATCGGTAACTATATATTTTTCTGTTACCAGCGGAGGTGGTGGGTCTATGATCGGCAATCTGGAAATCTGTAAATATTAGGCGAAGGGGGGTTAAGAGGTCGATGTTTTTGGTATATAACAAGGCTGATGGTTTGGTAGTTCAAGCATCTGAGACTGAACCAATGCTGACTAAAGACCAGGATGTGGTCTTTGCCCATGACCCCGAACTCAATTTATCCAATTATGAAGCTATACGGGTTGTAGCCAAAGAAGGCTGTCACCTGGAGATAAAACCTAATGCCGGATGGCAAAACCGAGTAATCGGCAGCAATAATATCACGCTGGATGAAAAAGTTGCCCGGCTAGAACATTACAACCTGGTACTGATGGAGGGTGTGGCCAAGCTCTCGGAAGCCACTCCCGGCGCGGTTAGCCCAGAGTTGATGGCTGAATTGGTGCTGGCCGGAAAAAGAACGATTGATAAGGTGCCAGCTGATGTCAAGGAGGATGTGTCTAACAGGATTAAGGCTGCCAGCGATTTATAGGCAGCTTACGATAGACTTCGGAATGGGCCTTAGGCTCTTTTTTTATGGCCAAAATTACCGGGGGTAAATCAGATATGGAAAGGGGAGTGAGGGATGGACAATCTAGCGCTGCTGGGAGCCATAGGGACAGTATGCTCGGTTGCCTTCGGGTACGTTGGCTACCAGCAAGGGATTAAGAATGCCTGTAAAGACGAAGGCCAAGAAAGTGGAGAACTGAAAGCAGACATCAAATACATCAAGAGCGGGATCGACGACATTAAGATCGATCTTAAAGTGCAGGAAAAGAGAGTTAACGAACTTTCCGAGCGGGTAACCAGGGTAGAAGAGTCCACCCGGCAAGCCCACAAACGCATTGATGAGATCAAGGACATTTAGGAGGCAGCATGACTTTCTCGAAATTTATCGTCACTTTGTTACTCATTAACGGCATAATCTGGACCTACATGTCTTATTACCTGGCCTATCTGGGGAGAGATCAAATTGCGGAAACGTTGAGCACCGCCGTATTGGTTCAAATTTTGGGTGTGGTGGTCGTTTATTCAGCCAAGGCACTATTTGAAAACCTGAGCAAAAACAACAACTGGCCGGATAAGACAGCCAAGACCGTGAAGAAGGAGGAGGTTACCACTTATGAGCAGCCCTAGTGTATATTTGTCGGCCTCATCCCAGGAAAACAATTTGGGAATTGACGGGGTTTCCGAGGAAGCCAGAATGAACGCACTGGTTCGTGATGTGGGCAATATCTTGACCAGCAGGGGGATAACCGTTTACTACAACGATCCAGCGTGGAGTTTATCGAAAATTGTAAGCGACAGCAACTCTAAAAAGCCGGATCTGCATATAGCAGTCCATACCAACGCTGGGGGCGGTACCGGCACCGAAACTTGGTGTTATGGCATCTCGGGCACAAACAGCGCCGCCTTCGGATCTAAACTGCAAGCAGCCCTAGTCGCTACTTTGGAGTTAAGGGACAGGGGCATAAAAGACAGTTCGGTACCGGGATTCAGATGGGCAGAGGTGGTCAATACCAACGCGACCTCGGTATTGACCGAGTTGCTTTTTCATGACAACGCGGAAGACATAGAGCGGTACAACCAGCGATACCAGCGGGTAGTTGCATCAATGGCGGATGCCATATCTGAGTGGTTTAATCTATCAACTCCCAACCGGGTCCGGATCCTGGCGGGCGGGACAACCATAGATGCGGTAATAATTGATAACAGATCTTATGCGCCGGTGCGCCAGTTGGCTGAAGCCCTAGGTCACACTGTAGATTGGATCGAGAGTACCAGAACGGTGGTAGTGAAATAGCAGATAGAAAGGATGGATAAGATGAGACCATTTTTTGAAAGATTAAAGAGCCGCAAATTCTTAACCGCATTGGCCAGTGCGGTTTTTATTATTATTAATGAAGGGTTGGGAGCACCCGTAAACCGTGAGGCCTATGCTTGGATCTCCGGAACCATTATCGCCTTTATTCTGGGCGAAAGCTATGTGGACGGCAAAGCAGTGAAATAGGAATTAGAAAAGGCAAGAATGGCTCGTGGGGCACACTCGCTCTGCGGGCCGTTTTTTTGTTTCAAGCCAGTCCGATTATGACTCCTCCTGTGGCTTATACCGAAGGCATTTTGAGTTTTGCCTTCGGAGGAGGTAGCGTAATGACGCAGCAGCAAAAGGAGACAATTATCAAAATGCGGCGGGACGGCTGTAGTTATTCAAGAATAGCGGCAGATCTAAGTATTTCGGAAAATACGGTGAAGTCTTTCTGCCGCAGAAACAATCTCGGTGGTGCTTATGCTGGCTGTGGCGTAAACAAGGAAGTGATCATCTGCCGACAGTGCGGAACCCCTATTGCCCAGACCGCTGGTGTGAAGCAAAAACTATTCTGCTCGGATAAATGCCGCCTGGCATGGTGGAACGATCACCCGGAAGCCGTTAACCGGAAAGCCATCTATACCTTCGTATGCCCAACGTGCAGCCGCGAGTTTGCCAGCTATGGAAACAAGCACCGTAAATACTGCTCCCGCACCTGTTACATGAAGGAGAGGTTCGGCAGCCGGCGTGAAGGAGGCGACAGAGAATAATGACGCAGGAGCAGTTTGAACGTGAAAAAGCCTATCGCATAACACTTTCTATCGCCACATCCATGCTTAGGAGCGGGCTGATTACTGAAGAAGAATACAAGAAAATTAATGTTTTAATGTATGAAAAATTTCGCCCGATACAAGGCTGTTTGGGCTGCTAAATGAGTTGCTATTAGGGCAAATCCAGAGGTAACATGTGGTCTGGGAAAGGAGGGTTCCAGTGTGGAGCGGATTATAAGGAAGATAAAACCGCAGGCGTCGATGGCGTCCAAGCGAAAGCGGGTAGCTGCATATGCTCGGGTGTCCAGTGACAAAGAGGCCATGCTGCATTCACTATCTGCCCAAGTCAGCTACTATAGTGATTACATTCAACAGCATAGTGAATGGGAATACGCAGGGGTCTATGCCGATGAAGCCCTGACTGGGACAAGGGACAGCAGACCCGATTTTCAAAGGATGCTTAACGATTGCCGCGACGGACTTATAGATATGGTCATAACGAAATCCATATCGCGGTTTGCAAGAAATACGGTCACCATGTTGGAGACGCTTCGAGAATTAAGACAACTTGATGTAGACGTTTATTTCGAGAAAGAGAATATCCACTCCATTAGTGGAGAAGGCGAGTTCATGCTGACCATTCTCGCGTCTTATGCCCAAGCAGAAAGCCTGTCAGTGAGTGAGAACTGCAAGTGGCGCATCCGCAAGCGCTTTCAGGCTGGTGAGATTGTTAATCTGCGGTTTATGTACGGATACAACATTAAGAAGGGTGAAATAACTATCGACCATAAAGAGGCAGAAATCGTACGCATGATTTTCGCCGATTATATAAGCGGCATAGGGTGCGATAGGATAGCCAGCAAATTAAATCAATTGGGTCTCAGAACCGTCCTAAATAACTCATGGAATGGAAAAAGGGTAGCAGACATAATTAAAAACGAAAAATATACCGGCAATGCTCTGCTCCAAAGAAAGTATGTTACTGATCATTTGTCTAAGAAGCTGGTTATGAACAAGGGGAAACTACCCAAGTATTATGCTGAAGGAACCCATGAGCCGATCATTGACCTGCCCACCTTTCAAAAGGCACAGAACATCATGGCCGAGCGTCGTGAGAAAAGAAATGTAAAGCAAAACCCGGCAAACAGTTACCCTTTTTCAGGTTTGATTCTTTGCTCCCGATGCGGAAAGAACTACCGGCGGGTTACTTACAAGGGCCATACTGCTTGGAACTGCCCGACATTCATCCACTCCGGTAAGGATGCTTGCCCAGCCAAACAGATACCAGAACCAATCCTGATTTCTCTGACCGCTGAAGTGCTAGGCTTGGAGGAATTTGATGAGGTGATTTTCCGGTCCCAGATTAAGCAGATGCAGGTGCCGGAAGCAAACAAGGTCGTTTATATCTTCCAAGATGATCGTGAAGTTGAAACCGTCTGGCAAAACCGGTCACGGAAATTTAGCTGGACAGAAAAAGCCAAGCTAAAGGCTAGGGAAAGGGCACTAGCACATCAGAAGGGGGTTAAGCTTTGAGTGTAGCACGAGCGGTAAAAGTAATACCGGCCAAAGTCAGCCCAATATCACAGGCTGTCAATAACATACCGAAAAAAAGGGTAGCGGCTTATGCGCGAGTATCAACTGATAGTGAGGAGCAACTTTCCAGCTACGAAGCTCAGGTCGACTATTATACCCGGCACATAAAATCAAATACAGAGTGGGAATTCATTGAAGTATACACCGATGAAGGTATCTCGGCTACTAGCACTAAGAAACGCGATGGCTTCAAACGCATGGTAGCTGATGCGCTGGACGGTAAGATAGATTTGATTATTACTAAATCAGTCTCACGGTTTGCCCGCAATACAGTAGATACTCTGACCAATGTGCGCAAACTCAAAGAAAAAGGTGTGGAAATATACTTCGAGAAAGAGAATATCTACACCTTCGACAGTAAAGGAGAGTTAATGCTGACAATATTATCCAGCTTAGCTCAAGAAGAATCAAGATCACTCAGTCTCAACGTCCAATGGGGCCAGCGCAAGCGGTTTGCGGATGGCAAGGTAAGCCTTCCCTACAAACGGTTTCTAGGTTATGAAAAGGGTGAGGACGGACTGCCCCAAATTATCGAAGCCGAAGCCAAGACGGTACGGCTGATTTACAAGATGTTCTTAGAAGGCAAAACCCCGTCAGGTATAGCCAGCTATCTTACCCAAAAAGCCATACCAACGCCGTCCGGCAAGCAAAACTGGCAACCCAGCACGGTTAAAAGCATTTTGACCAACGAAAAATACAAGGGGGATGCCATCCTGCAGAAACGCTTTACCGTGGATTTCCTAACCAAGAAGATGAAAATCAACGAGGGTGAAATACCTCAATATTATGTGGAGAACAGCCACCCGGCCATAATACCGCCGGAGACTTTCGAACTGGTGCAGGATGAGTTTCGGAGACGCAAAGCCGGAGGGAGATATATAAGCGGTATAAGCTGCTTTGCCAGCCGTATTGTATGTGGAGACTGCGGCAGTTTTTACGGCCGTAAAGTATGGCAGTCAAACAGCAAATATGCTCGCACCGTCTGGCAGTGCAACCGGAAATTCAAAGAGCAAGAATTCTGTACTACTCCCCACCTAAAAGAAGAAAATATAAAGAAAGCATTTATGGAGGCCTTCAACAGCCTGATAGATAACAAAGATGAGATACTGGCGAACTATGACGAAATTATAGCCCAGATAACTGACTGCCGGCGGCAGGAAAGAGAAATCGCTAAGATCGACGAAGATTGTGCATCCATTGAAGTGTTAATACAAAAGCTCATTGCCGAGAATGCGCGCTCAGTCTTAGAGCAAAGCGAATACAACCGCAAGTACAGCGGCTATGTGACAAGGTACAATGAACTGCAAACCAGGCGGCAGGAATTAAACACTGATATAACCATGCGCCAGGCCCGACGCAGCCAAATGAAAGCCTTTATTAAACAATTGACCAAGCAGGACCAGCTGCTAACTGAGTTTGACGAGGGGCTGTGGTCGGCCACACTTAATGCAATGGTTGTCAAATCAGAGCAGGAGGTAGTATTTCAGTTTAAAGACGGAACCGAACTACCCTGGAGACTGGAATCAAAATGAGAAACATCACCGAAGTCACCCGCCAACCAAAATCTCTTTTCCTCACTGACAGACTCAAAGTCTGCGCCTATGTCAGAGTCTCGACCGACCACCGTGAGCAGTTAAATTCACTTGAAAATCAAACCCAGTATTATGAACGCTTAATATCATCCAATCCAGACTATGAATACTGTGGCATATTCTCAGATGCCGGCATATCCGGGGCCAAAGAAAACCGCCCCGGATTTTTGGCTATGCTGGAGAAAGCCAGAATCGGTGAGATAGATCTGATCATCACCAAATCCATATCACGATTTGCGAGGAATACCTTAATGCTGCTCAAATATGTGCGGGAGTTGAGGGATATGGGAGTAGGGATCATATTTGAAGAAGAAATGGTCAACACCCTGAAGTCTGAGGGCGAGCTGCTGCTTACGGTCCTGGCAGCGATCGCCGAGGAAGAGCGGAAGTCAGTACGCAGCAATGTACAGTGGGCTATGCAGAATAAATGTAAGCGCGGCGAGGTCATGGTTGATACCAACCGCTTGTTGGGCTATGACAAGGACAGTAAAGGTAACCTTATCATCAACCAGGAGCAAGCGAAAATAGTTCGGCAAATATATAAGCTGTACCTCAACGGGATTTCTGGCTATAAAATTGCCCAGATGCTGAATGACCAAAGCATTCCTACCTACAACAAAAAGCCCTGGAGCTCGCATCGGATAATAAGGATTATATCCAACGAAAAGTATGCCGGGGATTGTTTGATGCAGAAGTCCTTTGTGGCAGATAACGGCCGGCAGATTATCAACCGGGGGCAGAAGGACAAGTACTATATAGAAGACAACCATCCAGCCATTATTACCCGATTGGACTGGGAAGCCGCCCAGATAATCCGGGAGAAAAGACGCAAGAAAATTTATCCCTTTAGCAGCATGCTGCGCTGCCCTTTTTGCGGTGCTTCCTTAACCAGGGTGGTCCATGAGGGTCAGTGGGTGAGCTGGATCTGTGCAACTTATCTGCATAAGGGTAAAGCCATGTGCCAGGGGATGCGGATAACTGACGGGATATTGCAGGAGCTAGTTAAAGACATACATATAATTGAGCCAATGGTAGTAGAGGGGGTAATTTATGGCAAGGGTCGTAAAAAGAGGACCAAAGAGGATTTCCGTCTTGTACCCGCTGCCCAGTACAGAGGGTACAAAAGCAACCGGGAATGACGAGGCTAAGAAACGAGTAGCCGCCTACTGCCGGGTATCCTCAGGCAGTGAGGAACAGCTTGGCAGCTTAAATGCCCAGACCAGTTACTATGAAAAGTATATAAACGATAATCCCGATTATCTCTTTGCCGGCATCTATACCGATGAAGGGATCTCCGGCACTGACCTGAAGAAGCGGGAAGCATTCAACGGATTAATGCAAGATGCCCGAGATGGTCAGATCGATATGATCATTACCAAGAGCCTGTCCCGCTTCGGCAGGAATACCCTGGACTGTCTGAAAAGCTTGAGGGAATTGAAATCTATAAATGTAGATGTGTTCTTTGAAAAAGAACAGATACATAGCCTCACCAGCCAGGGGGAAGTGCTGATCTCCTTAATTTCAGCTGTGGCTCAAACTGAGAGCCTGGCTTTATCAGAGAATGTTAAATGGGGTATACGCCGCAAGTATGAGCGGGGTCATGTTCAGAGTATCCCTAGCGGCAAATTCCTGGGCTATGACAAGGACCAGGAGGGGCACCTGGTGATCAATGAACCTCAGGCAGCAATAGTCAGAAGGATCTATCAGGATTTCCTAGACGGATACGGTGCTTATCAGATCGCCAGGCGGTTAACCGATGAGAAAGTACCGATGGCCTATGGCGGGAAAGAATGGTGCGCTAGTCACATCAAAAAAGTCCTAACCAATGAGAAAATCAAGGGTGACACTCGATTTCAAAAGACCTATAATGCCGACTATCTTACCAAGAAACGGGCTAAGAACAATGGGGAATTGCCGCAGTATTATATTCAAGGTTCACATCCGGGAATTATAGATAGGGATACCTGGGAGTGCGTACAATTGGAACTGGTAAGACAGAAGCGATACTGCCAAGACCATCATATATCAACCTACCATAGGAGCAACGAAAAACACCCGCTGTCAGCCAGGATAACCTGCTCGACCTGCGGGTGTACTTATATGCTAATAGGCTCAAAGAAGAAGGGTGAAGAGGGTGAAAAGTACTGGCGCTGCAGCAGTTTTCTCGGGAAGCAGGGGGCGGAGATTGAAGGACGTACCTTCACCATTGTCAGGCCGCATAGAGGCTCCACCAAGCCGTACAACATAAAGCGAAGGAAGAAATCGAAGGAACGGCCGATGCTGTGCACTGATATCTTGATCCCAGCCGGCGAGCCGGAGCTGGCTTTTATAAAAGCATGGAATCAGCTGGTTGGCGAAAGAGAACGCTATTTGCCGGAGTGGCAGCAGGCTTTGGATGGCAACGATTTGCTCAAGGCTTACCGCACCAGAGAATTGATGAGGCTGGTTAAGCAGGTGGGGCATATTGATGCGATGCCATATGACCTGATGCTAAAGACCTTGGACCATATTGAAATTGGGATAGACGGAGAGTTGGATGTTGTTTTCTGGCAGAGAATCCAAACAGGGGATATTGAGCCTAAGAATATGATTTAGGGCTAAATCGAAGGCCTTAATAATTTGTTGCGCATATTTTCCATAAAGTTAACAGTTTTTACTAAATAGACATTTTTCGACAAAGGAAGTTTATGATACTTAGCGAAATCATAAGGAAAAATCAGAAATTTCGCGATTGAAGTGATATATCCGTAAACTTACTAGATAAGGAAGTGTTGTGAGATGTCTTCAGGCACTATTGATGCAAATAAAGAAATACTGCAAAAAATCTTCTCGGAGGACTTCTGGTTCATTATTCCCGAATACCAAAGGTCCTATGTTTGGCAGACGGACAATGTAACCGAACTTGCTGAGGACTTATTTTTCGCATTCGAAAATAAACCAGATAGTGAATATTTTCTAGGATCCCTGGTATTGAAAAGGTTGATAAGTAGTTCCTTTCCGGAGTATGAAGTCTTGGATGGGCAACAAAGATTAACCACATTTTTTATTATGATGGCAGTTCTTAGAGATTTGATCCCGAATGAAAAAGCCAAGAGGACTATACATAAGAAGATTTATCAAGAAGAAGATATTTTGGAAAATGTGCCTGCCAGGATGCGTATTACGTATAAAATACGTGATAGAGTTGAGGATTTCATAAACGATTATATTATTTTAAAAGATGGCACTGCCGACACCGAGGAACTCGAGCATTACAGGGAAAGCGATAACCTCTCTTTAATGAATATGGCGAATGCGATTATTGTCCTAAGAGATTACTTTATTGAAAAACAAGAACATATCGACCTGCAGCTTTTTGTTAAGTTTATTTTTAACAAAGCTCTGTTTATATATGTCTCGACTGACAATACTGAAGACGCCTTTAGATTGTTCACAATATTAAATAATAGGGGCATTCCTTTAACCAACGCCGATATACTGAAATCGCAAAATATAGGGGCATTAAAAAACGAGAAGGAAGTCACAAAGTATGCCAGGATTTGGGAGGACATTGAAGGTAAGCATGGTGAGGACTTTGATCGCTTCCTTCAATTTATAAGGACGATTTTGGTGCAGGATAAAGCCCGAGCAAATCTACTTGAAGAGTTCAACGATAAAATCTATTACTTAAAGTCGCCAGTCAAAGCGAGGTTACAACCAGGGAAGGAAACCTTTGAACTAATAGACAGGTACAATACTATATATGAAGAAATAATCGATCTTCAAAATGATGCTTTAAGCAATGAGTTTAAAAACCTGATTACTGTTATGAAGATCGGCATGCGCTCAGACGATTGGATACCCCCAATTATGCATTATTACTTAAAGTTCGGTCCCAATAAAATTGATACTTTTCTTAAGCGCCTCGAGTATAAATTTACTGGGGATTGGGTATGTGGGATTACTCCAACTTCAAGATTAGAAGCAATGAATAGCATCTTAAAGGCCATAGATAATACTCATGCCAGTAATATCAATAAGCTGCTAGACAACAAAAAATTATTCAAGATAGATGAGGCTGACTTTAGAGGTTACATTCAAGGTAACTTGTACGGTAAACAGTATTGCAGGTATTTGCTGCTAAAAATTGAGTGTCTTCTCAGCGATAATACGGTCCATTTATCCGGTTATAAGTACATTACAGTTGAGCATGTTCTCCCACAAAATCCAAAAGCAAAAAGTCAGTGGAGGGTTGATTTCAATGATGATGAAAGACTGGCGTGGACCAATAAACTAGCTAACTTGGTGTTAATCAGCCAGAAGAAGAACAGTGCTCTTGGCAATCTGGATTTTGACGAGAAGAAAAGCACATATCTGAAAAAAAGGATAGACGCATTCCATGCTAACAAAATATTTATAGAAAAGAACAAAAAATGGAATCCCTCAACATTGGATAAAAGACAAAAAGAATTGGTTGATTTACTTATTGGCAACTAATATATATGGGGGGCATAAACCGATGAAAAAGCTGATTGCTAGTTTGCTGACTATGGTGCTGGTAATGTCACTGGCAGGTTGTGGGTCAGGTGATAACAGGGAAAAAGTGGGGCAAACAACGAAGACTCAGGAAGCCGTGGAACCAAGCGGAGTCTCTGGTGGTAGAACTGAAAGCGGATTTAATATAGAAACCAACAAAAAAATTGCTTGGTGTGGAATTGATTTTTCCTTTCCTTCTTATTTCGATGTGTTAGACAAAGGATCAACGGAAACTTGGAGGACCTATTATCCTAAAGAAGAAGATTATTATGCGTCTATAATGTTTCAGAGTCAAGATTTTTCAGGGACACAGGAACATTTTAGTAGCCAAATACCTTCTATTGTTAAGAGTACTATAGATGGTATCGCTAACGCAGAACTACATAAATCGGAGAAAATATCAATTGCGGGGTTGCCTGGTTGGACAATCACATTTTCCGTACCTGATACAAAAGGAGATGGGGTGATTACTACTGGGAGTTATTCATTTGCCTATAACATAAATGCTGGGAAAATAGTCATGATTTCCTGCGGTTACGACAGCAATGACAAATCGCAATATGATTATTTGAGCGATTACGAAAAAGTATTGAAAACAGCAAAGTTATTAAATCTAACCATTGAAAACTGTGAAGATCTTGCTGCGCTGATTCATATGGATCTTAAAAAGGACGCAAGTTCCATTCAATCGTTCGCCGATAAATATATGGGCAGCGATATAGAGCTAGAATTAATCACAGCATTTGTTGAACCACATAAGACCTACAAAACACGATTTAACTACGTTTTGTATGCAGTGGACGGTGATAAAGCGATGTTGTCTGGGCCAGCATTTTTCTTTAAGGATGTAAATTACAGTGACTTGCATTTGACTGGTTCCAACCAGCCAGAAACTTTTGGTATCGGGCTTCACTGCCGTGTGAGTGCGGAAGTTGAAGGTTTTGAAGACGGCTTTGTCCTACTCGATCCTGTTTCAATTGAAGTAATAAAGGCTTATTAATCTCAATAATGTTTATTTTCTGTTCAACATATGTGTGGTGACTTAACTATGATAGAAAACCGGGATGCCCATATATGGGAAAGATGGTCTGATGTGAGCAGGTTTAGTTAGGATTGCTCACGTTGGTTATATGGGTTTTGCTTCATTAAAGATAGAAAAAAGAAAATAGAAAATAACCCTGCCCCAAAGAAACAATTTGTTAAAGCAATTGAAGAAAAATCACCAAAAAGTAATAATGAAGAACTCACATGTTGTGGCGAAGAAAATTGGATTGAAGATGATAGTGAATAGCGTATTACAAATTGGAATTCAAGGCATCTAAAATAGGAGAGTGATACGCTAAAACCGAAACCGATGACATCGGTAGTTCATATTCTGTGGCACTTGTAGCAACTGGCTACTGGCATACAGGGTGATGGACAAAAATGTGTGTAGCCTTTTAATAGAACCGGAATCAAATGGGTTTCTGTGGTAAATTCAAATGTTTTTAATAGTATTACCCCGCTCATTTATAACCTAAGGAGTTGTATACTAATGAGAAAATATGGATGCCTTTCATTTATCTTCGACTGTATTTTGGTCGTATTCACTGGTGGTCTATGGCTCATTTGGATATTTGTAAGGGAAATGCGAGGACGAAAATAAAATCCTTTCATCAAGTGAATATTTAAGCGGGATTGCTTTCCTGCATATATATTATATAAAGGAAGGGATTGGTTAACCGTTCAAAGAATGCTGTAGCCTGATTAAGCAAGGATACCCAATAAAAAGTTAAAAAGCGCGTGCCCTAATTTGACATTCAATTAGGAAAACCAAACAATCAAATGCTAAAAATACGGGAACAACCACCACTTTGCACCCCCCTCCAGAAAAATGCACACCCCTGACACCCACCCTCGATAAATCGTTAAATTTTATCAATCATTGAGTCATTAGACAAGAAGAAAGCCGGTCTTTGAGCCTCAACGTCACCTGGGGCCAGCGCAAGCGGTTCGCGGACGGCAAGGTCAGCCTGCCCTACAAGCGGTTTTTAGGCTATGAAAAGGGCGAGGACGGCCTGCCTCAGATAGTGGAAGCGGAAGCCAAAATAGTGCGCCTGATTTACAAGATGTTCTTAGAAGGCAAGACTCCTGATTATTCCAGTTGGACGGAGCCATAGTTCCGGAGAGTGGTGAGCCACCCTTCCGGAACCTTAGAGCCACCGTTCCGGATTTCTAAGCCATTGGTCTTAAATAGATCTTTTTATGCCGTATTTTTC
>Ga0209723_1002393_pt1 | contig 25228 bp, 20 predicted proteins | sample BiotimSIPDNA_2_FD_185750 | JGI IMG/M metagenome (GOLD analysis project Ga0209723, IMG submission 185750) | Anaerobic biogas reactor microbial communites from Washington, USA - Biogas_R2 time_0 SIP DNA (SPAdes) (version 2) | ecosystem: Engineered > Bioreactor > Anaerobic > Unclassified | place...
ATATCTCCGTAATTATTACCACGGTAGATATACTGAAGTCCATCGATATTCTGATTGTCAATATTGCTGAAAGCCAGTTCAAATATTGAATTTACAGGACTGTCATTCGTCCATATTTTAACGAAATTTTCTGCTTCAACAATATCAAATTCCTCAGAATCTATGACAGCTTCGCATGCAGTAACCACTGCAGGCCAGTCACCAAAATAAGCTGCTACTCTTGCCTGTAGTGCATTCACGGCCCAGGTAGTGAAAAACTGTTTTGAAGGATCATTCAGTCCCTCAGACATAAGATCGAGAGCATCAGAAAGATCTGTTTCAATAGCTGTTCTTACCTGAGCAACCGTATTTCTGGCAGGCAGCAGGTTATCGCTTTTGAATTCTGTTACATAAGGAATACCAAGAGTCTGGTCCCCGCCTGTAACATGCTGTTGGCCAAAAAGTTTCAGAAGATCAAAATGTGCCAGTGCTCTTGCTGCCAGGGCTTCCCCTTTAACATGGTTTATCTCATCCGGGTCTCCCTCTATGCCGGTAGACTCAATGATGAGATTAGCGGCAGCGATAACTGCATAAATCTGGGACCAGGTATCTGTTACATAAGCTTCGCTATTTCCCAAAGCCATGGCAGCTACTGTAACAAATCTCCCGGAGTTACCATTTGAGAAACAATTGTCAGATCTTACTTCATTGAAGATAATAAGATCACGGCCGTAGTAAGAGGCTTGTGTCATCCTGTTATAAACCCCGTTCATAAGAGTCTGAAGATCTTCTGTGGTATTTATTGAGATCTTAAGGTCTTTCGACTGACCCAGAGTAGGATCGAGGCTTTCTTTGCTGCATGAGAATGATATTCCCAATAATGCAATTGCTAATGTTATAATAGATAATTTTCTCATGTCCTTAGAATTTTAAGTTTAAGCCAAACACTATTGATTTGACTGGTGGAGTGGTAAGTCGCGTGTAACCGTCGGCTCTCACTTCAGGGTCATATTTAAGATCTTTGTCTTTCACCCATGTCCACAGGTTCGTTCCTCTGGCGAATATGGTGACGTCACTGAATCCTATCCTGTTCTCTATTGATGAAGGCAGTGAATAACCTATTACAATGTCTTTCAGCCTTATATAATCACCGTCGTACAGGAATCTTGTAGAAGGTCTGGAGGCATCGTAAGCAGTTCCACTGTACACCACTTTAGGTACATCAGTCACATCGCCCTCTTCCTGCCATCTGTTCATCAGATCTTCGACTCCATTGTAATAGAGGAGAGTGTAAACACCTGTATGGTGAGTATAGAATGACCAGTCTTCAAACACCTTATGTCCGCCGGCAAAGAAGAAGTTAGCATCGAGGAATATACCTTTATAGTCTAAATGAGTTCCAAAGCCTCCGGTATGGGTAGGCAACGCACTTCCACCCTGAAAGGCCAGATTGATAGCCGGATCGTAATAATTATTGGTCACTTCTCCGTCAATACCGTTCAGATACCACTGAGGCAATCCGTTGGCAGGATTGACACCTGCATAACCTCTGGTGTACCATGAATATATTGGCTGGCCGACAGCAGTTTTTCTCTGTCCTGAAGTAATTTCTATATCATTACCCTGTGCATCTTTAGCAAGTTCAAGAACCTCATTCTTAACAGTTGCAATGTTTAAGGAGACGTTCCAGTTAAAGTCGGTAGTTCTTATAACAGCAACATTTAACATGGCTTCAACGCCATTATTAACAACAACACCAAGGTTTTGAGGAACAGATGAGAAACCGGAAGTCCTTGTTATAGGAACATTCTGGAGAAGATCAAAGGTTTTCTTGTAGAAATAGGCAAAAGACCCTGTTATTCTGTCGGTAAGAAAACCGAAGTCAGTACCTATATCAAGTGTATGGTTCTTTTCCCATGTAAGTAAGGGATTACCATACTGACTGGGATAACCGGCTCCACTGTTCGCATAGTCGGCACTGTAAGTAAGAAGTTCCTGGAAAGCATTCAGACCGACTCCATTACTTCCACTCAGACCGTAAGATGCCCTGAGTCGTAAAGTGCTTATTTCCGGGATATTCTTTATAAAGACCTCTTCATTTAAGTTCCAGGCAACACCTGCCGACCAGAAATTACCGAACCTGTGATCATCAGGGAATAATGATGATCCCTCTCTTCTGAAAGTAAAGTCTGCAATATATTTACCCTGATAGTTATAATTTATCATACCGAGATAAGACAGGTTACTCCAGTCTGTAAATTCCGAATATGCATCACGGTTAGCTCCTGCTGATGCAATATTTGTAAGACCGTCAGTAGGGAATTTCTCTCCTGATCCCCAGAGGTACCATGATTTATTTTTCTGATATTCCATCAGGGCTTTGAAGGCTATATTATGATCACTGAACCTCAGGGTATAATCGAGTGAATTCTGGAACACAGTGTTGTAGTTCCTGTCCTGAGATGCAAAAGCATAACCTTCTTCGCTGTCGGCATCGCCATGTTCCCTGTTCTGATACTGGGTATAATTAACCATGTTGTAGTCCATTGATACGAAAGTACGGAATTTAAGGTCTTTTATAATATCCCATTCAAGGCTTGAACTTGTGATGGCACGTGTAAAATCGTTGGTATTTATATCGTTTTCAGCAAGGTAAACGGGATGGAACAAGCCATAAAGATTGAGATTAGGAGAACCATCTTCATTATAGGCTTTATACCATGGAGCCATAAAATATTTCGTAAGGTTAGGGTTGGCAAAATATGCTGCCTGTTCCAGATAAGCATTCTGGAATGTATTTGACACGTTGGTGTTTACAGCAAACCTTACCTTATCGGAAAACTTACGTGAATAGTTTAAAGAACCTGTTATTCTTTTAAAATCAGACACTATTGTTGTAGCCTCTGTTTTATTGTAGCCGAGTGAAGCATAAAAAGAAGACACATTATCTCCACCTGTAGCTGACACGCTTACATTGGTAACAGGAGCATTCCTATTAGTAACCACTCCCGGCCAGTCATATTCCTCACCGTCCCATGCAGCAAGATCACCATAGTCAAGTCCTCCATTGATAGCAAAATCATAAGCTTCTGCTTCAGTGAATCCATAGGCAGCACCGTAGGTATTATAAACTGCCTCCAGGAACAACTCTTCTCTCTGTGCACCGGTAAGAGGTTTACGTCCTTCAACAGCGTTATTCTGGAAACCGGTTGATGCAGATACATCAAAAGTTGTTTTTCCCTGTTTCCCTCTTTTGGTTGTTATTACAATAACACCGTTGGAGCCTCTTGCACCGTATGCAGCGGTGGCAGAAGCATCCTTAAGGACAGTTATACTCTCGATATCGTTACTGTTAAGAGCTGACAGAGGGTTAAGAGAACTTGAAGCCTCTGTGTCTCCCGAGAGATTGTCATTTATTACAGGAGCACCATCGATGATGATCAAAGGATCGTTATCTCCGGTAATAGATCCTACACCCCTGATCCTTATATCCTGAACAGAACCGGGAGTACCTGAGGAAGATGAAATATTCACTCCGGCAACTTTCCCCTGCAGGGTTTGATCAACGGTAACAACAGGCACCGATCTCAGTTCATCACCTGAGAGCTGTACTGTGGATCCTGTCAACTCGTTCTTACCTCTGGTAGCATACCCAAGGACAACTACTTCACCCATGGCAAGAACGTCGGATTCCAGGGCAACGTTAATTACGTTCCTGTTGGCAATTTCGACTTCAAGTCTCTTCATACCAACATAGGAAAAGACAAGAGTTTCAGCACTGGTGGGAACATTCAGACTATAGCGCCCGCTTACATCGGTAAGGACACCGATGGTAGTTCCCTGTACAGTAACCGTCACTCCTGGTACTGCAAGGCCATCCTCAGTACTTGTGACAGTACCAGTAATCTGCACTGTCTGTCCAAAAGCGAGACTACCCGCAGCGAGCAACAGTGTAAAAAACAGTAAAAATCTTTTCATAAAATTAAGTTTAGGTTAATGATCATTTGAAAACAAATATATTCAAATATTTTTTATTACAAAGACATATCTACATATTCTAATCTATAAAGTAAAGACTTTTAGTCCTTTCACAATAATGATTCAATTAAATCCAGTATTTCCCCGGTTTTCTTTTCAGAAATTCTTTCTATCTCCGCTGCCTTTTGAAGAATATTTTCCACCGAAGATTTTTCATCAAGTCCGGCTGCATTGATTTTTATATTAAGGAATGCTCCCTTAACGGAAGCCATTAGGGCCAAAGCCCCAACACCGGCATCTGTAACTGATGCCGGATTACCTTCCTTAACCATTTCTTTTATAACATCATAACCTTCCATGGCTGTCTCCATTATCACAAAAGGGACTTCTATGGCATATTTCACTGCTTCACTGATCATTTTCCGGCGAAAAACCTGCTCTTTTTCTGTATTTCTGGGGAGTCTGCCGGCTTCAATTATCCGCCTGTAAGCTATAGTATCTTCATCAACAAGTTCCAATAAGCTGTTCTGTATTTGCCTGCCCTTTTCAGCCCAGTCGGAAAATTCTTTCCACCGATGGTCCCACCCCCTCTTATGTGATGATAAATTAGCGACCATGGTTCCCAGTCCCACTCCCAATGAAGCCATATACGCTGACACCGATCCTCCTCCCGGGACAGGCAGTTCTGAAGAGACGGTTTCCATAAACGACCTGAGTGAAAGATTGACAAGCTTATCGCTATCTTCTCCGTCCATGGCATACTCAATTATTTTTTTTTCAGGCTCAAAGGGCCGTAAATCGTCCAGCCCCATTGATTTAACAGCTATTTTTATGAGTTCCCTGTCGGGTACTCCGGATGATCTCTGTTGTTTATCCAGGAAATATCTGCCTGCCTCCAGAATTGCTTTCAAAGGGATCAGGCCAACAAGTTCTGACCCTGTCACCCTTATTCCACGGGCTTCAGCTTTCCTGCACACTTCGTCGAAAACAAGATGAACAGGTGTTTCTGAAATATTTGTCAGATTCATTGATATCTGGGCGATACCGTATTCTTTCAGGTACCATCCTATAGCTTTAACATTTTTAAGAGATCCTGGCACATTTACCTTTTCGCCTTTCTCATTGGTTATATTACGGCCTTTCTCCCTTACATCAAAAGCAATGGCATTTGCTCTACGTGTAGATGTGGTGTTCAGATTAACATTAAAAGCCACAAGGAAATCACGAGCACCGACGGCTGTAGCTCCTGCTTTCTCATTAAAGAGTGCCGGTCCGTAATCCGGTTTCCATTCAGGATCTGTTAGTTTTTTCTTCAGTCCCTCATATTCCCCTGCCCTGCAATTAGCCAGGTTCTTCCGTTTTTCTTCAAAAGCAGCATACTCGTAACAATAGACAGGTATATTCAGCTCTTTCCCTGTCCTCTCCGCAAACTGACGCGCATAACCAACTGCCTCATCCATAGTTATGCCGGAAACAGGGATAAAAGGACAAACATCAGTGGCTCCCATCCTGGGATGTGCTCCCTTATGCTTTCTCATGTCAATCAATTCAGATGCTTTTTTCACTGCACGAAAGGCTGCCTCAACTACTGACTCCGGATCCCCAACAAAAGTAACCACTGTCCTGTTGGTATCTCTTCCCGGATCAACATTCAAAAGTTTTACTCCTTCGACAGAACAAATTTCTTCTGTTATCCCGGAAATAACTTTCATGTTTCTTCCTTCACTGAAATTAGGGACACATTCCAATAATCTCTTTGTCATTCTTTCCGTTTTTTTTCTTTAGCCCTCGTATAGTATAGTACAGTAACAGACATGAATTTTTAAGTTGTCAATTACTGTAAAACAAAATTAATTAACCATTTGTTTACTCAAAGAAAGTGTTTTTATGATCTCCCCTTTCAGAATAACTGTTTCTATCAGGTCTGTTCCAAAAGCATAGGGGAGGAACTGGTATGACGGTATTTCTTTTGTAATAAATAAATTAGCCACTTTCCCCCGGCAAACAGACCCGTGTGTACCGGATAATCCCATTGCACAGGCAGAATTTATTGTGACAGCATTAAGTGCTTCTTCAGGTAGCATTTTAAGTCTAATACAGCCGAGAGACATTAGCATTTTCATATTTCCTGAAGGAGATGAGCCGGGATTATAATCAGAAGCCATTGCCACGGGCAATCCTGCCTTTATCATCTTCCTGGCAGGAGGATCAGGCAAACCCAGGAAAAAAGCTGATCCGGGTAATAATGTTGGTACCGTGTCAGTACCTGTGAGACAGGCTATTTCAGCCTCGCCTGTGCGTTCAAGATGGTCAACTGACAGGGCTCCGTATTTAACACCGGCCTGAACTCCACCGGAAAAAGCCAGTTCATTGGCATGAATCTTTGGCAATAGCCCGTATTTCAGACCAGCCATAAGAATCCTTTCTGTATCTTCAACAGTAAAAAAGCCCTTATCACAGAACACATCAATATAATCAGCAAGGTTTTCAGAAGCAACCAGTGGTATCATCTCATTTATCACCAAATCAACATATTCTTCTCTCCTGTTTTTGTATTCTGCAGGAAGGGTATGTGCTCCCAGAAAAGTAGAACGTATTTCAAGAGGAGATTCTTCCTTTATCCTGCGCATTACTCTGAGCATCTTAAGTTCATCTTCCGTATTGAGACCGTAGCCGCTCTTTATCTCAACAGCTCCTGTTCCAAGTTCAATTATTTCATTTATCCTCACCATCGACTGCCTGTATAAATCATCTTCTGATGTTTTATGAAGGAGCCTTGCCGAATTAAGTATACCTCCTCCCCTTGCTGCTATTTCCTCGTATGACAAACCCTTTATCCTGTCAGCAAACTCAGCCTCCCGGCTACCCGCATAAACAAGGTGGGTATGGGAGTCACAGAATGAAGGGAAAACAATCCGGCCGGAAGCATCAATGATTTTGATCCCTTTCTGTGAATATTTAAGTTCTTCAGGCAAATCTTCCATCCTTCCGAAATCCATTATCCTGCCTGATCCTGTCAAAAGATAGGCATCAGATATTAACGGAATAACCGACATATCTTTTCCGCTCACAAGCCGACGGGCTTTTTCTTCAACCTGAACAAGTTGTTTAATATTCCGGATCAGTAACCGCATATTATATTTTGACCTAATACATTGTCTAAGGTAGCAATTATTAAAAAAAGAGTTTATGATTTTTATTTTTCTTTATCTTTAGCTGGCTAATTATTTTTCCCGGGGATGAGATAATAATTCTGAAAAAGAGATTGTCATGCTTTACGGGAAGAGATATGCAAGCAGTAAAAACAAATATTTCAGATATATGAAAAACAGCCTGTCAGTTTTGCTACTAATAGCAATTACTCTTTCTCCTCTTTCCGGACAAGAGAAGGAGAAGAAAGAAAAAGTCGGATGGAAATTTGGCGGAGCACTGCCTGCAATCACATACGATTCCAATCTGGGTTTTCAGTATGGGGCTCTTGTTGAGTTTTTTAATTACGGGAAACCAAGTGTATATCCCGATTTTCTTGATCACACTTATACCGAGATATCCCGGTTCACAAAGGGAAGCGGGATATACCGCATGATGTATGAGTCATTTCGTATCATACCGGGTGTGCATTGGGTAAGTGATCTGAGTTATCTGCCTGATGAGGCAACGGATTTTTACGGCTTTAACGGTTATGAATCTGTTTTCAATTCCGAATGGGCTACCTACGATAAAAAAACAGGACCTGAATATCCTTACAGATCAACTATGTTCTACCGTTTCAGGAGGAATCAGTTCAGATTTAAAAATGATTTTGAAGGCAAACTGGCAGGTGAATACATTAAATGGAGTGCAGGCTTTGCTTTTCAGAATTTTGATGTAGGATCTGTAAATATTGAAAAGCTTAACAAAGGCAGAGAATATCCATTGCCCGCCGTCAGTGACTCATTGGGGCTTTTTGAGCTCTACAGGCTCAATGGACTGATATCGGATAATGAAGCAGACGGAGGATGGGTCAATTCACTTAAGTTTGGTGTTGTTTGGGATAACAGGGATAACAGGCCTAATCCCATGAAAGGGGTATGGACTGAACTGGGCTTTGAATTTGCTCCGGGTTTTCTGGGTAACGACTGGTCTTTTTCACGCTTTTATCTTACACACCGGCAATATTTTACACTAATAGAAAGGGATCTTTCATTTGTGTATCGTCTTGGTTATCAAACTACTCTTTCAGGCGATGTACCGTTTTTCTACAGGTCGCAGGTTATTACTTCTCTGTTAACGGGAGCTACCAATGAAGGGCTGGGAGGATCAAGCACATTACGTGGTGTCCTGAGGAACAGGGTTATTGGTGACGGATTTGCCTATGGTAATTTTGAATTACGCTGGAAACCATTTCATTTTACTTTGTTCAACCAGGAAAGTTATATAGGTATCAACCTTTTCTATGATACTGGCATCGTTACCCGCAAGATCAAGCTTCCTGAAAATTTTGAAGCCCAATTTGATCAGGGACCGTATAATGGAGACTCTTTCGCAGATTATTTTATTCCGGGAGAAGAAAAACTGCATCACAGTTACGGTATCAGTATAATGCCAGTCTGGGGTCAGAATTTCGTTATAGCTGTTGATATAGGGAAAGCCGTCAACATTCAGGATTCTGATAAATTGGGATTCTCCATTAATCTTAACTATTTATTCTGATATCTGTCAGAATCCTTTCATAAAATACCCGAGGGCTACACCAAGGTAATTCCCTACAACATAACCTATGATGCCTACTGTTATCCCGGTAATGATCACCTCCTTATTTTTCAGGGCTACAGCAACTACCGGTACAAAAGGGGGTGAAAAAACGAAAGCGGTGGTGGTTATAAGATAATTATCGGCATCGACCCTGAATATCAGTGATAATATAAGATGTAGAAAGAGAGAGCCGAAATAACACCAGAAGACAAATAGAAGCAGGTTAATCATCCCAAGGCTTAAGATTGAACTCAGATCGGCCATTGAAGCGACAAGAAGGGAAAAAATAAGTACAAAATACATCCCAAGCTGGAAGGTTTTGTCTATCTTATTCACCCAGGTAAAAAGTGATGCTATTATAGAAAAAGTGGTTATTGAGATGATGACGACAGGGTCAAGAATTTTACTGAAAACAAGGATGCTTAAACCAACTGACAGTCCAAGAATAACCAAGGCCAGTCCCAAAGCCGTAAGCAGCTTTGGGAACACTCCTTTTTTGAACATACCGGAATAATCCTCGAAGCTGTCGGCCTCCTTGTAATTGTCTACTGCATGATCATTTTTCCCTTCAATCTTCTTAAAAGGTCTCATAATAGCTCTGAAGACCCGTGGCCCTGCAGTAATAAAAAATATTATTGTAGCAGCACCAACGAGCATATCATAGGTATTTGCCATGATAAAAGTATTTGGCTCCACATCCATAGCCATTTTTAGTGACACCATATTAGGAGTACCACCTGTATAAACACCGACCAGCATACCGCCTACCCTCCAGGCTTCAGGAACACTATCCCTGAAAATAAGATATCCTGTAAAAATCACAATAATAATAGAGATCAGGGCAAGCAACATGGAAATAAAACCTTCTTTTGCATATCTGAGCCATCTTTTAATGTTCAGGGAAAATAACAGAAGGGGAAAAGCCAGGACCCCGATTGCCTGGAGTGTATCCTGTGTTGTAGCTATGTTGTTTACCACAAGATCATCTCCGGTAATCTTTCCTGAAGTAAACAGCGCATGGGCCTCCTCCTGAGGCAGGTAAGTCTCTCCCTGTAATGCTTCTCTGTACTCCCTGCTTCCATCAGGAATTATTCCTGTTGTACTGATAATAAGACCAAACCCATAGGCAAGTACTATCGATCCCAGTTTTTTAAAAAAGGGCCATCTTTTACATAAATAAATAATTACAAGAGGGAATGTAAAATAGAAAATTACAAGAATTATTACTTTTACCATACTACCCTTATTTTACCTGTACCAAATATAAAAAAAGGGATTGAGCCGGATAATAAGGCAGGTTAAAATAAGTATTTATACTTAAATATTTTTCATGAAAGAATCAGGCTGATGGGGCTTTCAACAGTTCTCTTGCATTCTTTAAAGCTGTATCAGTTATTTGGCTTCCACTAAGGAGGCGGGCAATTTCAATAATTCTCTCCTGTGGAGAAAGCAGTTTTATTTTTGTAACTGCAGAATTGTTTTCTTCATCCTTATAAACATGATAATGCCTTGAACCTCTTGAAGCCACCTGGGGCAGATGGGTTATATTCAGGACTTGCATATAGTCGCCCATCCCTGCAAGTATCTGTCCTACCCTTGCTGCTATCTCTCCCGACACTCCCGAATCAATCTCGTCAAAAATAATTGTAGGCAGATTATTTTTTCTCGTCAGCATTGATTTCAGGCTAAGCATAACTCTCGATAATTCTCCTCCTGAAGCAATCTTTGCAATATTTTCCGGTTCTGTTTGTTTATTTGCTGAAAAAAGGAAATCGGCATGATCGATACCCGACATTGTAAAATCCTTCAAACGTGAAAGGCTTATTTTGAATTTTGCGCCAGGCATCCCAAGTTGTTTCAGCATATCTGTTATCTTTCTTTCAACATTTCCAAGTATGTTATTCCTTTTCTCAGATATCTCTTCACAAAAACTATTCAGTAACCTGGCTTCATTATCAACCAGTAACTGCAGTTCTTTCAGTCTTTCATCATTTGTTTCGATGGACACAACTTTTTCTCTTATCTTTTCCCTTTCGTCCAGTAATTCATTAAGGTCATTCAGCCGGTGTTTTTGCAACAGGGAATAAATAAGGTCCAGGCGTTCATTGATCTCTGCCAGTCTGTTTGGATCAGCTTCAATAAGAGCAGCCATTTTTTCGAGTTCATTAGCCAGATCATTAAGTTCAATCCAGGCTGAATCTGCCCGTTGCAGTAACCCTTCTCCTCCCGGAATGAATTCCATGATTCTGGAAAGATTGGTCTTAACCTCTTTCAACATAACCAGAATGGAGTTACCGTCAAAAGAGAATAAATGTGAAGCGTTGTTGAGCGCAATTTTAATTTCTTCGGCATGGGAAAGCAACTCCTGTTCTTTTTCCAGATCGTCCTGCTCCCCTGCAACAAGCTTTGAAGAGTCAAGTTGTTCCAGTTGAAACTGATAATATTCCAGATCAGCTTTGTTCTTATCAGACATTTCAGTCAGTTCATTCAGTTCTTTTTTCAGCCGGCGGAAGTTCTGATAAACCAATCTGTACTTTTCCAGAAGTCCTGTAGTGCCTGCAAAAGAATCGATTACACTCAGATGAAAAGAGTTATCTCTGAGCATCAGTGTCTGGTGCTGTGAATGTATATCAATCAGACGATCGCCAATATCTTTCAGGACGGTTAAAGTAACGGGAGTGTCATTTATAAAACCCCGTGATTTACCGGCAGGGTTTATTTCTCTTCTGATGATTGTCAGTGGTTCAAAGTCGAGTTCATTGACTTCAAAAAAATCATTCAGTTCATATCCGTCTATTCTGAATGATCCTTCCACTATACATTTTTTGTTCTTCTCCAGGAGTACTGAAACATCTGCCCTGCTGCCCAGTATCAATGAAAGAGCTCCCAGCAGGATTGATTTACCTGCACCCGTTTCTCCTGTAATAATTGTTAGACCTTTTTCGAGTTCAAGGTCCAGGCTTTTTATTAAGGCATAATTCTGAACGAACAGTTTTACGAGCATAAGGGGATATTATTTTCAGCCGGCAGAGGCTATTCTCTCATATTTTGATTTATTAGCCGGATCGATTTCGGAAAGTATCTCTACGACTCTTCCTCTCTCTTCAGGAAACGATTCGGAAAAGATATTTACAAACTCATCGCTTCTGGCTTCCAGAACAATCTGTAACAGATACATAAAAGGATCAGGCCTTTTCCTGTAGACCGATTGCAATAACCTGAGGCTCTCCACGATACTTGCTCTGGCTTCAGTCACCCTTGACTCCATCCTGTCAAGTCCGTTCATATTATACTGATAAATGAAATGACGCACTTCTTCATATTCTTTATTAAGGATATTCTCCACGAGCCAGTATCTGTTACGGTTACGCGAACCGTCATAAGGTTTCCATCCCGCCTGGGGAGCATTCTGCGCATTGGTCACAATTTTTTCTGCCATCCGGAAATACTCCGTACCTCCCAATGCAGAGAAAGAATCATAATCAAATCCCAGTATAATATAAACATAATAGGCCAGTACCGAAACAAGATTTGAGCGATGGACTGTCGGGTCAAATTCGAGAGGTTGGAATTCGACGTACTGGAACCTGAAACTATTATCAATAAAATTGAGCATTGTGGCGTTGTAGGTCGTATTATATACGGGACGCCGGGCTTGTATCTGTATTGTTCCGGAAAATTCATCGGCCGATATCTGATCGGTAAGGTTAATAAGTATATTACAGTCTATCCTTTCTGCGTAACTAAAGACATGATTTGTCCAGACGGTACCATTAAGAAATTCGTAAATATCGCGCTGCATATTTTCAAAGATCTGCCGGTTGGAACCCTGTATCTGTTGCGCTGACACCTGTACATTGCAGTTAAGTTCCTGGGAACATACTGTTTGAGTCAGTATAACTGTTGCCAGTGCAAGGATAAGATATCTTAAAACCCGTATAAATTCCATTCTGACAATTATTTGATCATTGACACAATTTTGTCGAGGATGTCTTTTGCAGCTTCATCCTTCGTTTTCAACTCAAATTTATCAATATTATTGTACTTGTCAATGACAGTAATTTTGTTAGTGTCGTATTCAAAACCTGCCCCTTTATCTCTGAGTGAATTCAAAACTATAAGATCAAGATTTTTCCTTTTAAGTTTACCCTGTGCATTTTTCATTTCATCACTTGTTTCAAGGGCAAATCCTGCTATTATCTGGGATTTTCTTTTTTCCTTTCCCAGTGATTCTGCAATATCAATTGTTGGTTTGAGTGTTAAAGTCAGTTTATTACTGCTTTTTTTCATTTTATCATCATGGGTCTGAACGGGAGTATAATCAGCTACTGCAGCTGCGAGAATGGCAACATCGGCATTTTTAAACCTCTCAATGCACACCGTTGACATAGATGCGGCATCTGTCACCCTTATTACATTAACAGCGGGATTGAGGGGAGAAAGAGTTGTAGGACCCAGAACAAGTGTCACATCAGCTCCGTAGTTAACGGCGGCATCTGCGAGGGTAATCCCCATTTTACCTGATGAATAATTACTTATGAAACGTACCGGATCAATAGGTTCTCTGGTAGGACCGGCATTAATCAGGATTTTTTTCCCTTTCAGGGGTGCTTTTTTTTTTTGAAAAAGTCACCGATCTCTTTCACTATATCTTCCGGTTCAGGCATCCGTCCCTTCCCGGTCAGGCCGCTGGCCAGTTCTCCCGATTCAGGCTCCAGGATGATGTTCCCATAGGCTCTGAGAGTCTCTATATTGACTATGACGGCCGGATGTTTGAGCATATTTTCGTCCATGGAAGGAGCAACAAAAACCGGGCACCGGGCTGCAAGATAAGTTGTAAGCAGAAAGTTGTCTGCAATTCCGTTAGCCATCTTACCTAGTGAATTGGCTGATGCGGGAGAGATAAGGAAAACATCTGCCCACAGAGACAGCTCAATATGATTATTCCAGTCACCGTTTTCGGTATTATAGAATAGTGTCAGGACAGGATTATTCGATAAGGTTGACATGGTAAGGGGGGTAATGAAATCCTTTGCACGGGGAGTCATTATAACCTTCACCTCTGCTCCTTCCTTAACCAGCAGTCTGACAAGGCTTGCAGTCTTATATGCTGCAATACCGCCGGTAACACCTACTAATATTTTCTTACCTTTCAGCATCGCGGGCTGAGGTTTATTTTTGCTTGTTAGGCGATTCAGGATTCCTGTAAAATATTCTGTCCTCTTCCAGTTCCTGAAGAGCTATTAGTGCAGGTTTTGGAAGACGTTCATAGAATTTGGATATTTCTATCTGCTCACGGTTTTCAAAAACTTCTTCCAGATTATCGCTGTATGATGCAAATTCCTCAAGTTTCTTATTGAGTTCCTGTTTCATCTCAACAGCTATCTGATTAGCACGCCGTGCTACAATTATCACTGTTTCATAAATATTTTCCGTATCCCTTGTCATCAGCTCAAGATTTCTCGTCACAGTGCTAACCGGGGCCGATGTTTTTTTGTAATCCATATTATTCATTTCTTGGTTATTTCAGATTTATCTGCAAGTTCCTCATCCACAACAGGGTCCAGATTAAGAGCCCTGCTGGTGGAGACATATATCCTTCTTGCATCTTTTATAAAACGGCTATCGGGAAACTCTTCAACAAAAGAATAATAATCATCCAGTGTTTCCTGATATCTCTCCGTCTGCCTGCTTGCCATACTGTTTTCTGCATACAGAAAAAGAGAACTAAGTCTGAGAAACATCATTTCTTCCCTGTATTTTGAATCAGTATGATCTTTCAGATTATTGGTAAGAGCTACGACAGCAGCTTTGTATTCAGTCATATCATAATACAACCTGGCACTCATATAAGATTTTTCCGTAAGCTTTTCTTCACATTCCCTGATATATCTCCGGCACTCATCTGCACTGGGATTATCGGGATATCTGTTAAGAAAATATGTAAACCCCTCTATTGCCGACCTGGTATATGACTGATCCAGTTCCGGTTTGGGAGAAAGATGATAATCACACAGCGCAGCCATAAAATAAGCTTCTTCAATATGTTCACCATAACCATACTGATCAGTATACGATTTAAAATAACTGCCTGCAGTGATATAATCCCTCATTCCGTAAAATGCCATAGCGTTCATCCATTCAAGGGCTTCTGACTCCTGTGAAGCCCTGAAACGTGGCATAATCTGCATCAACAGTTCAGTAGTTCTCACATATCTCCCTTCATCATAATACTCTTTTGCTTTGTCTTTTTTAAGGTTATAATCACTACTCTTGAGCAACTGCTGATACTCTCCGCAGGAACTCATAAAACCCAAAATAATAAATACTGTCAATAACCTGGTTCTCATCTAAAAAAAATGTTGTGCAAAATTACAATATATTTTTCAAATCAGATATAAAAACGTGTTTTTTGCCCGATTATTCTGTCAAAAGCAGTAATGGAACAAATTAGGTATAAATAGGTATTATGGCAAAGAATCGAATCTATACTTTTGTAGAAACTAAAATTAAATGACTGTATAATGGATATTTTTGACAAAATCAATTCGGCAAAAGGTGCTCTGGGACAATATTCCGGTATAGGTGATGGCTATTTTATGTTCCCCAAGCTGGAGGGAGAGATAGCTCCAAAGATGAAATTCAGGGGTAAGGAAGTGCTGACATGGAGTCTGAACAATTATCTCGGGCTGGCCAATGATCCTGAAGTAAGGAAAGTTGATGCAGAATACACTGAAAAATATGGTCTGGCTTATCCTATGGGTGCAAGGATGATGTCGGGGCAAACAGCTATGCACGAGAAATTTGAATCGATGGCTGCTGAATTTGTCGGAAAAGAATCCGCTTATCTTCTTAATTACGGTTATCAGGGCATGCTGTCAATCATTGATGCCCTTGTTGACAGACATGATGTCATAGTATATGATTCCGAAGCACATGCCTGCATAATGGATGGTCTGAGGCTTCATGCCGGCAAGCGGTTTGTCTATGCCCACAACGACATAGAGAGTTGTGAGAAGCAGCTGCAACGTGCCACCAGACTTGTGGAAGAGAGTGGCGGAGGTATACTGGTGATAACAGAAGGCGTATTCGGCATGGCAGGAGATCTTGGAAAACTTGACAAGATTGCTGCACTCAAAAAGAAATATAATTTCCGCTTCCTTGTCGATGATGCTCATGGTTTTGGAACAATGGGTCCTACAGGTGCAGGTACGGGAGAACATTTTGGGGTACAGGATCAGATCGATGTGTATTTCGCTACATTCGCCAAAGCGATGGCAGGAATAGGCGGGTTCGTGGCAAGTACAAAAGAAGTTGTCACTTATCTCAGATTTAACCTCAGATCACAGATATATGCCAAAGCTCTTCCTATGGCAATGACTATGGGAGCTATCAAGAGACTCGAGCTAATCAAGAGTAATCCGGCATACAGGGAAAAACTCTGGACTATAGTTGATGCCCTTCAGTCAGGACTGAGAAAAGAAGGTCTCGACCTGGGAAAAACAGAATCACCTGTCACTCCCGTTTTCTTTAAATGCCCCCTCGAACAAGTAACACAATTTGTTTATGACCTGAGAGAAAATTACGGCATTTTCTGCTCTGTTGTCATCTATCCTGTTGTACCAAGAGGCGTTGTGATGCTACGTCTTATACCTACAGCCACCCACTCACTGGAAGATGTGAAATATACCGTGGAGGCATTTAAGAATATAAAAAGGAAACTGGACAATAATGAGTATCCGACCGAAATGGCCGACTTCTCAAAATAATACTAACAAGTATACATATCATGTGGCAGGGCTATAATACAGTCCTGCTTTTTTTTCTTTATCAGAAACACACCCTCTTTTACATAATCAAAGGAGAATAATTATCTAATGATAATATTTATCAAAAAAAAGCTATTGTCAATCAATATTTATTTAAACTAAGCAAACCCCGGCAAATAATCTTTCATGTCTGTTCAGGAAAAACAGAGACCCGGATGGATAATTCTTCTATCACCTGTTTTGAACAATTGCTCATATTAGTGGTTATACTGATGAATTTATTCTTATTTTGCAACTCCATATTATTTTTAATAAGCTGAAATAAAGCATGATGACCAACGAAAAAGAACAGGAAAACGTATTAAAAGCCTATACACTTCTTTTATATTTCTCCAGTAGTATGATCATGCACGGGCCCGGCGATGAGTGTATTTCGGATTTTCTCACAAGCGGACTGCTGAAGCGTCTCCCCTTGTCAAGTTCCAATCCCCGTTTCATCCATGCCACCTCACTTCTTCGCAGTCAGGATACCAGCGATAAGGAACGCTGTAAAAAAGAGCTCAATTCAGATTTCAACAGACTGTTTGCGAAAAACTCTCTGGCTCCTCCATACAAATCATATTATGCGAAGGATGATAATAAGGAGAAAAAGAGAAACCGTGAGGGAGTAAGCGGATTTTATGATTCTTACGGCTGGCAGTCACACATAAGGGATACCTACAATGATGATCATCTGGGGACCGGACTCTTTTTTCTCAACCGTCTCATTGAGTATTACATGCAACTTGATGATGAAGCCTGTAAACGGGAAATGAGATCAGAGATAAGCAGATTCATAAACAAACATATCCTTTCATGGGTTCCACAATGGCAGAAAGATGTTAAGGCACAGGCCCGGACACAATTCTACAAGGGTATTGCAGAACTTATATATGCCTGTACAGAAGATATTGCAACACTACCCGGGGATAACTGATCAGAAATCAGGATTGAATAAAGCATTTATTGCTCCCATATAATACTCATTCCATCCTTCAGAAATATTTTCAAAATCATCATCAGGGATATTTGTATGTTCAACAGTGACCAGGGAATAATCTCTTTCAGGCCGGATATTAACTGTCACGACCGACTTTTCCTGTTGTTCGCCGAAATACCATTCCTGGACTATTTTTCTGTCAGGAACAAACTCTATATTCCTTCCTGTTATATCACCTTCCCATAGTGAAAACTCTGTTCCGGGCTCTGTTGACATAACAGAAGGATAACCGGACCACAGTTCAATAGTAAAAGGATTAGTTAGTGCAGAATAAACGTCTGAAGGTACTGCATTGATTCTGAATGTTTTTTTGAAGGCTTTCATTCCGGTGGAATTATTTTTTTGATTCGGCAAAATAGCGTTCTGCATCGATAGCTGCCATACATCCCGATCCGGCTGCTGTAACAGCCTGTCTGTAATGAGGGTCCTGAACATCGCCTGCAGCAAAAACGCCGGGAATCTTTGTTTTTGTTGTGCCCGGAAATGTTTTTATATAGCCTGCCTTATCTGTTTCCAGAAATTCCTTGAATATGCCGGAATTAGGAGTATGTCCTATTGCGAGAAAGAGCCCGTCAATTTTTATCTTCACTTCCTCTTCTTCCGGAGTCCCTTTCTTTTTAAGCAGAATAGCTCCTTCCACCCCGTTTTCCCCGAAAAGATCGGCTACCTGATGTTCCCATAAAACCTCTATATTAGGTGTATCCATCACTCGCTCCTGCATGGCTTTTGAAGCTCTGAGAACGTTTCTTCTTACCAGCAGATAAACCTTATTACATATTCCTGCCAGATAGGTAGCTTCTTCAGCGGCAGTGTCACCTCCACCCACTACTGCAACATCCTTGTTTTTATAAAAGAAACCGTCACATGTAGCACAGGCAGAGACACCCATACCGGCATATTTTTTCTCTGCTTCCAGCCCCAGATACCGGGCTGTTGCACCAGTAGCAATAATAACTGTCTCTGCTTCAACCACTTTCTTGTCATCGAAAGTGATCAGGCGGCGGGATCCCGAAAGATCAGCACTGACAGCTATCCCTGTTCTGATATCAGTACCAAAACGTTCAGCCTGCTTCCTGAGGTCTTCCATCATCTGTGTTCCTGTAACACCATCCGGATAACCGGGGAAATTGTCCACTTCGGTTGTGGTTGTTAACTGTCCTCCCATCTGAAGGCCGGTATAAAGAACCGGATGCAGATTAGCCCTGGCAGCATATATAGCTGCAGTGTATCCTGCAGGTCCTGATCCAATAATCAGACACCTGACTTTTTCTTTATCCTTACTATCCGTATTATCCGAACCAGACTGAATATCAAGAGGTTTAAAGAGCTCCATACTGTATTTGCTTTTTTAATTGCACAAAAATACTAAAAAAAATGTGGTATAATGAGATGAGGACCGGTGTTAACTCCTATAATTTTCTGACAGGTGATTGCTTTAATGTTTAAACCCTGCAATATGCATATATTTTATTTTATATTATGAAATTCAGGAATCATACACAATATTTCATTGATTTTCTTCGTCTACCCCGGCCCCAAGGGGAGCGAAGAAAATCAATTTACTCCCCTTGGGGTAGGGGTAAATAAATTGATTTTCAAGCGATTTTGCAAATATTATTAATGATTCCTGATACTCATATTTTATATTATGAAATTCAGATCAATTACACTAAATTTGATCAAAGCAATAACAAGTGGTAAAAGGCCCGGCCTAATGGTTCAATATTTTTCGCTTTGCCGGACCTGATTAGAATAGATTATTACTGATGACTGAGATGAAAATCCTGGTGATAAATATTGTATCCGGCTTATTCCTGTTACTTACTTCATTTATTCCTGCACAATATGAAGAAGACAACACCGGGAAAAGCATTGTAGTCATCTCCGTTGATGGTTCTATAAATCCCTCGAGTGCTGAATACATTAAATCGGGTATTGATCAGGCTGTTGAAAAAAGATCTGAATGTTTGATCATTAAACTTAATACCCCTGGGGGATTATTAAAATCAACACGTGTTATAGTAACCGATATCCTTGACTCCGCAGTACCGGTGGCAGTTTTTGTTCATCCGGGAGGATCGCAGGCAGCTTCTGCCGGAGTTTTTGTGACCCTTGCAGCCCATATAGCTGCTATGGCTCCCGGAACAAATATAGGTGCAGCTCATCCTGTGTCGATGCAGGGCGAGCAGGACTCTGTAATGAGTGAAAAAGCCACGAATGATGCAGCGGCATTTATCAGGACTATAAGCGAAAAGAGAGCCCGTAATACTGAATGGGCAGAAGATGCTGTTCGGAAAAGCATATCTGTTACTGAAACAGAAGCTCTCAAAGAAGGGGTTATTGATCTGATCGCTGATTCCATGGAAGATCTGCTTGAACAGATTGACGGCAAAGAGATCAGCCTTAATACAGGCTCAAAGGTACTGGATACAAAAAACGCAGAGATCATTCATATAGAAATGGACTTCAAGCAAAAGATACTCGGTCTGTTATCGGATCCGAATATTGCATATATATTATTAATGATAGGTATTTATGGTATTATGTTTGAACTTTATAATCCCGGTGCGATATTCCCCGGTGTAACAGGAGGTATAAGCCTTATAATGGCTTTTTACTCTTTACATACGCTTCCGGTCAACTACGCGGGTCTGGCATTGATCTTCTTTGCCGTTCTTCTGTTTGTCCTCGAGATAAAAGTTGCCAGCCACGGTCTGTTGACTATTGGAGGAGTGCTGTCGCTGGTAATGGGATCTGTGATGCTGATAGACACAGAGTCGACACTCGAAGTGATAAAAATATCATGGCAGGTGATACTGGCTATTGTCATACTCACTACAGCTTTTTTTGTTTTTGCTATTGCTTTTGCTATAAAAGCCCAGAGGAAAAAGCCCACAACCGGCATTGAAGGCATTATAGGTGAAACAGGAGAAGTTGTAAGCGATTTAAATCCTGAAGGCCAGGTAAACGTCCACGGCGAAGTGTGGAGCGCAGAAAGCCCTGACGGGTACATAAAAAAAGGTTCAAAAGTCAAGGTGAGCCAAATCAATAATCTCAAATTAATAGTTCAGAAATTAACCCCTTAAAAAGAAAGGATATCATCATGGAACAATCATTTAATATCATACTGATAACAGCAATCGTTTTTTTTATGTTCATCCTGGCAAGTGCCATACGCATTTTACGGGAATATGAACGCGGTGTCGTTTTCCGGCTGGGAAGGCTTATCGGAGTAAAAGGTCCCGGACTAATACTACTTATCCCTGTCATCGATAAAATGGTTAAAGTAAGCTTAAGAACAGTTGTGATGGATGTAGCCGAACAGGATGTAATAACAAAAGACAATGTGTCTATAAAAGTTAATGCAGTAGTCTACTTCCGTGTTATGCAGCCCGACAAGGCAATAATAGAAGTTGAAAATTTCCTGTTTGCAACTTCACAGTTATCACAGACTACATTACGCAGTATTCTGGGACAGTCGGAACTGGACGAGTTACTCTCACAACGTGATAAAATAAATATAGAACTGGCTAAAATTATTGACAACCAGACCGAACCCTGGGGCATCAAAGTATCCAATGTAGAAGTGAAACATATTGACCTGCCTCAGGAGATGCAGCGTGCTATGGCTAAACAGGCTGAAGCGGAAAGAGAACGCCGGGCAAAAGTCATTCATGCTGAAGGTGAATTCCAGGCAAGCCAGCGCTTATCCGATGCCGCTCATGTAATTAGCACAAATCCTGCAGCCATTCAACTCAGGTTCCTTCAGACACTGACCGAAATTGCTACAGAACAAAGCTCTACTATTATCTTCCCCGTTCCACTTGATATTATTTCTGCTTTCTTATCTAAGGAAAAGAAAACAAGCTGAATGGAAAACTGTTTCCTATGACACTGGCATGAGAGTCACAGACCCTGTTGCTCTATCTTTTATATATTTAAAAACTTTCATCTCATGAAAAAAAGTATGAAGAAACACTTACTCAGTTTCCTGGTTTTATTGCTTATCACATCCTCCCTTAAATCACAACAACAGATGATAAAAAGTCCTGACGGCCTTCTGAGTCTTACTGTCTCTGAAGAAAATGGCCTTTTGTTCTATTCAGTAAAATACAAAGATATGATCATGCTGGAGGACTCTCCTCTCGGACTGGTAACCAATGTAGGTGACTTCAGTAAAGATCTGAGGATAACAGCAAGCGAAGAAAATATTATTGAAAAAACATACCAACAGGAAAAAATTAAAAAATCATCCATTGAGTATATTGCCAATGAACTCAAAACAACTGCTGTAAACAGTGATAATCAACAAATTGAGATTGTTTTCAGAGTGAGCAATAACGATATTGGTTTCAGGTACAATCTATTCCAATACGGCGAATCTGCTTTCTGTATAATAGAAAAAGAGACCAGCGGCTTTAATTTTCCTTCCAACACTACAACATTTTTAACACCACAGGCCACACCCGGCATTGGATGGAAAAACTCAAAACCCAGTTATGAAGAAGAATACATTGCTGATGAGCCCATTGGTACTCCTTCAAAATACCGACTGGGGTACACCTTTCCCTGTCTGTTCCATATTGGAGAGAACGGATGGGTGCTTGTCTCGGAGACCGGAGTAAGCAGTAAATATTGTGGTTCCCGTCTCAGTGACGGGACAGCGGATGGATTATATTCCATAGCCTATCCTCATCCTCTTGAGAACGGTGGCTCAGGCATTGCATCACCGGCTCTGGCCTTGCCGGGTTCAACACCATGGCGTACTCTCACTGTCGCCTCCGGACTAAAACCCATTGTTGAAACCACTATACCCTTCGATCTTGTTGAACCTTTGTATGAAGCATCACAGGAATATGATTACGGGCGTTCTACATGGAGCTGGATCATGTGGCAGGACAACAGCATGAATTATAACGACCAGGTGACATTTATAAACCTGGCCTCTGAGATGGGGTATGAATATATCCTTATAGATGCCTTATGGGATGAGAACCTTGGTTATGAAAAGATGGAAGAGTTGATTGCTTATGCACATTCAAAGGGTGTCAACGTCTTCCTTTGGTATAATTCCAACGGATACTGGAATAATGCTCCACAGGGACCCAAACACAGGATGGACAATGCCATTGCCCGCAAAAATGAGATGAAATGGCTGAAGAAAATGGGAGTTAAGGGTTTGAAAGTTGATTTCTGGGGTGGAGATAAACAGGAAACGATGAAGCTTTACGAGGAGGTTCTGTATGATGCCAATGAATACGGTCTGATGATAATATTCCATGGATGTACTCTTCCCAGAGGATGGGAAAGGATGTATCCCAATTATGTTGGCAGTGAAGCCGTACTGGCATCGGAAAACCTTATCTTTACACAGCATGCCAACGATATGGAAGCTTTTAATGCCTGTCTGCATCCCTTTATCCGTAATGCCACAGGTTGTATGGAGTTTGGTCCGGTCTTGCTGAACAAACGTCATAACCGCACTAATGACGGAGGGTCAGTCCGCCGCACTACCGACATCTTCCAGCTTGCTACAGCAGTATTATTTCAGAATCCCGTTCAGATGTTTGCTCTTACGCCAAACAACCTGACTGATGTTCCTTCGTTTGAAATAGATTTCATGAAAACAATCCCCACTACATGGGATGAAACAGTCTTCATCGACGGTTATCCGGGTAAATATTGTATTCTGGCCCGCAGGCATAACGATAAATGGTATGTTGCAGGCATCAATGCATTGGAGGAACCCATTGAAGTGGAAGTTGAGCTGCCAATGATTACAGGGAAAAGAGTTGTCTGTTATGGAGATGACAGCAAGAGACAATCTTACAAAAAAGAATTAAAAGTCAAAAAATCAGGAGTATATAAACTAACCATACAAGCTGACGGGGGTATTATACTTACTGATATGTAATATGATCATTTAAAACTTTTTGTACCGGGTGTTGGAATTATCCAATGCCCTGTTTTTAATATATACAGGCTTTAAATAACTCAGCTTTGGTGCATAGGAAATAGGAATTTTTATATTATTTTTGCGGTCGACAACTAATAAAGTTGTTTTTTATAATAATTCGGGGTGTGGCGCAGTTGGCTAGCGCACTTGCATGGGGTGCAAGGGGTCGCCAGTTCGAGTCTGGCCACCCCGACTTTTATCCGCGATTTATGCCTCCGCTATAACGGGGGCATTATTTTATTCAGCCACACTGTCCCTTTATGAATGAAAAAGGTGCCTTTTTCAGACACCCTTTTTCAGATCAGAAACCTGGACCTGGCCGGACAGCCGGCCGGAGATAAACTAATTATTTTGCAGCTGAAGAAATTACAGGATTATTCAGAAAAAGCGGGAAGATCCTTTGTATTTCCAACCCTGTTAATGACAGTTTGTAATTCCGATTGTAATCTGTCCGTCTTGTGCCGTCTCCGTTCTGTATTCCGTGCCCAGGAATGAAAGCAGATATGAGGTTACATCAGGATTATCCTCGACAATAAGAAGTATTGGTTTATCATCATGTTCCTGCCCCGGGCTCTCATACTGTTTTTTACTGACAACCCGGATAAGGGATCTGTGGAGACCAGTGTTTTTAATGGTAAGTGGTTCAGTAACCTCTTCGAAAGGAGCCTCATCGTGAACAGGAAGTGTAACGGTTATTTCCGTGCCTGTACCAAAAACACTGTCAGCAGTGATTGTACCGCCAAGCAGTTTCACAAGCTCCCTGGTAATTGCCAGTCCCAGTCCCGAACCTGTACCGGTATCTGAAACACGGTAATAGCGGTCAAAGATATTCGGGAGGTGTGGTTCGCGCCTTTTCGGGTTTGCCTCCACGCATTCTAATACTTAATATTGTTTATAAGTGGTAAGTGCTACAACCGTAAATTTTAAAATATAATCTAACCAATCGAGCACATAGCTCTGTGTGACAGCATCTTAAACAACCCGTTAAGCCCCCTTTAGGGAGTTTGAGGGTCAGAAAAGGCAAATAACACAAGTCAATACCTGAATTTGGTTGACCGTTTTTTTTTGAATTTTACAGGAACCAAATAAACAATACTATTTGAACAGACTCCTCAGAAGAGCCGTCATATGGTAAAAAAAGTATTGCGAATCAGAAAGAAGTATTAATTGTTATTTCTTCTCCAGCCTGCGACAGTCCGGGATTTTTTGGGTGCCAGGTAGAGATTGGAGATTGTCTTCCCTATAACGAAAGATATAGAAGCTGCGATCACCCCGACAAGGTTAAGGAAGATAACACCTATCAGAAGTATTATAATAATGCCGGTCAGCTCGACCGCTGTAGCTACCGAAATAGGTCCGGTAGTACCGTTTATTATAAGTACTGATCTCTGGAAATTAAGAAGGATAGTCAGTGCCGGCAACAGTATCATTATCTTTAGCGGTAAATACGACAGATCAGCCAGCTCCTTAGTCAGACCGGAGACATTGATGAACCATAAGTCAGCCAGAGGAGTAAAAGCCAGGACGGTTATCAGGACAGTCGTTACTATACCCAGATACAAGGCAAAATTCCTCAGAATAGTATAATTTTGTTTCTTTTCTCCTGCCAGAGCTATATTGACCTCCTGGTATGATAATCCCATACTCCTGAAGACAAACACCAGGGAGTTTACTACTGGAAGGACAGCCAGCGATTCGACAGCCATATAACTTCTGCCCATAAAGAAAGTGACGAAAGGATGGACACCGAGAGACAGTATCGAGGTTAGTGCC